>JAEIGA010006194.1_pt1 | contig 18199 bp, 11 predicted proteins | sample 9270691 | NCBI WGS metagenome assembly JAEIGA01 (sample SAMN17057246, study PRJNA624740) | gut metagenome | biome: biome; isolation source: fecal sample | host: Bos grunniens | place: China: Xizang | collected 2019
CATCTGCTCGGACACAAGCGTGTCTGGCCTTACCGCTTTGATGCACAGGAGCGTGCGCTTCGTGGCGGTATGCGAGGTGTTGCATTCTCAGCATTGCTCGGACTTTCTGATTTCCGTAAAGACGCTCTTGCAAGTGCTTTGCACGTTTACTATCTGCAAAGAAAATATCCTCACGCAGAAATGTCCCTTTCCTGCCCGAGGCTCAGACCCATTATCAATAACGATAAAATCAATCCTCTTGATGTGCACGAAAAGCAGTTGTGTCAGGTGCTTTGTGCGTACCGCATCTTTTTGCCGTATGTGGGAATTACGGTATCATCCCGTGAAAGTGCCGAATTCCGTAATGGCATAGTAAAGATTGCTGCAACCAAGGTTTCCGCAGGTGTTTCCACCGGTATCGGAGACCACGAAAGCAAATATACAGGAAAAGAAACCGATGAAGTACAAGGCGATGAGCAATTCGAAATCGATGACAACCGCAGTCTCGATAAGATGTATCAGGACATTGCAGATGAAGGTCTGCAACCTGTTCTGAACGATTATCTGTATGTGTGAGGTAATAATATGAAAAATTTTGACCCGACTTTATATTTTATAACAGACAGTACGAATTACACAGAGGAAGAATTTCTCTTCCGTGTTGAACAGGCACTCAAGGGCGGTGCAACCCTTCTTCAGCTTCGTGAAAAGGAAAAATCTACCCGTGAATATATTGAGCTTGCGGAAAAAGTACACGAAATTGCAAAGAGATACAATGTACCCCTGATTATTGATGACAGAGTTGATGTTGCACTCGCAATTGATGCGGAAGGTGTTCATGTCGGAGCAAGTGATATGCCCATTGCTACAGCAAGAAAGCTGATGGGTGAAGATAAAATTGTCGGTGCGACGGCAAAAACCGTACCTTGGGCAAAAGAAGCCTGTGAACATGGCGCTGATTATCTCGGTGTCGGAGCGATATATCCTACAACAACCAAAGTTGTTACTGTTCTCACTTCAACTGAAACTCTTGATGCAATAACAAAAGCTGTGCCTATTCCGGTTAATGCAATCGGCGGTCTTAATAAGGATAATGTTGATATTCTTAAAGGCATCGGCATTTCAGGCATTTGTGTTGTTTCGGCAATTATGAAGGCTGAAAATCCTGAAAAAGAAGCTGAAACACTGCTATCACTTGCAAAGGATTTGATGAAAAATGATTAAAGGTGCAATATTTGACCTTGACGGCACACTTTTTGACTCAATGTTTATTTGGGATACAATTGGCGAAAAATATCTTAGTTCAATCGGATACGAGCCGAAAGAAAATCTTAACGAAACCTTCAAAACAATGAGTCTTTACAATGCCGCTTGCTATTATCAGAGTGAATACGGTGTTACCTTGTCTGTTGACGAGATTATGGACGGCGTAAATAAAATGGTGGAAAAGTATTATATGCATGAGGTGCCTCTCAAAAAAGGTGTAGCCGAATTTCTTGAAAAGTTACACACTATGGGTGTAAAAATGTGTGTTGCTACTGCTACGGATAAATATCTTGTTGAGGCGGCACTTGAGAGATGCGATGTAGATAAATACTTTTCTGAAATTTTCACCTGTACTTCAGTAGGTACAAGTAAAGATGAACCCGTTATTTACAGAGAAGCGTTAAATCATCTCGGCACTGAAAAGAAAGACACTTACATATTTGAAGATGCTATTTATGCTGTAAAAACTGCAAAGAAAGACGGATTTATTACTGTTGGTATCTATGACAGCCACGAGGAATGTTCTGAAGAAGTAAAAGAGCTTTGTGATTGCTTTATTGACGACTACACAAATGCAGAAAATTTCTGGAAATTTGCTTGTAAGGCTAAAACTGCATTGACAATTGCAGGAAGTGACAGTTGCGGCGGTGCAGGAATACAAGCGGATATAAAAACAATGACAATGAACGGTGTTTATGCTATGAGTGCTATTACAGCAATGACAGCACAGAACACTATGGGTGTTGTGTCAATTCAGGAATCAACACCTGAATTTTTAAAAGAACAGATAGATGCAGTATTTGAGGATATTTATCCCGATGCAGTTAAAATAGGAATGGTTTCTTCAAAGGAGCTTATCGAGGTAATAGCTGACAGACTGAATTATTTCAAAGCAAAAAATATTGTTTTTGACCCGGTTATGGTTGCAACAAGCGGTTCGGAGCTTATGAAAAACGATGCATTGTCTACTCTTCAGAATAAGCTCTTACCCATAGCTACTCTTGTAACTCCCAATATCCCCGAAGCGGAAGTCTTATCAGGCAAAGCAATAAAAAGCAAAGATGATATGTATGCTGTTTCAAAACTGATTGGAGATAAATATCAATGTTCTGTTCTTTTGAAGGGTGGGCACAGCATAAACGATGCAAATGACCTTTTATATTCGCAAGGCAACTTCAAGTGGTTTGAGGGAAAGAGAATCAGCAACTCTAATACTCACGGAACAGGCTGTACACTTTCTTCCGCAATTGCTTCTAATCTTGCAAAAGGTTTTACTCTTGAAGAATCAGTAAAAACAGCAAAGGATTATATCTCAGGTGCTCTTTCTGCAATGCTGGATTTGGGTAAAGATTCGGGTCCGCTGAAGCATAATTTTAATTTGCAAGGTGAATTTGTAACAGAAAAAGAATAAAATATAAGTTAAGCAAAAAAAGCAAGCAGTCCTTTTCGGATTCTGCTTGCTTTTGGTTTCACCATCTTCTGTCCTTTGTATTCGGACAGTTATTCTTTTTAAATGCTGCTCTGAATTCTACATAGCAGCCGCATTTCATACACACGCCTGAAATAAGGTTGTCACATTCTTTGCACTCGCTGAGCCTTTTTTCGTAAAGCTCGTCGGGTGCCTTTTCTTTTTCGGAGAGCTTTTCAATTCGCTCCTTTATGCTTTTGAGGGTATCTTCCTCTGCCGCTTCGTGCAGAAGACATCTTTTACATTCAGCCATATTATTTAATTATGAACTTAGCGATTGAGCAGGGAGGAATTGTAGTTTTAAAGCCGTCTGCAAGGATTTCGTAATCGCTGAAAGCCTTTGTGCCAACTACATTCTTATTCTCAAAGCTGTTGTAATCGTGGATTTCACCTGTGAGAATTTCTGCAGAAAGCTCCTCGAGATTAAAGTCTGCTATCTGACAGTGGATTTCTGCAGCTTCATCAGCCGAGGTGTTGACTATTGTTGCAATTATTGTGCCGTCCTCTTTGATTGAAGCACTTTCGATAAGCTTCGGCAGAGTACCCTTTTCGGAAAGGTCGGGAGTTGTTATGTATGAGCCGAGAAGTGTATTTTCCTGATGATCCTTATACATCTTGAAAATGTGATATGTAGGAGTAAGAAGCATATCCCCGCCGTCAGTAAGAGCAACAGCCTGAAGTACGTTTACAGTTTGAGCAATGTTTGCCATTTTGATTCTGTCAGAGTGCTTGTTGAAGATATTGAGGGTAAGACCTGCAACAATAGCATCTCTCATTGTGTTCTGCTGATAAAGGAAGCCGGGATTTGTACCCTCCTCAACATCGTACCAGGTGCCCCATTCGTCAACAATCATACCGACTCTCTTTTCAGGGTCATACTGATTCATAATGTCGCCGTGGCGGCGAACAAGCTCTTCCATTTTGTATGCTTTTTCGATAGTGGTATAGTATTCATCCTTTGTAAATTCAAGAGCTTTGCCTTTTTTGCCCCAATCGCCGGGAAGAGTATAATAGTGAAGTGACAGACCGTTCATACGGCTTGCGGCCTTTTTCATAAGCACCTCTGTCCAATTGTAGTCAAAGGCATTAGCACCGCAGGCGATTCTGTAAATGTGCTTGTTGCTGTCATAATCACGGACATAGGTTTCATAGCGTCTGAACTGGTCAGCATAAAATTCGGGAAGCATATGACCGCCGCAGCCCCAGTTTTCATTACCTACACCGAAATACTTTACCTTCCAGGGCTTTTCTCTGCCGTTAGCCTTACGAAGATCAGCCATAGGCGATACACCGTCAAAGGTCATATATTCGGCCCATTCGCTCATTTCCTGAACAGTGCCTGAGCCGACATTTCCGTTAACATAAGCCTCACAGCCCAGCTGCTCACAAAGCTCAAAGAATTCATGAGTGCCGAAGCTGTTATCCTCAACTACACCGCCCCAATGGGTGTTAATCATCTTTTTTCTTGCTTCTTTCGGTCCGATACCGTCCTTCCAATGATACTCATCAGCAAAGCATCCGCCGGGCCAACGAAGCACGGGAATGCCCATTTCCTTGAGGGCATCAACAATGTCCTTTCTCATGCCGTTGACATTTGGAATAGGTGAATCCTCACCGACATAAAGACCTTCATAGATACATCTGCCGAGATGCTCCGAGAAGTGACCGTAAATTTCTTTGTTAATCTTACTGATTTTTTGATTAGGGTTGATAAGATACTTTTCCATACTTTTCTCCTTATTTCTCAAGTATATACATCTTAACCTCGTGAGGCTTAAGTGTAATATCAATATTAAAGTTTTTAGTACTGCCTGCCGTTACCTTCGGCTGACTTATTGTATCAAGGAAAGCGATTTCCTTTCTCGTGGGATATTTCGGTGCACCGAGCTTAACCCAATTATGCAGTGCAGACGTGTCTTTGTCAAGGGTGTACTCGGTAAGCTTGTATTCACCGTTGAGATTGAGTGAAATATTGAACTTTTCATCCTTACTTTCAAATACATTATCACGGTCTGTAAGGGTAAGCTTACTTCTGTCACCCTTTGCAAATTCATCGGTGTAGTAGCAGTAGTTCCAGATGATTATCTGATAATTGTCACCCTGCCTTGTGATGATGTGTCTGTCGGAAAGCTCGACAATCTCATCACCTAATTTTGAAAGGAAGTAGTATGCCCAATATGACGGCTTCTTTAAGCCGTTATTTGTGATAAGTCCGAAGCCACCGTGAAATTCTTCTTCACCTGGGCCGTTTTCTTCAAAAATATCCGTAAATGCCCAATATCCAAGAGAATCAATCTTACTGAAATTCTGTGTGATATTGTAAAGAAGGAAGGGTGCTTCAAAGGGCGTATCGTGAATTAAATCACGGGGACTCGGTGAGGAATTCCACTCTGTAAGATTAATTTCAGCACCCTTGTATGCGGAACTTTCAACAATGCTTTTAATATTATCAATAAACTCGGTGCAGATTTCTTTTTTCATATAACCCATCTGCTCGTTGCCGTCGGTATCAAGGGGCCAATAGGTGGGATAAGGGTGAGCAGTGAAGAAATCAACGGGCAGTTTCTTCTCTTCGCAGAATTTAATAAATGCTTTCAGATAGCCTAAATCCTCTCTGAAATCTGCACCGCTTGTTGAAGGTCCGCCCACACGGAAATCCTTGCAGACAGATTTAACTGCATCTACGGAAACCTCATAAAGCTTGAAATATTCCTCCTGTGTACCTCGCCAGAATGAGCCTAAATTCGGCTCGTTCCACACCTCAAAGTACCAAGTCCTGACTTCTTCAAGTCCATATCTTTCGACGAGATGCTCTACTGTACCTTTTACAAGAAAATGCCATTTATCGAAGTCTTTAGGAGGGCATCCGTTAGCCTTCCACCAGAAGACAGTGTTCGGTACAGTTGCAAGCTCTGTGGGTACGAATCCAAGCTCAAGTAAGGGCTTCAAGCCGTTGTCGAGAAGAAAATCGAAAAGCTTATCTATGTAGCCAAACCATAACTGTGGCTTGCCGTGGGTCTCTTTATACACCGCCATATCATCGTGAAAAATGCCGTGGAAGCGGACATATTCAAAGCCGATGTCCTTCTGCACTTCGGTAAGCTGCTTCTGAAAATCAGCACGAAGTCCCTCTGCAGCTCTGCCAAAGGTTATACATTTGAGATAATATTTGTCGTTGGTCATAATAATCACCTGTTAAATTCTGTGTATCTTAACTCGCTTATTTACTGTTCGGGGCGTACATTCAAAGTCCTTGATTTCAACCTCGTCAGCATTTCTTATAAACAGACCATAGCAGGGTAAATCCCAATATCTGCTCATCTCGTGGGAATGGAAATAAATGTGTGCCACCCTTGTTATTTCGGGATAATCCGTCAATGAGTGCTCAGGAACTTTTTTCAGAACCGAAAGACTTTCCTTGGTATCCCTGTACTTTGCTTTGATATTTTCAAGCTTAATATTGCTGATACAGTTTTCGCCGTTTTCGTCTTTACAGCTGTTAATAGCTGATGGAAGCTCCACGTTATCAGCGGAGATATTTTTTACTGTAACATTTTTTATCTTGCCGATTTTATTTTTGCCGAACTTCATTCTGTTACCTGCCCATATGAGAAGCGGTGAGCTGACACCGTCCATTTCAATGTCAGAAACAAATACATCTGAAACATTACTTCCGTCTGCGGTTTCTATAGCAACACCTGCATAACCGCCTGTTATTCCGTCGGGCATAAAGAAGCAGCAATTTTGTATACTGATATCGGAGATGTCTTTTTGAGTTTCCGTGCCGATTTTGAAGCAGTTGGCAAAGCTTGAAATAATGCAATCTCTGATATCGACATTATTTATAGGATTTTCGATAGCCTTTAAAACGATACCGTCATCAGCAGTTGCAATAAAAGTATGATGAATTTTTACATTTTCACTGCCTGAAATATCAATGCCGTCGGTGTTTGCGACATGCATATGATTATCAATAATAAAATCATAAATCTCAGCGTTTTTGCAGTTTTCCAGATTGAATGTCCAGCCTGCAGAATCCTTTAAGATGATGTTATGTACTTTGACATTGTCAGAATTTTTAAGGTGAAGCACACTTGAACGTCTTACGGGCTTACCTTTGCGAAGACGCTTACGGCTTTCGATTACTCTTGTATAAAGGTTAAAGCTTTTCAGTGCATATAAGGGATAGTCACATTCAGGCTCAAGGGTATAGCTTTCACCCGAGCCATTGATAGTACCTCCGCCTGTGATTGTAATATTACTTGCATTATCTGCAATTACAACTCCGCTTTCAAGCTTTATGTCTGAATTCTCGTTTTCATCGCAACTAACCGACACAAGCTCCGCACCCATTTGCACGAAGAGAGTAGTATTGCTTTTGAGCTCTATGCTTGTAGTTTTATATCTGCCTTTCGGTATAACAACTGTCCCACCTGACATTTTTGCAGATGCTATGTCAATCTGTGACTGAATGATACGGGCATTTTCTGCACCTGAATTTGCTTCTGATAAATCACAAATCAATGCACCTTGAGGAATTTCTGTTTCGCTGATGTATTCATCATAAGGTATATTGATAATTCTGCAGCCGCTTTCATCTGCTTTGTATTTTGTGTCGGTTTTACCCAAGGTTTCAGTTCTGAAATATGCTCTGTTAAAAATTGTACCACTGAATAACATAATAGCTTCTCCCGTACAGTATCGATTATATTTATACAAGTATATAATATACCATTTACAACAAAAATCCCACGACATCTTAACAAAAATAATGTCGTACCTTTGAATGAAATATTGTGTTATTATATGCTTGTAAAAATGTTTTCGAAAGGAGCAGCTTTAATGTCAGATAAAATATTCACAGCCAAATGGATTGCTCCTGAAAATTATACTAACTTACCCGTACTGAAAAATACCTTTAATATAAATAAAAGCTTTGAGAAAGCTGAAATCTTCATCAGTGGACTTGGTTTGTTTGAGCTTTATGTAAACGGCAGAAAGGCACACGACAGCTACTTTGAGCCGGGCGAAAGTGTATATGAAAAGACGGTGTTTTACAGTGCTTTTGATGTTACAGATAAACTGCAACAGGGTGAAAATGAAATCACGGTTTACCTCGGCGGTGGATTTTATAATAACCCTCCTGCGAAAACTGACAGACTTAACCGTGAACCTGAAATTTTGGGTGAATACATGCTTTTATGTCAGATTGAGCTTGACGGAAAGGTTGAAGCTATCTCCGATGAAAGCTGGGAATGTGCCGATAGTCAGATAACCGAATCTGTTTGGCTCGGCGGTGAAACCTGTGATAGCAGAATTGAGGTTACTTTTGACAAAAAGGTTAAAGTTATTGACAGTTTCCCTTTCGGTAAGCTGAAAAAAAGATTGCATCCGCCTATAAAAGAAACAAAGAGAATCTACCCCGTAAGTGCAACTAAACTCGACAATGGAAACACACTTATTGACTTCGGCATGAACTTTGCAGGTACATATATCTTCAAGGGTCAGGCTGAAAAAGGTACTGCTGTGAACTTTTGGTTTGGTGAAGTGCTGAATGAAAAGGGTTACGTTGACCAGAGAGATTTCTGGGGCAAGATTTACGATACATATATTTTCAGCGGTAAGGGTGTCGAAGAATATACACCTAAATTCGTTTACCACGGCTTCAGATATATTGAGGTCGAGGGTACAAACTGTGAAGCTTCGGATTTTGTCGGAATTATGCTTCGATGTGATAATGAAAAGATAGCAGAGCTTGAAACAGACAACGAAACCATAAATGCTATCCATAAGCTTATCACTCGTTCAATCGAAGATAATATGCAGTCAGTTTTAACGGATTGTCCCCACCGTGAAAAGCTGGGATGGACAGAGGTGTATCAGCTTCTGTTTTCAACAATCAATTATAATTACAATTGCAAAGAGTATTACAAAAAACTGATTTTTGATTTGATTGATGCACAGAAAGAGAACGGTTCAATCCCGTCAATAGTACCGCCTTTTACAAGAGGTATAAAAACTCATGCATTGAGAGATAACTCACTTGACGATACACCAAATGATCCTTCCTGGTGCGGTGCGTTGATTTTTGCATCCTACGAACATTATAAATTCTATGCAGATAAGCAGTTGATTGAAGCGGTTTATCCATATATGAAAAAATATCTCGGTTACATTTCATCCCTCTCAGAAAATCATCTGCTTCCGAGTGAAAATCTTAACCGTGATTTAGGCGACTGGATGTCAACAGATGCTCCCTCGGTCAGCTTCGTGATGTCCTGTGTTTATTACAGACTCTATGCCGTAATGTCTGAAATAGCAGAAATCCTCGGCAAGGATGAAGCTTACTGCACGGAAAAAGAGCTTATAAAAACTGAAATAAATAAAAAATATTTCCGTAATGATACCTACGATAATGATTCGCAAAGCTCTCTTTGTCTTGCGGTGGCTTATGATATAGCCGAGGATAATATCAAATCTTTGCTCATCAGCCGTCTTGCTCAAAAGGTTAAAGAAAATGACTACACCTTAACTGTCGGTGAGGTTTCATTAAAGCCGTTTTTCGATGTGCTTTGCAAGTACGGATATGAAGAAGTCGCATACAAAGCACTCATCAAGGCTTACGGTACCTTTGCAAAAACTCACACTACACTGCCCGAAAGCTGGTCAGGAAGATATTCGCAGAACCATGCTATGCTCGGTGTGGGTGACAGCTTCTTTTTTGAGCATATTGCTGGCATAAAAAACAAAGGACTCACTTTCGAAAAGGTCGGGCTTAAGCCGTACTTCCCTGATGATATAAACAGCTTCTCACTTAAAATTAAAACTCCCAAGGGACAGCTTAATATCCGATGGGAGCGAAAAGATAAAATTATATTCACTTGTGAGCATAGCGGTGAAATTGTAGTCACTTTACCTGAAAATACGGGAAATATGATTTTCAAAGAAAGTATTTTATCTTTTAATTGATTCGGCTTTTTTCTGTGAAAATGACATTCCGTAATATTTTTCTAAAAGTCTCTGCGTCTGTCTTTCGCAAAGACCGATTATACCCGAAAGCTTTGGCAAAGTGATACCCTCAGGGTCATTGATAAATGCCTGCTCAATAAGAATGAAACGTCTGTCATTGAGATTTTCGGCATGTTCTTTTGTCACCTTGAAATCAGGCCAGTAAAGTCTTGTGATTTCCGTCATAAGAATCTGCATAAGGGCAGCAATTATGTTTTCATAACCCCATTTACCTTCATTACTTTCGTGCAGAATTTTTTCAACAAGCTCTGTAAGATTGCAGCTTCTCTGAAGATAAAAATGGTTTGATAAAAAAGTTGATACAAGTGCATTGTTTGTCTTTTTATCCGATGCCTGAATATAAAGAAAGTATTCGGTTAAAGGCTTTTCGGGGTTAGTTGATTGCTGATGATACACATTCGGTCCCGTTACAAAAAAATCACCTTTTCTGAGTTCAAAGACAGATGTGTCAGTTGTGAGAGTACCCTCACCGTCAACGATAAAATGTAGCTCATAGCTGTTTTTTGAGTGGCTGTGACCCGCCATATCTTTTCTGAATACACCCTTGCCCAATGTCAGCAGAGTAAAATCAAAATCATTCCATTTAAAGCTAATCATATTCATCACCATAGATACAATAGCATATTAACGACATTTTGTAAAGTAAAATGTCGCACGATATATTTATTTCAAGGAGGAATAAAAAATGACTATTTTCTTAAACAAAATCATCAGCACCTTTTTAGCGGCTATCTGTGCTATTATGGGCGTTTTCGGTGTGCAGGAAGCTGAAAAGGTTGATGCGAAGCAGTTTGCTATGCCAGGTGACGGCTCCTGCTATGCAGGTGACGGCAGAGTAAGCGTTCACGACCCCTCTGTTGTGCAGGATAAAGATGGTACTTTTTATGTTTTCGGCTCACACGCCTGTGCAGGTAAAAGTACAGATTTACTCACATGGGAAAATGTGGCTTGCGGTGTTCACGATAATAACAGAATGTTAGTACCCGAGGGTGAAACACTCCGCAGTGCTTTAGGTGAAGCACTCGCCTGGACAGATGCTTTTCAGGTATGGAAAAACTATGATGAAAGCAGATGGGAAACCGCTGTCTGGGCAGCTGATGTTATCTATAATGAAGAAATGGGTAAATACTGCTATTATGCCTGTTCATCAGTATGGGGTACAACAAACTCTGTAATCTGGATGTGTACAAGTGACAGTATTGAAGGTCCCTACGAATTTGAAAATACCGTTGTATATTCAGGTATGAATAACCTTGCACACGCAAATGTGGTGAAGAAATATCCTACTCATTATTCCTTTACAAATATCGGTGAGCTTCTCAAAAACGGTACATTCAGCTACTTTGAGGTTGAAAAAGCTCCTTTCTTTAAAGAAAACGGCAACTATAATATGGCTGAGTACCCCAACTGTATTGACCCAACTGTTTTTACCGACAAAAACGGTGATATGTGGATGGTTTACGGCTCATATTCAGCAGGTGTATTCATTATGCCTCTTGTTGAAAGCACAGGTATGCCTGACTATGAATTTATGAAAAAAACCGACGGCTACGATATGTATTATGGCAAGAGAATCAGCCGTACAAACGAAATGAATGAAGGCTCAGGAGAGGGTCCTTACATTGTATATGACCCCGTTACCGATTACTATTATTTCTATCTTACTTACTGCGGACTCAATGCACTCGGTGGCTACAACATCAGAGAATACAGAAGTAAAAACGTTGACGGCCCTTATGTTGATGCTGCAGGCAATGATGCTATGGATTATGTAAACAGCGGAGCAAAGCTTTTCGGTAATTACAAATTCGACTGCCTTGATACTGCATATCTTGCAGGTGGACATTCTTCAAGCATTGTAACTGCTGACGGCAAGATGTTCCAGGTTTACCACACACGCTTCAACTACGGTCACGAGGGACATCAGGTAAGAGTGCATCAGATGGCAAGAACTCAAAATGGCTGGGCAGTTGTGCTTCCCTTTGAGTACACAGGTGAAACCATCGACTACAACGGCTTCAGCAAGGCTGACCTTGTTGGCGAATATGAATTCATCAATCACGGTACTATCAGTAACGGTTGTAGTGATTGGTCAGATGTAAACGGCATTATTGCTCCCACACAGAGCATTACTCTTAATGCTGACGGTACAATTTCAAATCTCAAATCTTACGAAAGCACAAAGCAGAATACCGCAGTATCATCAAAGGATGTAAGCGGTATATGGGATGTAAAAGACGGCACAGCCTACATCACATTTGAAATTGACGGTGTGACCTATGAGGGTGTATTCTGCAAGCAGGCTGACGAAAGCAAGGAAAGAGCAGAAAAGATAGTCTTCTCTGCTATGGGTAACAACAACGAGTGTATATGGGGCGTAAAAAGATGACAGTTAAAGAATATTTAAAACAGATTGACGAGATAAACGAAAAAGGCAGATACAAACCCGATTGGTCTTCCCTTTCTCACCATAAGGTACCTGATTGGTATATGCATGACAAATTAGGTGTGTTCATTCATTGGGGTATCTACTCTGTACCTGCATACTGTAGTGAGTGGTACTCAAGAGGTATGTATGACCCCGTCTGCAGTGAATTTGAACACCACAGAAAGACTTACGGTGAGCAGAAGGATTTCGGCTATAAGGATTTCATTCCTATGTTCAAGGCTGAAAAATTTGATGCAAGAGAATGGGTTTCCCTTTTTAAAAAAGCGGGTATGAAATATGTTATGCCCGTTGCCGAGCATCACGACGGCTTTGCTATGTATGATACAGAGTTTAACCGTTGGAATTCAAAAAAGATGGGGCCTTGCCGTGATGTTGTGGGTGAATTAAAAGCTGAATGTGAAAAGCAAGGTCTTACCCTTTGTGCTTCTACTCACAGAGCAGAGCATTACTTCTTTATGAATATGGGCAGAACCTACGACAGTGATGTCAATGACGAAGCCTACCGTGATTTTTACGGTCCTGCAGTATATTGCAAGGAGTTCCATTCTCACGATTTACATAAGTACACTGCCGATACATATTCCCTCGGTGCAAGTCAGGAGTGGCTTGAGGACTGGCTTGTACGAACTTGTGAATTAGTAGATAAATATCAGCCTTCCGTACTTTATTTTGACTGGTGGATTCATAATCACAGCTTCAAGCCTTATCTTAAAAAGTTAGCTGCTTACTATTACAACCGAGCTGAAGAATGGGGTAAGGAAGTAACTATCAACTACAAGCACGAGGCTTTCCCACCCACAGTGGCTACTTTTGATGTTGAGCGTGGTGCTCTTTCGGGTATTTCTCCTATTTATTGGCAGACAGATACGGCTATCGGCAAGAAATCCTGGGGTTACAGAGCAGATAACGAATACAAAAGTGCAAGACAGGTTGTCTGTGACCTTGTTGATATAGTATCAAAGAACGGCAATCTTCTTATCAACATCGGTCCTAAACCTGACGGTACAATTACCGACGAAGAAACTGAAGTTCTTCTCACAATGGGCAAATGGCTTGAAACAAACGGCGAAGGTATCTACGGCACAACCTTCTGGAAGCAGTTCGGTGAAGGCAAGGTCAATGCTGAAGATGGCTTTTTCAAGGATAATGACGAAAAGCAGTTCACAAATGAGGATTTCAGATTTACATACAAAGACGGTTATCTTTATGCTTTCCAGATGCGTCCGTCAAAGGATGTAAAGATAAAAACACTCCGCAAGCACAATCCTCACGATTTTCTTATTGAGAGTATTGAGCTTTTAGGCAATGACGGAAAGCTTGATTTTACAAGAAATGAAGAATATCTTGAAATAAATATCAAGTGTGACTTCGATAACGATTTGCCCATTTGCTTTAAAATGGAGATTGGATAAATTTAACTGTTAAATAGACACCTAGAGATTTAAATGTAATACAAATATACCTCCTTGCTTCGGCTCACACCGATTCAAGGAGGTTTTTCATTATATATTAATTTTTATCGCAGACACGCCGCCCATTTCAGGCTTTTTCTCAATAAATCCTTCGGGTATTCTGCTTTCATACATTTCCATATATGATGCAGAACCGAGATAAGCAGAGATATTAGTCCTCGGCATAATAACCCACTCACAGTCAGGCTCTTTGTTTGCAATATAATATTCAGCGAGAGTTATCATAAGCCTTTCTGTTTTAGCATCTACTTGGTTTGCCCTGATTTTATCAAGTGTTTCATCTGATAAAACCACCGCTTCGGTACGTAACGGACCGAGAACAAGAGCATCTGCAATAGCTGTGTCAAAAAGCAAAGGAAAGTCTGCAGAAGACCTGTCATTGTATATGGAATACTGAAACTGTATCAGTTTTCTGCTCCACTTATTCTCAATGGCTTTTAAGGTTTTCTTTTCGGCAAAGCAGTGAAGCTTCTTTGTAACATTCTCTTTGTTCTTTTTGATGTAGTCGGAAAGAGAATGAAGGTATCTGTAATACCAACCTGCACCGTTTTCATCAACAATATTCGGGAACTCACTATGAAGCTCAGGGAATGATGTGTGGAATTTCAACGCCTTATTTGTTACTGCTTCGTAAGGCAGACTGCACCAGGCACACACGAAACGTCTTGCTTCTTCTGTTCTCTCATAAGGGTCATCAGTGCGAAGTGTACCGTCAGCATTGTGGAAAAGATAACCTCTTGCAAGGATAGTAAATATTCGGTTGAAGCCCTTATTCTTTTTGATGATTGTAGTTGAAAACCTGCCCATAAAAGCAGTTGATTGCTTACTGTCCGCAAGGAAAACGGGAGTGTCAGTATATGTCTTGAATTCAAGCCATTCGTTAGTCATAGTTCTTATCTCCCTTCCTTGCAAATCTGTTGATGTGTCTGTAATAAGCATCATAAAGGAAATCACGCTTACCGAGAGCAACAATATACTTTACCGAAGCATTGAAAGAGAGGATGTGAGTTTCAATTATCCTTGCCGCTTCCTTTGAAACTGTTTCACGGTAGTTGCCTACAGGATTCTTAAGATAGGCTTTTACCATCAATGTCAGCTCTTCGGAATCGTTAGGATACTGCATAGCCGAAGCATTTGCAGATATATTGTAGTTTCGTGTTTCGGTAATAATATCGGGCAACAGTTTGTACCCGCCGAAACGGAAATCAGCAAAGATATCATAATACTCTCTGTACTCTGTTTCGGGCAGATGCTTTATGAGAAAAGCGTATCTTTCATCCTCTTTCATAAAGTGCCAATTCTCATTTCTGACCGCAAAATATATCTCATTTACTCTTTCTACGGGCAGGTTAATAAATACTGCGGCAAGCTCATCAGCCTCGTAATCGTTTTCCTTGTTCTGCATATACAGAATACGGTTAATATCGTTGTGCTTTGCTTTAAGCTTGCTTGCGGCTTTTCGTCTTGCACGAATTCTTGTAAGACATTTTTCGTAATCAGCGATTACTCTGCCAACATAGTCAAGAATCTTCGGGTCAAGCTTTTTCTCCCAACCGGGCTTTGCAAAGGTGAAAAGCTCACATGCATCAGCCTGATGAATTTTCGCCCTTGGTGTATTCTTTTTCAACTCTCTTGCAAAATACGGGAGTTTTTCAAGGTTAGAGCTGACCTCATCCCAATTCTGACCTTCAAAGAATTTCTTGAAGCGTTCATCAAAGGTAGGCTCGTACCAACGGCGCTTGCCTTCTGCCTTTTCAATAAGAGCCTTGTATTTAAGGAAGGATGTTCTTTCGGCTTTGTTGGTTTCAAGATATTCTGTCAGATCGGGCTTTATACCGCTTTTGGCAGAGTCTATCTCAAGGCCTGTCAGTATCTCAAGCACCTCTGTTTCCTTGCGGTACTGCTCCTTCTTTTCATCGTCGGTGTTTTCGTCATAAGCGATTATGCTACGGTCAAGTGCCGCATTTGAAATCTGCCCGACACGGGATGAAAAGGTATTTCGTATTGTTTCAAAGCGTTTGTACCAATCATTTGCATCGGCAATGATTGGTTTGGCGGATGGTATGCTTAACAAAGGCAGATTGCCGTTCTGTGATAAATCGTCCTCGCTGTAATTACTCATAATACAGCTTGTTAATTTCGGCTCAGCTACTGTTTTAATCATATCACCGTCAAAGTCTGCACCGCCGAGTCTTTCGGCAAGGAGTGAAACAGAGTTTACCATAATTACATCCGTAAGACCTGAAAGGTACTTTTCTCTGTAAGTGCCTATCTTTTTTAACGGCTTAACAAGTGCTTCTTCATTTCTTGCAATATGGGGATTGCGAAGAAGAGCATAGATATCCTGCTCAGAATAAACAGCACCGGGAGCATAAAACTCATTCGTCTCAAGGAATTCATTTTTTATGTCCGAGTAAATATCAGGTTTTCCGCAGTTTTCTCTGATAAGCTCATAGAATAGCTCCATAATATCGGCCGCAAAGAAACGGTTATCACCGTCAACAAGTAAGCGACCTATGGAGTAATCTTTAAGTAGGCTTTCTGCGGCATCGTCAAGCTGACGGACAAAATACGGCTCATTAATAAACTTGGGATTTCTTCTTAAAAGCTCTGCAAGATGATAACTTCTGCTTTTTCTGCCAAATGTCCATTCATCAGCCTTGTCGGTAAAATACCTTATTCTTGCTTCTTTGTCACGGCGAAGCTCATAATATCTCTGCTCTGTCGGCTTTGTAAGCCACTTTCTGTTGTCCTCTGCAGGTGAGCTTTTCCAACCTAAGGGTAAATCATCAGGTCTGAATTCTGATGAAAGCATTTTAACGGTATTTAGAAACTGATAGTTAAGCTCGGTTATATCTTCAGCTTCTGTCTTGCTGACGTTTGTGATGTATATGGTGTGCTCATAAGCACGGCAGAGCTGCACATAAGTCTGCCAGGAAATGTTATATTGCTTAAGCCACTTGTAGCCCTTGAACTGACTTTCGGTAAGTATCATACAAAGGGTGTTTACATTGTGTTTTCTTCCCCATATATCAGTTATTGCTTCAATGCCTGCTTCCTTGAACAGAGCTTTGAAATCGGTTTTGTGTACCATTCCCTTTATGTATGGCATACGAATCTGAAAAGAGGAATGTTCTTTTTTACTGCCGATTTTACTGTCAAGCTCACGGGCAAACTCAGGTGAAATCAGTCCCATACCGTCAAAACGGGTGGTTTCAATATCACCCGTACATTCTGTTCTTTCATATTTTCTTATACTGCCTTCACCCGTAACGTCAGTAACGGTTACATAAGAAACTTCATTTGTAATATGTTTTGGGTTAGGCACAATAGCGACATTTTCAAGGAAAAACTTATTATCCGGCTCAACTCTGATACCTGACGAAAAAAGAAGTCCGTTATATGCATAGAGTTTTGAAAGCTCACAAACATCAATTTTTAAGTTGAGGGTTATTCTGCGTGTAATTTCATCATAGAGGTCAGCACGGACAAAGGAGAGCTTTGCATTTCTGCTCATAGATGCAGAACGCTCAAAGGCAAGATATTTATGCTGGCCGCTTCCAAGGTCAAGAGTAATACCTTCGGGGCGGAACATAGATTCAGCTTTTTTCTGTCTTAAAGCATTTTTAGGGTACTCTGCACTTCGGTCAAAGATACCTGAAAAATCGATATAGATAATTGCGTCGTACAAATCATCAATTATCAGCTCATCCTCTTTCGGCGAATAACCGTCTCTGTGAAGCATAGACATCAGCTGATAGAAAACGGCATTATCATCATGATAGGTATCGCCGTGATTCAATAATACACTTGCAGTTTCTGCCTTGTTGAGATTGAAGGAGTATATATCCTCGCCAACAGGTTTTGCATAAGCAAGAATTGCTTTTGCGGACAGCATAGGTATTTTGTATCTTGCACCAGTCATAGCTTCACCTCCTGAATTTTACTGTGATAATTATATATCAGCAAGATAAAAATTGCAAGATTTCGGTATATGAGTACTGCGTTAGATTTTTTGATTTTACAGTGAAATACATAGCACTCGTCAGATTTTTGACGGGTGCTTTTTTTATGCCTAAAACCGTTGATTTGGGTATATAAATACTGCGTTAGATTTTTTTAGCAGCTATACATAATTTCATAAAGAAAGAAGGATGAAAAAATGACAAATGCTGAATACGAGTACGAAAATCAGGAGGATCTGAAATGGCTTTGGTACCTGCAGGTTACCGGCAGAGCAACCGAGTATCCGAGTGTCAGGAGAATTACCTGCAAGGGTTGTGAACGGGTGTATTTTACTCAGGTTCACTGTGTAAAGTTTTGCTATGAGTGTAGGTTCGATAACATCGGTGCGAAGCATGTAAGACGAAAGACAAGGTTAGCAAAGCGTGAAAATACAGTGTGTAAAAGCTGCGGCAACACCTTTACACCTAAAAGAACTGGTGCAGTATATTGCAGTAATGCCTGTAGGCAAAAAGCTTATCGCAGTCGTGTTACGGATAATGTAAGTCCTCGGAGCGAGTACTTACAACAACC
>JAEIGA010006195.1_pt1 | contig 18196 bp, 14 predicted proteins | sample 9270691 | NCBI WGS metagenome assembly JAEIGA01 (sample SAMN17057246, study PRJNA624740) | gut metagenome | biome: biome; isolation source: fecal sample | host: Bos grunniens | place: China: Xizang | collected 2019
ACAGGTCTTCCGTCTTGTGCACTTGTATGTACTATGCAGATTCCCAATAATTAAGATTAGAGAGTAATTACAGATATGAAATATTCAAGAATTTCTGTTATCATCTCGTTGTTCGCAACTCTCCTCTTCGCCGGATGTGCGAAGCCGGAGATTGCGGATAACCGTGAGCATGATTACGGATATGTACAGTTTAAATTGTACAAGGAAGCGTCATATGTAGATACGAAGGCAATGGTTCAGCAGCTGGAGTATCTGGCTGATGCTACCAAGATTATGGTGATGCTCCAGTTTGGCGATGACGAAATCACACAGACTCTTACTCTTTCGGCTTCAAATTCAGAGGCTGCTGAGTTTGGTCTCAGAAGTGAAAAGCTTCAGCTGGTTGCCGGAGAGTACACAATCAAAGCTTTCACCCTTTATGACAGACTTGATGAGGAACTTTATATGGGTGGAGAGTCTGGCTCCTTTACAGTTGTGCCAGGCGGTCTTGTAATGCACGATGTGCTGACCGATGTTGTCGAAAGAGGTAAGGTAAGATTCCATCTTGTCAAGGACTTCAAGTCTGCAACAAAGGCTGCAGCCAGAGAGTATACCTTTGATGAGATCGCCTATGTTGACCTTACCGTAAAGGAGACAGAAACACAGGTAACAACTTCATTCAGGAATCTTCCTTCAAAGTTCTCTGTTCATTTTGATGAAACAGATGATGTTGAAGATGGATATCAGACTTCTTCATGTGTATGCGATACTCTCGTATCGTTGAAGGGAGGAAAATATGTTACTGTATCATATTCAGTGTATGACAGCAGCAAGACCCTTCTTGAGACAAATTCTGAGGTTACTCCTAGCGAGTTCCAGGTTGTTGACAATAAAGATGTAGATGCTGATGTACCTGTTGTTCTCAACGAGTCAGACGAATATATCAAGGATTACTTCGCTCTTAAGGAGATCTGGGAGGCACTTGACGGTGAGAACTGGTACTATCAGGGTGATGAGTGGAATGTCGGAAGCAACTGGGACTTCAATAAGGATGTTGATCTTTGGGGTGCCCAGCCTGGTGTCAAGCTCCATGCAAATGGTCGTGTCGCTCTCATCAGCTTGAGTGGTTTTGGCTTCGAAGGCCATATGCCTGCTGCAATCGGTCAGCTTACCGAGCTCGTCGAGCTCTATCTTGGTAATCATGGTGAGGCAAAGACTCTTCCGAATGACCCTACTCTCATGTATGGAATGGATGATTCCAACAGAATGAGCAGGCATAAGGAGTATCTTCGTCGTTCACATACCCTTACTCAGTTCTCTGAGCCTATCGCACGTGGTCTCAAGGAGCATGGAATTTCTATTCCTGAGATTTCACTGTATGATACCATGTCAGAGGATCAGATCATTGACCGCAGAACCGGAGATATGAGAATCAAGCCTATGGATGATGCTCTTCCTGGCACTCGTGCAAATGGATTGAAGAGTCTTCCTGAGGAAATAGGAAATCTTACTAAGCTCCAGACTTTCTTTATCGCGAACGGTGATCTTGAAAGTCTTCCTGAGAGTGTGGCGAACCTTACAAATGTGACAGACCTTGAAATTTATAACTGTCAGTTGATGACTAAGTTCCCAAGGGTAATCTCTCAGCTCCCTAACCTCGCATCTGCCAATCTTTCTGCTAACCCGCAGTGGACAGATGTAGATGAGGGTCTTAGAGAATTCGCAGTCAGCCCGGCAGGTGAGTCTGTACAGATTCTCTATATGAACGAATGTAGTCTTACACTTCTGCCAAAGGAAATCAATAACATGAAGAAGCTTGGCATGTTGAGTGTTGCAAGTAACAAGATCTCTAAGATTGAGGCTGCGTTCCCGGATATTTCCTTCACTCAGCTTTTCCTTGACAATAACCAGATTACCGAGATTCCACATTTCGTAAATGAGTCAGGTAAGCGACTCTTCTTCAGAATTGAAGATGTGGAGACTTTCTCTTGTACATACAACAAGCTCAAACTCTTCCCGGATGTATTCGATGCAAATTCAATGTATGGAATGGCATCAGTAGACTTCTCATACAATGAGATCGAGGGCTTTGAGAATGCAGATAACGGTACTAATCAGGGTATTTATGTCCAGACCCTTTCTCTTGCGAATAATCCAAAGCTCGGCAAGTACCCTAAGGTACTTTCTGATACGGAGTCAAAGGTGGATTATATCATACTCAGAGGTTGTAATATTGATGAGATTCCTGAGGGCTCATTCTCTGGTAAGAATGTGAAGTATCTTATGTCTTTGGACCTTTCATACAATAGATTGACTGATCTTCCACGAGAATTCCACGGTGCTCATGTTCCATATTTCTATGGTTTGGATATTTCGTACAACCGATTCAGCCACTTCCCATTTGAGCCATTTGACTGTGCTTCGCTCACGATGATGGCAATCCGTGGTCAGCGTAATGAGAAGGGTGAACGTTGTCTCAAGGAGTGGCCTACCGGCGTGTATAACCACACAGGTCTGCGTGCCCTCTATATCGGATCGAATGACCTTGGAAAGATTGATGATACTATTTCATATCTCATCTACTATCTTGATATCAGTGATAATCCTAATATTGTCTTTGATGCATCAGACATCTGTTATCATTGGCAGAATGGAGTATACTTCCTCTTGTATGATAAGACACAGGATATCAGGAACTGTCCTATTATGTTGAACTAAACAGGGAGAAAAGAGAAAATGAGAAATACAATTTATAGAATAGCATTCGCATGCCTCGCTTCGCTCGTCATCTTTGCCTGTCAGCAGGTGACACCTGTACAGTTCGAGGTAGATACTGAGAATATTAAGATTGGTCCTGAAGGTGGAGTAAAGATCGTCAAGATCAAATCTGCAGATAACTGGATCGCTACCGTTCAGGAGCCATGGCTTACTATTTCACCAGCTAATGGTGTCGGTTCTGTTGATTGCCGCGTGATTATTGATTCTGCGCTTGCAGTAAATCAGAGAGAGGCAACCATCCGTATCAACAATCAGGTTACTGATGAAAGAATGGATTTCAAGGTCATTCAGAGCGGTTTCGATTATCAGATTGTCCTTTCGGAGCCAGAAGTGAATATCGCAAGCTATGCATCTCTTGAGGATAGAAAGTTTGATGTTAAGGTAAAATCCAACGTACCATTTGAGGTGGAGCTTCCTGAAGGAGCAGAGTCTTGGCTTTCATATACTCTTCCAGAACTCGTTCTTGATAGAGGAGCAAGACCAAGAGAGGTTTCAATTCAGTTCAACTGGGGTGTAAACTTCAACCCTACTGCAAGAGATGCTGTCATCAAATTCAATCCTAAAGATTCGCAGGTGACTCCGGCAATCAAGAACGATCTCAAGATTCAGCAGGATGCTGCAGAAGAGATTGAGATCGGAGTAAAGGGTGACTCACTTGCACTTATCGCTATCAATCGTGCACTTGGATGCTGGACAGAGTTTGAAACATCTGAAAAACTCGAGTTCTGGGATGGTGTCAAGGTTTGGGAATCTGGTGAAAATAAGGGTAGAGTAAGGAGCGCAGAGTTCTTTATGTTCGGTACCAAGGAAGGTATTCCTTTCCAGGTCAAGTACCTTACAGCAGCAGAGGAACTTTACTTCTACAGTAATACAAATACTTTCCTTTACAGCCTCGATCCAGGTGAGCATATCTGCGAGCTTACTCAGTTGAGAAAGCTTACAATTGGAGCATATGGTCTTACAACACTTCCGGAGAGCTTCAAGAATCTTCGCAACCTTGAGTATCTTGACCTCAGCTCAAATAACTTCCAGAATGTACCTGAGGTGCTTACTCCTGAGAACTTCCCTAAGATGACAGCGCTCATCATGAACGCATGTCAGAGAAATACGATTTCTGATCTGAGCAATACTACAAGAAAGGATTTCGGTGGATTCTTTGAGGCAGCCGATGTGGATGCTGATGGTAACAAGACCTTCCCTAAACGACTTCTCAAGTGGTCTAATCTCGATACATTGAGATTGTCTGTGAACTATCTCGAAGGTGTCTTGCCAGATCTTGAGAATGATCCTGATTTCCCTAAGTGGACTGCAGAGGAAGTAAATGCATGTGATACACTTCCTTCGATTCTTATCGGAAAACCAAAGGTTCTTCCTGATACAGACCTTTTTGCGATTAATCTTAATCGCCTTTATGGTACTGCTCCTGACTGGCTGCTCTATCATCCTAAGCTCGACCTCTGGTATCCATTCTCATTGGTATTCTTCCAGGAAGGAGTGGCGTCAAACGGAACGCGTGCAGGGTTTGATAATGAACCTGCCAACCTGGATTACTACTATGAGCATTATGTAAACAAGGTGTGGAATCCTGCAAAAATAACTGTAGAGTAATATAATGAAGATGAAATCATCATATAAAGTATTTATTGTTGCTGCAGCCCTCATGACAGGGCTGACAGCCTGCTCTGTTGAAGAGACGCTTAATGGTGTCGAGCTCGAGCAGGAGAAGGTATCTCAGGTATCTGAAGGTGCCGTATCCGGAGAGCTCCTCGTTCGTTTCGACAGCGCAGTAAGCGATATTCTGGACAGGGCAGGTGTGACTAAGTCTGGTCCTTCTGCTCCCGCTACCCGTACAGGTGTATTATCTGTAGATGAAATCCTTGACCTGGTAGAAGGATATCAGATTGAAAGAGTATTCCCGGTGGACCTCCGTTCTGAGGAAAAAGTGAGAAAGGAGGGACTTCATCTCTGGTATGTTGTCCGTTTCTCAGAGGACCACTCGGTGAATGAGGTTGCTGCAGACCTTGCAAAGCTTGGAGAAGTCAGCAGGGTTGAGTTCAACAGAACCTTGAAGAGGGCATCTGAGTCAAAGGCTGTTCCTTTGACAAGGTCAGTTATGGCTGAGATGGCTGCTTCTGCCAAGACTCCTGCTTTCAACGATCCGCATCTCGGACTCCAGTGGCATTATGTAAACAATGGCGACTTGGGAGAAACCAAGTTTGTTGCCGGTGCAGATGTCAATGTAGAGAAGGCATGGGAAATGTGTACTGGAGATCCGTCTGTGATTGTGGCTATCCTCGATGAGGGAATCGATGTTTCCCATCCAGACCTCAAGGATAATCTCTGGGTCAATGAGAATGAAATCTGGCGCAGTACAGAAGATAATGATGGTAACGGATATGCCGGTGACTATCATGGATACAACTTCGCAGCAGGACATGGCGTGATTTCTACTGGAGGAAGATATGATACAGGACATGGAACTCATGTTGCGGGTGTCATTGCTGCTGCCAACAACAATGGATTGGGTATAAGCTCTATAGCTGGTGGAAATGGCTCTGAGGACGGTGTAAGGATAATGTCTTGCCAGATCTTCTCAGGAAGCCTTGCCGGTACAGTCCTTGACGAGGTACGTGCGATCAAGTATGCTGCCGATAACGGAGCCGTTGTTCTCCAGTGTAGCTGGGGTTATATTTCAGGTGCGGCAAACCCATATGATTGGACCCCACAGTTCGCTACTGATGATCAGTGGAAGAATTCTAATGTTTTGGAGTTCAATGCATTGGATTATTTTGTACATAATGCGGGATCTCCTGATGGAGTGATCGATGGTGGTATCATTGTATTTGCCGGAGGTAATGAATCCGCTCCTGCAGCAAGTTACCCTGCAGCATATCCTGACTATGTTTCTGTAGCCGCAACAGCTGCGGATTATACACCTGCAGTATATACCAATTACGGTATGGGAACAACAATCAGTGCTCCAGGTGGAGACCAGGACTATTATTTCGAATATGGAGAAGGTCATAATGCGGGAGCTATGGGATGCATCCTCTCGACGCTTCCTTACACTGTAACAGGAGAGGAGGGACCTTTGGCAGGATATGGATATATGGAGGGTACATCGATGGCATGTCCTCATGTCTCAGCTGTCGTAGCGCTCGGTATCTCATATGCCACAAAGCTTCGCAAGCATTTCAAGGCAAGTGAGCTTAAGGATATGCTCCATGAAACAGCACGTCCTATTGAACAGTTCTGGGATTTCAGCTCTCTGAAACAGTACTATAAGTTTGTCACAGACCTTGGCGAGGCTCATCTTTCGACTATGGACCTTCGCAATTACAAGGGCAAGATGGGAACAGGCCAGGTGGATGCATATGCATTCCTCAGTGCGATCGCAGAGTCAGGAACAGATATGACATTCCCTAATGTTTTTGTGGCTCTTGATGGTCAGACAGTTATATCTCCGTCAATTTACTTTGAAAACGGAGCAGACCAGACATATACAGTATCAGTGGAGAATTCTGCTGTAGCTTCGTGCGAGGTTGCTGGCAAGAAGCTTATTTTCAAGGGACTTGCAGAGGGACAGACTTCTGCATCGGTCAAGGCAGCAAGCGGAGAATCCTTTGATTTCATAATCACTGTACGTAAGGGCGCAAACGGTAACGGCTGGCTGTAATGTACATTTATAGGTTCATAGTGACAATTCTGATGACCTGTGCTGTGTTCTGCGCTGCACAGGCCCAGATCAAGATCATTCCGAGGGAAATGTTGGATGCTAAGGCAAATCCGAAGCTTTCTGCAGATTCCGCATGGCTTGATTTCGACAGGAGACTGATTGTTGCAGAGCCGATGAATGAGGACGATGCTCCCAAGACCTTTCGCTATAGAATGACCAATTCCGGCAAGGATACCTTACGTATCAAAAGGTTGAATTCTACCTGCTCATGTGCAATGGCAGTGCCGGAACGAAGGGATGTAGCTCCAGGAGAAAGCACAGATATAATCGTGACATATGATCCTAAGGGGCATCCCGGCAGGTTTGAACGGAAGATCTTTGTATATACGATGGACGGAAACAATCCGGCTGCAACCTTGAGACTGCAGGTCCAGGTAAATGACAGCGAGGATTTTTCGACATTATATCGCCATCAGATAGGCAGTATCAGATTGAGACGACCGGAGGTGACTTTCCGAGAAGGTGAGAAGGCAGTTGAGAAGATACCTTTTGTAAATCTCAGTGGCAGACCTATCAGACTTCAGTGCGATACTGCAATGCTGCCAGGATGTCTGGGGTTCTCAGTTGTTCCGTCAGTTGTAGAAGATAGGGGAGAGGGTGAAATAATCATATCTTTCGATCCTTCGAAGACATATAGACCAGTCATGACGGTCATGTTGAAGGATTTAGGAGTTTCCCCAAGCAGAGCCTCAATTAAAGTAAATGTTAACAAGGAATAGTTGTAATTATATGAATAGAATTAAATCAATATTGGCGACGCTCGCTGTAATCATTTCAGTAGTTGCCTGTGAAGAAAAGACGCCAGTAGAACCACCGGTAGAGTACCTTGAAGTGAATGTGAGCAACATCTCAGGTTCATGGGAGCTTGTAGAGTGGAATGGAGCAGAGCTTCAGGCGGGAACATATGTATTTCTTAATATCATCCGTAAGGACTGGACATATGAGATGTGGCAGAATGTAGATAGTTTCCAGGATATACCACATCATGTTACCGGTCGATTCCATCTTGAAATTGATCCGTCGCTTGGCGCTGTTATCAGAGGAGAGTATGATCATGATTCAGGTGACTGGGCTCACCGTTACATCATCAAGGACCTTACCAAGGACAGCATGATATGGGTGGCAAAGGATAATGCTGATTATGTGCAGAAATTCGTAAGGGTAGAATCAATACCTGTAGCGGACTAAGGCATGCGTAATATTTCAATGGCCTGTGAAGGTGGGAGACTCCCAGTTCACAGGCCATTCTTCTTTATATGCCAGTTTTAGAGATTTTCTTATCTATATTTTCTGAATGCGATAGCTCCGTTATGACCTCCGAATCCAAGTGAATCGGACAGGCCTATAGTGAGTTCAGCATTGACTGGCTTGTTTGGCGTATAATTCAGATCCAGTTCAGGATCAGGGTTTGTCAGATTTATGGTCGGAGGAACAGTTCCGTGCTTGAGGGCAAGGACAGTGGCAATAGCCTCTGCCGCTCCAGCAGCTCCGAGCATATGACCTGTCGCTCCTTTTGTTGAACTTATGTGTGCCTTGTATGCGTTCTCTCCAAGTGCCATCTTGAATGCCTTGGTTTCCGATACATCATTAAGTGCTGTGCCGGTTCCATGAGCATTGATGTATAATGTGTCATCCGAACAGTATCCGGCCTCATCCAGCGCTGATTTTATTGCAGTGCATTGGGTGACTCCGGAAGGGTTAGGAGCAGTGACGTGGTATGCATCACATGTGTTTCCATATCCGCAGATCTCTGCAATGATTTCTGCACCTCGTGCAACCGCATGTTCGTATTCTTCAAGAATAAGTATTGCAGCACCCTCAGCTATTACAAAGCCTCCTCGGTCTGCACTGAATGGAAGTGATGCATATTTAGGGTCTTCAGCCTTAGACAAGGCTTTTGCGTTTGCAAATCCTGCAATCGCAAGAGGTATTATTGCCGCTTCGGTTCCTCCTGCAATGATTGCATCTGCATATCCATGCTTGATAGTCCTGAACGCTTCACCGATAGCATGTGTTGAGGTTGCGCATGCAGTGACTACCGGCAGGCATGGACCACACGCTTTGTGTCTGATAGCGATGTTTCCTGCAGCAATGTTTGATATCATCGTAGGAATAAATAGTGGCGACACCCATTTCGGCCCGTCTTTCAGTATCTTTTCTGTCTCTCTTACCTGGGTGGCGAATCCTCCGATTCCCGATCCGACATATACTCCAAGTCTGAATGGATCGATGTTACCATCTTCGCCTGTGTTCAATCCGGCCTGCTGCATTGCCTGATTGGCTGCAGCTACTGCGTATATTGTAAACTTATCCTGTTTCCTGCTGAATGAAGTCTCTATGCCGTAATCCGCTGGATTGAAATTCTTTACTTCGCCGGCAATCTTCACCGGAAGGTCATCTGTGGGCATGGATTTAATCAGTTCAATACCACAAAATCCATCTAGAAGGTTCTTCCAGAATGTTTCTGTATCATTGCCTACCGGACTTATGATGCCAGTTCCTGTTACTACTACTCTTTTGTTCATAAGCACTGATATCTAGCGTTTTTTAATGTTTAATCATCAAATATACAAAAAATACACTTTAGCTGTTGCAGTGGTCGCTCTCAAAGGGAATTTCTATCGTCTTTTTTGTGATATCTAGTATTTTTGCTATCTTAGTGGCTGCTAAAACCAACTTAATAGATGAATAATCATAGACTGCCCAAGTATCTTCTTGGCAAATACCAACTTATAGGAACAGTGACCTTCTCTGCTCTTTTTGCGTTGGTGTTCCTGAATATATATATACCTTTCTCTGAAACTGCATGGTTCCGTTTGGGTAATTCCATGACGTTCCTGCTGACGCTGGTATTCGCATCAGTGTCTATTCTGATTCTGATCGTCAGCCGCCTGATGATGTATCGTGTAAAGCGTTTCTATGAACATACTTACTTTTCGTATATCACTTGGTGTGTGCTTGAAGTTGCTGCCATCTGCGCCTTTTATACCTGGCTTACAATGGATTTCATCGCGCCATACGGGGAATCTGCCATGACGGTGTTCGGCAGGTCCTTCCTTTATGGAGCAATTGCCCTGGGACTTCCGTATCTTGTCTCCGGAATGTATTTTTCCATTATTGACAAGAATAATACGATCCGTATGCTCAACTATGATAATGTCGTAACCGATGAGCCTTTAAAGCCTGAGACCAATAAGATTACCTTGTTTGATAACAGTGGTGCTCTTAAACTGTCTCTCAGCCCGGAAAATCTATATTACATAGAATCAGATGATAATTATATAAAGGTCTGGTATTCAGATAATAAGGGTGAGATCAAGCAGTACATGCTCCGTTGTCGCCTCAAGACTATTGAGGAGAGTTTCAAGGGAAGCGGTCTCGTGCGTTGTCACAGAAAATATATCGTGAACATCAAGAAGGTGAAGGTTCTGCGCAAAGAGTCAGATGGATATGTACTTGATCTTGATAATGAGACCATACCGGTGCTGCCTGTTACCAAGACTTATACGGATACAGTCCTCAGCCATTTTACAGGCGAGTCTCCGCTGTTGGATCCGATTGATTATTGATTCCTTTTCTTTCTCTTTATTTTTCGTGTACTCTTTACTGCACTAAGGGTCATCTCGTCAATGAGAGCGGCTCTGGCTGCGAGTATGTCAAGGATGGCGCATACAACAGGAAATACTCCTGTTATGTTGAATACCATTTCATCCTTCATTCTAATGAAGTCTATGCCAAGCCATATCTGGAATCCGACGAGAAGAAGGCTGGATATGATACCTACCCTGGCCTGTAGAAATCTTGATTTATAGCTGAATAATGCGCATATCTGTGCTGTCAGAATCATAATCATCAGGACCAGGTATGATACCTTTTCATAATACCTTATTCCAAGTTCTTCGCCGCCTGGACCTATGACGGTGGCTATGTTGCTGAAGAACATGGATGCTAAAAGTCCTGTAGCTATTGCAAAATATAATGTCTGTATTCTCTGCCACATATTGTTGTCAAATTTCTTTACTTGGACAAAAGTAGGAAATTTGGCAAGAAAAAACTATATTTGAAGAATTATTGAGATGCAGATAATCATGAGAATTGCAGAATCAGAACTTATAATAAATGGAGATGGATCCGTTTTCCATCTTCACCTTCGTCCGGAGGAGCTTGCTGACAATGTCATTCTTGTCGGTGATCCGGGCAGAGTGGATATGATCGCTGAATATTTCGAGGAGAAGGAATTCAGACATCAGTCACGTGAATTCGTCTCTGTTACAGGAAAGTACAAGGGTGTGAGGATGACGGCTCTATCTACCGGTATCGGTACAGACAATATAGATATTGTCATGAATGAGCTCGACGCATTGGCAAATATAGACTTCGAAACAAGGGAGGTGAAGCCTCAGCACAGAACCTTGAATATCCTGCGTATCGGAACATCTGGGGCAATTCAACCTGAAATACCGCTTGGAGCATTCGTCTTTTCTCATATTTCTGTCGGCTGCGACGGACTGCTGAACTGGTATGCTGATAGGGATAAGATTGCCATGCTTGAAATAGAGGAGGCGTTCAAAGCCCATACGAAGTGGAACAGGCATCTCCCGGATCCTTATTTTGTGAGAGCAGGAGAAAAGATGATCGAGAAGTTCAAGGATTGCACTTACAAGGGTATGACAATCGCCGCATCCGGTTTCTATGGCCCTCAGGGACGTGTGCTCCGTATGCCTTTGGTGATGCCTGATATGCTCGACACATTCGAGTCGTTCCGGTTTGGTGATGAGAAGGTTACGAATTTTGAAATGGAAGGCTCTGCAATTGCAGGTATAGCTGCGCATCTGGGCCATAATGCCGGAACAGTATGCTGCATTATCGCACACAGACATCATAAAGCAAGCAATCCTGATTACAAGACTCAGGTAAGGAAGCTTATTGAACTTTGTCTTGAGAAATTGGCTGAATAAGATTTAATTAACTAATCAGAAATGAAAAAACTGTATTTATTCCTTTTTGCAAGTATACTTGGTCTGGTCTCCCTGAGTGCCCAGACACGTGAGGCGTTGGAGGATTCTGTTGTAGTGGGTGGTATCTCCAGACCGTTGGTCGATAAACTCATGGACCTCGGAAAGCTGGATAATGAAGATAAGCTGGTGGCTCATTGGAGATATGCAGAGCTTATGAAGGATGTCTCCAGGGAGCATCTCGCGACTTTTTCCGAACAGGAGCTCAGGGACCTCATTGCCTTCTATAGGACGGATGCGTATGGTTATTTCACATCAAGTCTCTTCCTTCAGACATTCGTCGAGAATGTAAACAAGGCTTTACAGTATGAATTGGGAGAGGACCTTCGCTTTTCATATGCTTTGAATGACAGGACTTATGGTGCAGGGTTGGAACCAGTCTATAAGTACACTCTGAGCATGATAAGGCCGCTTATCAATGACATGCTTAGCACTGACGGTAAATGGATTGCCAATGCGAAGGCGTCAGGAATTCCTTCTGTGCATATTGAACTGATGAAGACTTCCGCACGTAGTGTCGAGTCTAACCTGTTCAATATTTTCAAGTTGTCTGCGCTGGATTATCTTACCAAGGAGCAGCTTAAGGTCGTTGCTGATTTCGCCCGTACTCCGCTGTGGAAGACATATCTGGAGTATACTGCAAAGGTGAAGGCTGCTGCAGACCTTACATCTGCGGAATTTGTCGAGGACTTCAAGGCTTCTTTGAAGGATGTGAAGATTACCAATACACAGCAGAGGACATCCGTTGCTGAATATGTTGCCCTTTCCAGATCATTCGGTGGATTCATTCCGGAATTTCAGCGTCCTTATGCAGAAATGACAGTCGGTACCGCAAAGTATGAGGGTCAGGTAAAAAATATGCTTCCTCACGGTGCAGGTAAGTTGACGGATAAGAGAGGTACCGTGTATGAGGGTTACTTCATGAATGGATTGAGACATGGTATCATCAAGGTCTCAAAGCCAGGAAAGCCTTCTGTAGTTCAGTATTGGATAGATGATAAGTATAAGAAGGATATTCCTGTGTCAGCAAATGCAGATGGCTCTCTGCCTGAACCATATAAGCTGGAAGGAAAATATTACGGATACGGACAGTACTTTGATGTTGAGAAGAAAACTAGCTACCAGGGTATGTTCATCGATGGTAAGCTCAACGGCGAGGCTGTCGTTATTGAGGCTGGCAGAAGACTTGAAGGCGAATTCGCTGATGGTAATCTGATTGATGGCGTGATATATTGGACCAGGGATAATTCTCAGACAGTGGCGTTCAACGGAAAGACAGCTGCGAGAGCCAGCAATGGAACCCGAGAGTGGGTCGCAAAAGACAATTCAAGGCATGAAGTACAGTCTGGTGTGTTTACTGATGATATTCTGGATGGTGCGGGCAGCAGAAGCTCGAAGAGTCCGACAGAAAAGAATGAGTCATCTGGTATTTATGCCTATGGAAAATTGTATGGATTGGGTTATCTGAAGCGTGTCATAGAGAAGAATAATCATGGAATTCATGAATCATCGGTATATCAGGGTTATCTCTATGCAGACCGTTATCATGGCGAAGGACGTCTTACATATACGCTGAAGAATATTCCTGAAGGATATGGACCGCTAGTCTGCAGCAGCGTTGAGCTGCCTGGTACGACGAGAGAGACATTGGAAGTCGTTCTCGAAGGTGTATTTGATGACGGAGTCTTCAAGGAAGGACGTATTACCTACTCAGATGGCTCATGGTATGATGGAAAGTTTGCCGGAGAGGGATTGGTCAAGGGTACGATGCGTCGCAAGTATGATGATGGCTCTATTTATGTGGGTGACTGTGTCAATGGCAAACGCCATGGTCTCGGTGAACTGCGTAGCTTGGATGGAAAGGTATTTAAGGGAAAGTTCGAATTTGACGAGCCTGTTCTTGTACCGGAGCCGGAGCAGAAGAAGCCAAGGCCTGCGAGACGTATGGATGAACTGAATTATGTATATGATCATATCACAGCAGGTCCTGGAAAGGCGACAATGATCAAACCTGCAGGTGTCATTGTCATGGTAAGGTCGTCGGTTAAGTCTCTGAAGGTAGTCTGCAAAGGACTCTTCCTTTATGATACACTGCTCGAAGGTAAGGTTACAATGTCAGATGGCTGCTGGCTTGAGGGCGTCTTTGAAGACGGTATCCTCATGCAGGGTAAGGGAAAGACTATCGATAAATACCATACCGTATACGAGGGCGATATCAAGAATGGTTATCCTCATGGTAAGGGCCGCTGCTACTATACTGACGGTACCTGGTTCAAGGGTAATTTTGCCTGGGGTAACCGAATGGACGGAACACATTACTCTGCCGATGGCAAGGTCATAAAGGTCTATGAGTTATAATAAAATTTAAGCCCGGAAATCTTCCGGGCTTAAATTTTATTTCTCTCTGTCGTAAATGTCTTTCCTTGATGTTATTCCTTCATTCTCGATTCTTGGGTCGTCAATCAACGCTTCGATAACCTTTTTCTTTCCTCTCATGACATTGTCTTTAAGAAAGATTTCCTGAAGGTCTACTGTCATTCTCATTGCATTCGCAATTATATGTCCCTTGTCAAGGTAGTGGTACATGTTGTAATTGTAATCAAATTTGTCAAATCTTTTTACAAGTTTGCCACCTCCGAAGAATCCGAGATTGAATAATTTGATCTGTTTGTATGGAACCACCTTGTCTGCAGTGCCATGAAGCATGAGCGTCGGGCATGGCTCATTCTTATAGTTTACCTTTCCCTCTCTAGAGAGAATCGCGCCCGCAAATGACATTACGCCAGCATATCTGAAATCCTCAGGCAGTACTGATGCCCATGATGTTCTGTTTGCGAGTTCGTATTCTGCCTGCATTACAGAAATCGCTCCGGCTGATGAACCGCTGATGACGAGGTTATCGGCATCTATGCCAAGTTCTTCTTCATTTTCGATAATGAAATTTGTAGCACTGAAAAGGTCTTCAACAGCCATGTGGATCGCCTTGTCAAGGACATTCACCTGCGCTACACCTACCTTTGAAGTGCCCTTGAGACCAAGTCTGTAATCAATCGATATGACATTGTATCCAAGATCGTTCATTTGCTTGAACCAGATCTGGTAGCTCGGATTGTCTCTTTCTCCTGATGTGAAGCCGCCTCCGAACATGAAAATTATCGTAGGCTTCTGCTTGCCTTCAAATGTCGTTTCGCTTCCTTTTGTCGGCTTATATAAATCGAGGAAGAGATCGCCTGTCTCCCTTCTGACAAACATGTATGTGCCGTCAGGACTTATTTCCTGAGCGGATGCATTGCTGCTGCAAAAAAATGCACAGGTTGCGGCAATGGCTGTGAAAATGAATCTTCGTATCATAATATTATTCGTTTATATCCTTTGTTATAAGTCTTTCTGAAGGGATCAGTCTTCTGATGGCTTTTATGTGCCTGAAGAACCGGTAGGCTATTACTCTGACTACTGTATAGCATGGAATTGCTACAATCATGGCAAGTGGCCCTCCGATGTGTCCGACAATGAGAAGGACGATGAAAATCTCTAGAGGTGTCGACTTTATGCTGGTTGAGTAGATGACCGGCTGATAAAGGAAGTTGTCAACCAATTGTGTGAAGCTGAAGATGGCTATCAGGATTGCTGTGAATGCCCAGAAGTTTACATCAAGTCCGATAGTTGTGGCACTGCTGTATTTCAGGATCAGGCCCAGGATAGTACCTAGTGCACCTCCCATAAGTGGGCCCACGTAAGGAATAATGTTTAGTATGCCAGTCAGGAAGGCGATTCCAAGCGCTGCATTTATACCCAATCTCGCTATTGACCATAGTCCGATGAAGTTGATCAATGCGACTCCGGTAACTTCAAGCATCACACCGATGAAGTATCTTGAAAGCAGATGCCCTATGTCTGAGATTGCAGCGGCTGCGTTGCTCTCATGCCTGTCAGGTACCAATGCCCGTATGATATTCGTAAACAGGTCGTCATCTTTGATGAAGAAGAAGCTTATGAATATGACCGAGAACAGGCCGACTCCAAAGCTTGACAGGAAGGATGTCGCTGTTCCGATGATTGAAGAAACCTTGCTGACCTCAAACATCTTCTGCAGTTCTGCCAGAATGGCTGTCTCTATCCTGAAGGTTGGTCCCAGGTTCGGGAAGGTGCTGCGCAGCATCTCATTGAAACTTGCCAGCGGGACGGAAATCTGACCCGCGGCATTTTCAATACTTGAAAGTGAAATGCCCTTGATGATACCTGAAACAATAGGGAAAATCATGGTGATTGCAGCCATCAAGATGGCTGTGACAGCAATAAGGGTGAATGCTGCAAGAAACCAGTCCGGTAGTCTGCGGCCCTTGATCGAGACCTTTTTCAACAGGTTCATTATAGGTTTGCTGATCAAGGAAACAACAACTGCAATCAGGATGTAGATTATCACATTTCTGAAATACCAGCATATTCCTCCTATGAGAGCAAGACCGGCAGCCAACAGAATGTATTTGGCCAGTTTGTCAACGTATCTTTCGTTTGTTTCCATACTTTGCATATGCAATGTGTTTCACATCCTTACAAATATAAGGTATTATTCGTTACCTTGCATCAGAGCTTCAGTTATTTCTGCCGGTCTGTCGACCAAAATCCAAGGATTGTGTCCGGAAAGTTCCTCCCTGCTTCTGAAACCCCAAGTGACGCCTATTGTCCTGACTCCCGCATTGTTTCCGGTCATCATGTCGACATCGCTGTCTCCGCAATATACGACCTCCTCTTTTGTGATCCCCGGCACCGCTTCCATAGCTTCGTGGACAATCTGTGGGTCCGGTTTGATAGGCTTTCCTTCTCTCTGGCCGAGAATACACTCGAACCTGAATCCTCCGAAAAAACGACGTGCCAGATTTTCAGTGCCTTCCTGATACTTGTTGGATGCTATTGCAAATCGGACTCCTTGTGAGGATAGGGCTGTCAGCATTTCGGCTATACCTGCATAGGGCTTCGTAAGGTCGCAGCTGTGGGCATTATAGTATGAAAGGAAGTGCCCTCTCATTCTTTCCACCTCATATTCTGTCTTCCTTCCTTCGGGAAGTGCTCCGCGGAACAGATTGGTTATGCCCCTTCCGACAAGCATGAAATACTCGTCCCTTTCCCTTTCCGGGAATCCGCATTGCTTCAGGGCATGGTTACAGGCCGCAGCGATATCATCTATGGTGTCCAGCAGTGTGCCGTCCAGGTCGAAAATTATCAGTTTTGTCTTCATTTTTTCTCTTGTGCTACATATTGGCACAATAGCCATATATCTTTGCAATGTAAATCAAAATGACACGATTATGAATGCAGAAAACACTCTTTCTTTCATCAGTACAATGGTTACTTCTGAATCTTCATACAAGGCCTTGGTTGATATGATCAACGAAATGGACCTCGAGCTTCTGAGTGTCAATCTCGCCTGATGTCTAAACCCATTCCACGAATGTGTTTTCCTTGTTTTTGGACAGACTGACGCGTATTTTCCTGCCCTGGATTCCATCAGCCTTTCCTTTGAGCATCATGGCTGATATGATATGCTCGGATACAGGATCTTCTATATGCTTCTGGATAGCGCGTTTGAGTGGTCTTGCACCATAGCTTGGATCGTAGCCGGCATCGGCTGTAAATCGTTTTGCTGCAGATGTTACATTAAGTTCGAATCCTGCCTCCTTGACTCTCTTCTTGAGCCCTTTCAGCTCAATGTCAATGATTCTGCTTATGTCTTCCTTAGTAAGCGAACTGAAGAATACCTGTTCGTCAACTCTGTTGATGAACTCCGGTGGGAAAGCCTTTTTCACAGCCTTTTCAAGTACTGCCAGCCTGTTGCCCTTGACATTGCGTCCGGAGGTGCTGAATCCCATACCGTTGCCATATTCTTCAAGCTCCCTGCTTCCTACGTTCGAAGTCATGATGATGATGGTATTCCTGAAGCTTACAGTTCTTCCGTTGCTGTCGGTGAGTCTTCCTTCATCCATTACCTGCAGAAGCAGATTGAAAACGTCCGGATGTGCCTTTTCTATTTCATCCAGCAGCACGACGCAGTAAGGTTTGCGGCGTACCCTTTCGCTGAGCTGACCGCCCTCCTCGTATCCTACATAGCCTGGAGGCGCTCCTATGAGTCTTGAAACATTGAACTTCTCCATATACTCACTCATGTCCAGACGTATCATATTGTCCTCGGAATCAAACAGATATTCCGCGAGTGACTTGGCAAGCTGAGTCTTTCCGACTCCTGTAGGTCCAAAGAACAGGAAAGTTCCGATCGGTTTGTGTGGGTCCTTTATACCGGCCCTGTTTCTCTGTATGGCCTTTACTACTTTCTCTATCGCATCATCCTGACCGATTATTCTGTCCTTCAGTTTTCTGGACATCACTGTGAGTCGAGCTCCTTCGCTTTCTGCAATCCTGCCGGCAGGTATTCCGGTCATCTTTGACAATACGCATGCTACATCTTCCGGACCTACGACTCCCGTTTTCTTCGGGTTCTTTAGCCTTACCATCGAACCGGCCTCGTCCATTATGTCAATGGCCTTGTCCGGCAGACATCTGTCTGTAATATACCTTTCGGACATCCTGACGCATGCCTCTATTGTTTCCGGCAGATATGTCACATTGTGGTATTTCTCATAATTCTCCTTCAGACGGCTGAGGATTGAAATTGACTGAGGAATGTCAGTGTGCT
>JAEIGA010006196.1_pt1 | contig 18194 bp, 14 predicted proteins | sample 9270691 | NCBI WGS metagenome assembly JAEIGA01 (sample SAMN17057246, study PRJNA624740) | gut metagenome | biome: biome; isolation source: fecal sample | host: Bos grunniens | place: China: Xizang | collected 2019
ACACAGGCGCACAGGAAGGCCTGAACTTCTCGCTCAGACTCGGCCTCACATCATTCAAGCATGTGGGAGTCTTCCCCGAGCAGTCATCAAACTGGGAATATATCTACAGGCAGACTCGCGCCCTCGTAGAGAAGGCCGAGGCGGAAGGCAAGCCTAAGCCAAAGGTGCTCAACCTCTTCGCATACACAGGAGCCGCATCGCTCGCAGCAAAGGCTGCAGGCGCTGACGTAACCCACCTGGACTCTGTACGTCAGGTAGTTACATGGGCACGAGGCAACATGGAGGCAAGCCGCCTGGACAACATCAGATGGATTGTAGAGGACGCCCTCAAGTTCGCACGCCGCGAGGCAAAGAGAGGCAACACATACCAGGGAATCATCCTTGACCCGCCTGCATACGGCCACGGTCCGGACGGCGAGAAGTGGAAACTGGACGAGTGCCTCAACGAGATGCTCCAGTGCGTGGCGGCCATACTCGCCCCACAGGACAGCTTCATGGTCCTCAACCTTTACTCAAACGGATATTCGGCCGTTCTTGGAGAGACAATAGTGAAGCAGGCATTCTGCACCAAGACAGCATACAAGTCGCTTGACTTCGGAGAGCTTGTTCTTCAGGACAACTTCGGCAAGAACCTGCCGCTGAGTGTGTTTGTGAGACTATCTAGATAAAGAAAGGGAACTGAAAATTCAGTTCCCTTTTTATTAACCCCCTGTCACTTCGTGACATCCCCCTGAAGGGGGAACTTCGGCCCTGCCCGGGCCGGGGAGTAATGTCGGAACCGACATTACTCCTCACCCAAAAGACTGTCGAAGTAGGTTTCGATGATTGTGACTAGTTCTGTGTTGCCGTAGAAGTCAGCCATGTCGGCGATGTCTGAGAGGGCGACATAGCATGATTCCATCTCACGCTTTGCGTAGTCGTAGTTATCCATGAAGAACACCATTGACCCCATGAGGTCCTCGGTTATCTTCTCCGAAAGTTCAAGGGCCTTTTCATTCTCTCCTGCCTCGTAATACAGGCTGATCATGTCAAGCACCATGTATTCGTTAGAGAATCCAAGGTATGTCATGTCGAGAGGGAAGTTCTCCTCCGGCACACACTCCTGGCACATGTCAAGCATCTCGACTGCACGTGCAGTGTCACCTATCTTCATCATCTCCTTTGCCACATTCACAAAAAGCTGGCGCTGCGAGAGCACGCCGCAGAATGTGTATAGGTTTTGATAGTCTACAAAATAGTCTGTCCTCTTCAGGGCATCCCACTTGTAGACATTCTTCATCTTATAATATAGGTCTTCAGGATCAGCGAAGCCGATGTCTGTGCTCTTCATCTTGTTCTTGACAGGAACAAACTTGTATGAGAATCCCTCATACATGAGATACTCCTTGATTCCCACATTTATGTCGCCACCCATGCTCAGAAGATGGAGAGGGCGGTCCCACTGATATGTTGAAAGAAGGTCGAGCATGAAGATCTCAGGCTTTGTCAGATACTGCTTGTCCTTAGGGATTGTGAGCACGATCTCATCAGGAATACGGTCTGCATACTTCTCGTCAAGAATACCATACTTGATGACATTCTCCTTGTTTACAGGGATGGAGAACCTCCTCGAGTTGATATAGTCCACTTCCTTGTCGTTGGTCAGCATAAGCTTAGCTTCCGGATGACGGAATATCCTCATCACATCAGACAGAGGAATGACAGTATCCATTCTATCCTGGATGAACACATACTCATTTGTACCATACAGATACTGATGCGGGCCTACCTGGAGGCCGAGCGGAGACGACTCGTTCACAGCATACTTCATCTGATCGATGTGCCAGTCGGTTCCGAGAAGAGATGTATTGGCGATACGCACGTCAGGACGCACGTTCTCCACCTCCTGCGCATACCAGAGCGGGAATGTATCATTATCACCATGCGTCACGAGGATACCGTTAGGTCCCACTGAGTTGAGATAGTTTTTCGCCATCTCCACAGCAGTGTAGCGGTTGCTTCTGTCGTGGTCATCCCAGTTTTCCGATGCCATCAGAACTGGAACTCCGAGGAGTGCAGCAGTTACTACCGCAGCGATAGTCGCGTCACACTTCTTCGCACCGGCCTTCTTATGACACTTGTCGATGATCCAGCTGTATACCGCTGCAACGGCAAGTCCGATCCATATTGAGAACGAATAGAACGAACCGGCATACGCATAGTCACGCTCACGCACCTGGAAAGGCGGCTGGTTAAGATAGATCACGATCGCTATACCTGTCATGAAGAACATGAGGAATGTCAGCCAGCATCCCCTCTTGTCGCGGTCGAACTGGAAGAATAGACCTAAGAGTCCGAGCAGGAGAGGGAGCATATAGTAATGGTTCTTTCCCTTGTTGTTCTTCAGATAATCAGGCGCATCCGACTGGTCACCCAGACGGAAGTCATCGATGAATCCGATGCCGCTCTCCCAGTTTCCGATGAACGGATCTCCCGGAGAAGGACTATGGATCTCATTCTGACGTCCGGCAAAATTCCACATGAAGTACCTCCAATACATCCAGTTCATCTGGTAGTCGAAGAAGAATGCCAGGTTCTGGAAGAATGTAGGCTTGTCATGCTTGGCGCCGCGGACCTTATGGCCACCGCCTGACATATATGACTTGTAGAACGAGATATGACGATCATCTGAGCTCCACATGCGCGGGAAGAGCATCTTGCCGGAAGCATCGTACTTCACGTCACCAGGGCCTTCAGCCTTGATGTATCTGTCCTTTCCGTCCTTCGGCATCGGAGCCCAATAGGTGGTCTCCTCAATGTCATAAGGAGCATCGAAATACTGACCGTATACAAGAGGATTGCTTCCGTACTGCTCACGTCCGAGATATCGGACAAGTGTATAAGGATTATCAGGCTGATACTCGTTTGTAGGGGTCTTTGCGCTTGAACGGATGATCACGATGCTGAAGAGGGAGAATCCTATCACGATCATCGTAAAGCAGAGAAGGACTGTGTTTGCAAGCACCTTCTGCCTCTTCATCGTACGGAAAAGGCCCCAGAAGCATCCACCCAGAAGGAGCAGCATGAACACTGCCGCACCCGAATTGAACGGCATGCCAAGGCCGTTTACAAAGAATCTGTCGAAACCGGCGGCTATCTTAGGAAGGTATGGGATGATACCGAAAACAATTACCGCAAGGATTCCCACAGACACAAGGAATATCTTGATATACTCCTTGAAAGTGTAATGTCCGTTCTCCCTCTTCTTATAATAGAACATGAATACGAGAGCAGGGATTGCAAGCAGGTTCAGGAGGTGGACTCCTATGGAAAGACCCATAAGGAAAGATATGAGCACTATCCACCTGTTCGCATAAGGCTCGTCAGCCTGCTCATACCACTTGGTCATCGCCCAGAACACAAGGGCCGTGAAAAGCGACGACATCGCATAAACCTCACCCTCTACTGCCGAAAACCAGAATGTGTCACTGAATGTGTATGCAAGCGCACCTACCGCACCGGAACCGAATATCGCAATAGCTTTTGACAGCGGGTATGTTCCATCCTCAGACGGCTTGATAAGCCTCTTTGCAAAGAATACAATGGTCAGGTAAAGGAAGAATATGGTCAGCGCCGAAAAGATCGCGTTCATGGCATTGACAGCCACCGCAGCATGCATGTTGTCGCCGAACATAGTGAAGAAACGCGCAATAAGCTGGAACACAGGGTTTCCAGGAGGGTGACCGACCTCAAGTTTGTACGAGGAAGCAATGAACTCTCCGCAATCCCAGAATGACGCGGTCGGCTCGATGGTCAACAGGTAAGTCACTGCAGCAATCACGAAAACGGCCGCGGCAGTAAGCCTGTTCCACAATGTGAATTTCTTGTTATCCATTTAATTATACTATTTTGTCTTACAGGTTGCTGTTATATTTGCCATAAGCGGACAAATATACACATATAACCACTATATTTGCAAAAATAAATTCTCAAGCAGATGGCTGACAACGACTGGAAGAAAAGACTCGGAGTAGTATTCTCCACCAATCCCGATTTCACCTACGAAGAAGAGGCGCCGCAGGAGACTGCAACTCTCGCGCCAGATAAACAGAACCTCATCGTCTCCATAGACAGGAAAGGACGCGGCGGCAAGCAGGTGACCCTCGTCACCGGATTTGTCGGCACGGCCGATGACCTTGCTGAACTGGCCCGCACACTGAAGGTGAAATGCGGAGTCGGCGGAAGCGCCAAGGACGGCGAGATCACCATCCAGGGTGACTTCAGGGACAGGGTCGTGGCCCTTCTGAAAGAAATGGGATATAAGGCTAAAAGAGGAAACTAAGATGCTGTTCAACATACTCGTCCTCATATCATTCCTCTTCTGCATTCTGCCGCTGAGGCGCTTCGTGGGAATCTTTCCATCACTGATCGCATGCATCGTCAGATGGAAGGAGAGCGTCAACCTGGATGCCAGCGTCAAGCTCAGCAGAGACAGGGACATCATGGCCATAGCCATGGTAATGCCATTCTGCCTGACGGCAGCGAAGTTCGCCCTCTACTCGCCATCATGGCTCGGAAAGTTCGGAGCAGACGGCAAACTCGGCATCACGATCGGAGTCATCATCGCATACATTCTGCTCAGGAAAGGACTCGAGCACATCCTGCGTCCCAAGAAGATGAACCAGAAGACCTACAGTACCGCATGCAAGTCATCGCACACCTTCTTCATTATCCTTACTCTCATGCTGATGGTCATGGGAGGCGTGATGTCCTTTGTCAATGTGGCTTCGATGGACATAAAAAACGCAATGCTTTGGCTATCAGGAGCAACATATACCGTGTTTCTATTAAGAAAAACTCAAATTTTTGCATCATCCTGCTCTTTTTTCAGTGGTTTTTTGTACCTTTGCGCCCTCGAAATTTTACCGACTGGGGCACTAGTTGCTTCAGCCCTTATTTTTTGATAGAATGAGCGTTAAGAAAATACTGATTTCACAGCAGCAGCCGACGACGGCTTCGCCTTACACCAGCATTGCAGAAAAGTTCGGAGTTGAGTTCGACTTCAAGCACTTCTTCAAGATCGAACCACTCACTTCAAGAGAGTTCCGTTCACAGAGGATCAACATCCTTGACCACACTGCAATCGTATTCTCAGCACGTACCACAATCGATGCCTTCTTCATGCTCTGCGAAGAGCTCAGAATCAAGGTGCCTGAGACCATGAAGTACTTCTGCACCACAGAGGCTGTGGCAAATTACCTGCAGAAGCACATCGTGTATAGAAAAAGGAAGATCTTCTTCGGTGATGGCACACCGGAATCGATCCTCGGACTCATCGGAACAAAGCACAAGGGAGAGAACTTCCTTATCGCCACTGCCGAGTCATCAAGCAAGGATGCCGTTACAAGACTTTTCGAGGAGAGCGCATACTCATTCGAGACCGCAGTCTTCGTAAAGCCTGTATCACAGGACCTCAAGGAGGTGGATCTTCACAACTATGACATGATCGTATTCTTCAACCCTGCTGATGTGAAGTCACTTTATGAGAATCAGCCGGAATTCGTACAGGGCGACATAAAGTTCGTCTCTTACGGAAGATCAATCGTGAAGGCAATGGAAGAGGCCGGCCTCAAGATCGAGATCTCTGCACCTACTCCAGAGGCTCCGTCTGTAGCAAAGGCTCTTGAAATATATCTCACAAACAACCAGTAAAGTGGAAGGCGTAACAGCCAATACCTCTTTCCCTAAAAAAGAAAGGCTCTGTGGCAAGACAGCCATCTCAAAGCTTCTTGCCCAGGGTCGTCATGCTAGTGTGCCCGGCATGCGTTTCCTGTATATGACAGAGACAGGTAACGACCATGCCAGGCTTCTTATTTCTGTACCTAAGAAGATCTTCAAGAGGGCGGTAAAGCGCAATCTTTACAAGAGAAGGATCAGAGAGAGCTGGCGCAGACAGAAGCATATGCTTGATGTCGCGAAGGGCGTCGACATCCTGATCATATACTCGTCAAAGGAACTCCTTTCATATGAGGAGATCTACTCCGGCATCGGGCTTATCATCGAGAAGATAAACCGTCAACTGTCAAAGAACAAAACAGATGAACAGATTCCTGCAGATTCTTAAGAAGGTAGCGATTGCGCCATTCATCTTTCTTATAAAGTTCTATCAAGTCTGCATCTCTCCCTTGAAACCGGCGTGCTGCAGATTCACCCCGACATGTTCGCAATACGCTCTTCAGGCCTTCCGCAAACACGGCATTTTCAAAGGATTTTATCTGACAGTCCGGAGGATTCTCCGCTGCCACCCATGGGGAGGTCACGGTTACGATCCAGTGCCATAATTTTTTTCAAAAAATGGCTCTGAATAGCCTACAACATGTAAAACAACTGCAAAAACAACAGAACATACAACGAAATTATAATATGATACACCGATCTTTGTATCGGTTAAGAATCTTATTCGTCTCTTTCTGACCGTTCCCTTATTTTTAAATGTGTGCAATTCCGGGGAACGGGCAAAAAGAAAATAAAAAGCGCAAGCCGTGAGGTTTGCGCTTTTTATGCTTTATGGGTATAATGGAATTTATGCCTGTATGACTCCGTCCTGGATAAGATGCTGTCTGATGCGTCGGCTCGCCTGCTTGCGGAGGCTGTTGCAGAAGAATACGAACGCAATCATGAGAATTACAGAGATAGACTCAGGAACGACTCCTGAAGCGAAGAGGATGGTATCGAAGAGGCCGTGTGCAAGGATCGGAGCTCCCAACACCCAGAAGTTATTGATAGAAGGGGTCAGAGGGTCGAAACGCACGAGAGAATAATAATATCCCATCAGAATGCCGAAGAAGAAATGACCGGGCACCGAGAACAGCGCACGAACTATTCCTGTCGACACCCAATCCGGCGACGAGAAGAGATAAAGAACATTCTCAAGACCGGCAAAACCGAGCGAAACGCAAGCTGCATAGACGATGCCGTCCATATGCTCGTCAAAGAACTTGTTCTTTCTTACAAGGAGCCACAGCATGAGGAATTTCGCGATTTCCTCCGGGATGGCAGCCCCGAAGAAGGACACGCATATTGCGCCCCAGAGATTGTAAGGTTCAGACGGGAAAAAGCCCAGGTTTCCCAATGGTGTTGAAATGCAAAGGGAAACTATTGTTGAGACGACGCCAAGTCCGAACGCCTTCAGAAGTTCCTTTACCGGCTCCTTCTCGAACTGATCCTTACGATAGATGTAATAGATCAGGACTACTACTGGAGCCAATGCTGCAATAAGTGGATAAATCATAGGATTATATGTTATATTGTTAATGCCAATGTCTTGTCACGCAGCCATGCCGCTGTACGCGGAGGAAGAAGCGGAGCAAGTGTGCGGTACACCCTGTCATTATATTCGTTCAGCCAAGCCAGAGCCTGAGGGCCAAGAAGTTCCGGCACCACAGCGGAAGTGTCGAAATGACAGAGCGTAAGCGTCTCGAAATCAAGCCAGTCGCCGAACTCAGACGTTCCAGCCTCGCGGCAGAGTATTATGTTCTCATGCCTGATGCCATGCATCCCTTCCCTATATAATGCAGGCTCATTCGAAGTGACCATGCCAGGGAGAAGCGGCTGCGGGTTATATTGGAATCTGATGGACTGCGGGCCTTCATGAACACAAAGATAGAAGCCTATGCCGTGGCCCGTTCCATGGCCGAAGTTCCTTTTGGCACGCCAGAGCGGGATACGCGCAAGCGCATCGAGCTGATGGCCTGTGGTGCCGCGAGGGTATACAGCCATAGAAAGGTCGATCATGCCCTTCAGTACAAGTGTGTAATCTTCCTTCTCGAGTTCAGTGCATTCTCCCATAGGGACAGTACGCGTGATGTCAGTCGTTCCGGTCAGATACTGTCCTCCCGAATCCACGAGATACAGTCCCCTGGCACGTATTACTGAAGAGCCCTCCTTCGGGGTAGAATAATGCGGCAGGGCTCCTGAAGGTCCATATGCGGAAATGTTCTCGAAACTGTTGCCCCTATATCCCGGCACCTGGCTTCTGAACTCCGTCAGTTTCTCAGACGCCTCCCATTCAGTGATCTCACGGCCCATGGAAACCTCCTCGTCAAGCCAGTGCAGGAAACACTCCATGGCCACGCCGTCATCAATGAAAGTCTGACGCATGGACTCGATCTCAGAGTCCACCTTAACGGCTTTCTTGAGGATTACCGGAGATGTGCCGCATACGACATTCTCTGTTCCATATGTCTCACATATATATGTATATACATTATGATTGAGCGTAGAAGGGTCTACAAAAAGGGTTCCTCCATCAGGATCTTCGCCGAAGTCGGAAAGTCCTATGAACACATCGTCATAATACATGACATCCACACCGTCCATCTTGAGTTCATGAAAGCTGTCCGGGGTCTCAGGATCTGCAAAAGCAGGGCTTTTGCGCACGAACCACTTCACGGAATCATGTGAAATGAGAAGATATGATATCACTAAAGGATTATAATCAATGTCGGAGCCACGGACATTCAGCATCCATGCGATCTCGTCAAGGGAAGAGAGGAAAACCCTGTCATAACCTTCCACAAGCATCCATCTGCGCAGCCACTGTATCTTTTCAATGCGCGGGACACCTCCGAAGCACTCCACATCCAGAGTAGTGACCGGTGTGACCGGAAGAGCAGGACGACCCGCCCAAAGACAGTCCATGAGATCCGGCACGTCAACGACCTGCCCCTCTTCTCCAAGAGCATCCTTCAGTTCACGGACGGAGCTGACACTCTGGCATAATCCATCCACGGCAACCACAGAGGCATGTTCAAAGAGCCAGTCAGGAATGGATACGGCATCGGGAACACGGGTCTTATGAAGTTCCACGCCAGTTCCTTCCAACTGCTCGACAGCCTGTATGAAATATCGGGAATCAGTCCATAGGCCGGCATGATCTGCCGTCACCACGACATCTCCTGCCTCACCGGTAAAACCGGTAAGCCACTCGACCTGTTTCCACCTTGGTGCCGGATATTCACTTGAATGAGGATCGCTTCCTCCGATTACGACAGCATCCCAACCGTTATCGGCCATCATGACTCTGAGGGCCTGAATCCTTTGCGCATAAATATTTTCCATATGGAGTTTAGTCTAATCCCTACAATATTAGTGAATTTTGACGAGAAAATGAAATACAGGGCAAACTATCTCCTACACACGTCAGCAGTCAACTCCCTGTCTTACAAACAGATAACGGTTAATACCTGCTGCCATTCGCCGCAGGCATCAACCTATAAAACATTGGCAATCAACAGCTTGAATGCTGACGATTTTAAACTAGTTCAGAAATGATGGCATCAGAGACAAAAAAGCGAGACTCCGGAATGCGGAAACGAGTTCCGACAGGAACGATGTTTCCGGAAGTTATGTCGACAGGGACGATGTCGCCGGAGGCGAGGGCGGAGGCGAGAGCCGGAGCGTCGCAGTGGGTGCGGAGGAAGTCCGCATCGACGCCGTCACTGGTGCGCAGACCGAGCATCACACGCTCGAGCACGACCTGCTCATCGGTAAGGATCTCTGAGCCACGCACCGCATCGAAATTACAGGCCTGACCGGCAGCGATGTATCCTTCCAATGAATGATTATTCCAGAAACGCTTTCCATTAAGGAATCCATGAGCGCCCGGGCCAAAGCCCAGATACTGGCTATGGTTCCAATAGGCGCTGTTGTGACGGGCCCGATAGCCAGGAAGAGCAAAGTTTGATATCTCATAATGCTCATATCCCGCCGCACGGAGCTCCGAGCAGAGCATATCATATTGACGGGCACATAACTCCTCGGAAGCCTCAGACCACAATCCCCTGTCAACCAGAGAAGCCAGCGCGCTGCCAGGCTCGACGGAAAGCTGATATGACGAGATATGTTTAGGCAGGTTTCCTGAAGAAGAAATCTCCAATGCCTTCCTCAACGTGTCGGACCATTGTGCATCAGACAGTTGCGACAGACCGAAGATGAGATCGATACTGATATTGCGGACTCCTGCCTTCTCCAGGATGGCATAAGCCTCACGGGCGGCAGCGGAATCATGCCTGCGGTTCATCCATCTCAAGATGTCGTCATCAAAGGACTGTACACCCATACTGATCCTGTTCACCCCCAGGCGCAGAAGTCCCTCGACATAGGCCTCTCCCTTTTCTATGATATCATCCGGATTCACCTCAACGGTAAATTCATCATATGGGCCTCCTAAGCCATTGTCTTCAAGGGACTTGACAATGTGTTCGAAAACAGAAAGGGGCAGCACCGATGGGGTGCCGCCTCCTATATATAGCGTATTCACATCACCGGCATGAGTACCGGCATATGAAGCGATTTCTGCGGAAAGCGCGGAAGCGAAGCGCTCGTAGCGCTCCTGCTCGTTCATGCAGCATCTGGAAGCAATCTCGGAATAGAAATCGCAATAGGTGCAGAAACTCCGGCAGAAAGGTATGTGAATATAGATCAAAGCCTATCGGAGAATAAGTTCTGTGGTACCGAGAAGCGAAGAGGCCGTGTATGCCTCAATGGTATATACACCCTTCACATAAGCAGGTATTCCATTGAGATAGATACCCATCTCGACCTCAGATCCCTGATAGTCTACCTCACGTGACGCCGAGCATACCATAGGCTCGCCGTTGTACTGGAATGTCTTCTGTGTGTCGTTTACCAACAGGATTCCATCAGGATCCTTCACACGGATGTATACTGTAACCGGACCTCTCTCCGCGAGTTCGTTCTCTCCAAGGCTGAGGCTTGTGAGCAGATATGTAACCCTGCTGCTTCGGTCTGTCACCTTGTCTGAAGAGTTGTATGCATCGGTCCTGAGGTTATATGCCTTGAGAACGGCACCTGTAGCCACTCGTCCGCTGAGGTCCTTTACGGTCTTGGAAAGCTCCTCAGTCTTCCTCTTGCTCTCGGCAGCCTGACGGCGTGCCTCCGCTGCGTCTGCAGTGAGCTTCTGGTTGAGCTTATTGAGCGAGTCAATCTGCACCACATAGTTTCTCATGATGCTTCTGAGCGTTCCGAGCTCCTTCTCGTACTGGCGGATCTTGCTTCTGTTTGTAGCCTCAGTCTTCTGCATCTTCTCTATGAGCAGCTGCACCTCGATACGTGACGAGTCCAGCTGAAGATTGATGTCGTCGTACTCTGACGAGAGTGTCTCATAATCATTCTGAAGGGCGATCATCTGAGCGGTAAGGTCCTCCTTCTCGAGTGTGAGGTCCTTTACGAGTGATGATTTCTGATACCATATATATGCGAGTACGCCGGCAAGCACAACCACTGCCGCGATAAGCGCATACATGATCTTTTTCAATGTCTGTTCTCCCATTTTTTCTACATTTTGGCGCAAAGATAACAAAATATCGCATTTTTATTAACTTTGTGGTCTTCAGCACGTGCTGAGACAACAAAGAACATGCTATGAAATATTTTATCAGATCAGTAAAATACTTTTTCTACTTCTCATTCCTGACCCCAGCAATCGTCCTCGCACTCGTGGCTACCGGCCTCGCAAGCGGAGACATCAACGAGCTCTTTGAAGGCGGTTATAATGCGCTGTGGAAGATAGCGGTCTTCTTCATCCTGGTGGCGGCAGTATACCCTAAGCTGGGCTTCATCTCAAGAAAGGTGTACGTCTCAAAGAATCTGGATCAGATCCGCGAGGACGTGGTCAACTTCATGAGCGAGCGCTCCTATGGTTTTGAAAGCGAGACTCCTGAAAGCATCACATTCAGATACAGGGGCACGATGGGAAGACTCACAAGGATGTATGAGGACAGAGTCGTCCTGACACGCACTGAGGACGGATATTACCTCGAAGGACTCAGGAAGGATGTCCTCAGACTTGCCACAAGTCTGGAATACAAGCTTAACCCTGAAGCCTAAGCCTCCTTGTTAAGCATCTTGGCAGCCTCATCCAAGGCCTGGTAGAAATCCTCTCCGAAATAACGCTCTATAGGTTCGCGTAAAAACTGATATACGCGGACCTTATCTTTTTTACCCTTTGCGAAAGCGTCCTGGCAGATGTGCCAACGGTGCAGGTTAAGGGCTCTTGTACCATTGCTGAGCTGAGTTATACGGATAGGATAGAGCCAGCATGAGATAGGCTTGCGGAAGTCACCCTTGCCCTGGAACCAGCAGCGCTCCATAGAGCAGAAACAGTTTCCGTTCTCATCAAAGAGTGTGTACGCACACTCCTCGCTGCCAGGCACGAGAGGAGTCACCATGTCGCCGTCAATGTCTATCTCATAGAATCCCTTTGCAACGACAGCCGCACGGCCTTCCTCGCTCATGATCGGCGAGAAGATATGATAATTCTTCTCAATGGCCTCAGCCTCACACTCCTCCATCGGAGCACCGCTGTCACCGATCACGCAGCAGCAGCCCTTGCACTTCTCATAGTCGCAGGCAAAATATTCAGTAAGCACCTCTTCAGAAACGAGGCAGTCGTCGATCTGGATGATAGTTCCGTGATACATATTCTTTATTTTCTATTTATTATATACTCAATGCAACTTCCCTTTTCAATAAGACGGAGGATCTTCCTTATGTCATCCATGGACGAGGCATCCACCTTTGATGCGAGTCCGGTGGTGTAGTCCTTGCCGTCCAGATAGCGCATGGCTACGGCATGGAGCCAATATGCAGGCTCCTGCATCTGCACCACATACTTATGCTTCATGTATTCCCTGCATGCCTGGATGCTTGCCGGATCCACCTCAATTCCTGACGCGCCTGAAACAGCACGCCTGAGTGCGGTCAGGACATACGGATGCATAGGCTCGCCTTCGCGAGGCGTTACCACAAGCATGATTCCCAATCTGTCCTCCGGGTATATCCTTCTCGCATAATCTATCCTGACATCAGCCCCATAAGGCTCAAGAGACTCTGTCACAATGCGTCGCAATAACATGCAGGCAATTTCAGACGCCACATAGTTCTCGACTGTCATCGGCATTCTGGTGGATATGTTCATGAATATAGCATCCCCGTCACCTTCTGCACCATATGTCATGCTTCCGGATACAGGCTGATAAGGCACGATGGTCTTCCTCGAAGCCGCCTCCCTTGTACGGAATCCGCCTATATAAGGCAATATGGCCTTCTTCAGGTCAGACTCATACATGTCGCCGACAAGCACAAGCACTCCGTCATTCATCTTGGAGAAGACCCTGCCGAGCAGGTTCTCTGCCTTGGAAGACAGATCCTCGGGGATATTGTACTCTGACTTATAGGTCGAATACCTGTAATCAGGACACATCAGACTGTCAGTCAGACCCTTCATATCCGCATCCTCACACATAAGACGAAGTCTCTCACATTCAATATGATACGCTATAGATTCCTCATCAGGGACACGATCATTGGCAACCGCAAGAAGCGCCCTCATCAAGAGGGCAGCCTCAGACTCGCCTGCCACACCGCTTATCATGACATTGGAAAGATTCACCTGGGTCTGCATGGTGATGCCGGCAAGTTCCAGGACATCAAGGAAGTCACGGGCCTTCATTCCCGATATTCTGCATAAGCCCAGATAGTCCTCGATATATGCGCCTTCGCCCTTTGCAAGTTCCTTTATGTCGCCATAACCTCCATTGAGCGCAAGAGTGTAATGCAGTTTGCCCGATGTCGGCATCTTCTTATACACAACCCTGAATCCGTTGGAGAATGTCCACACCACCCCGCCGGAAAGATGCTCCTTGCGGGACAGACGCATACCCACCTTCGGTCCTTCCGACGGGAAGGCCATGGTGTCCGAGGCGTTAAGATAGACCTTGGTATCCGATATCGAATCTGTCAATGGCATATCAATGAGTGCGGATGCTATGGAGGCGAAGAGCCTCTCCCTGTCCTTCATGGACACATCCTTTGACCTGAGATATGCCAGGCGCTGTGCCGATGTGGACAGAGGTGTATCCATCAGACAGGCTCTGATACACATCTGCACATAGGCCGCATTCGTCCTTTCATATTCCCTGTGATGCACCTCCATGTCCCTGAAGTACTGGTTCTCGGCCATGACGATCTCACTTGACGATGCTCCGTACGCATCCACGGATGCGAGAGCCGTCCTCAGGACTCTCTCCGTCTCTGCAGCGCAAGTGTCCCTGACCGTCACCTGAAAGGCAAAAGCCTCATCGGACATGGTCTCCTGGCTGCCGAGATGGCGGAACGACACGTCTGCCACAGGAATATTCTTGTCGCGGAGTTCCTTCCTCACCCTTGAACACACTATTGTTCCAAGTTCATGAGCGGCCATATCATACACCGCCGGCTGGGTTGTCCATGCAAGTTCCTTCGGCGTGCGTGGAGACATCCACCTGGCATGTACCGTAGACAGTCTCTTCAAGGTATCGGCCGACACGCTGAAGGATACCGGAGCCGGTCCTTCTGACGAGATTTCCCTCTCAGACAACTGTCCTGAGGACGGAATCATGTATGACATGTACCTGAGCTTATTCATCACCTCGTCAGCCCTCAGGTCTCCACAGGCGATGACCGCCAGTGTCGCCGGTCTGCCTACAGACTCGACCTCGTACATTATCCTGATAAGCGTAGAATCGGTCACGGAACCGTCCGGAGTCGGAACATCCTTGAAGCTTAGCAATGTCCTGCCGCTTTCCCTGCACACAAGAGCATAATCTGCAAAGCCCTTTACATATGGATTATCAGCCACATAGCAGCAGAGCCCGTCCGGCATGACGGCACGCTTGACCGCAGCATCCTCCGGAAGAAGCGGAAGATCCTGGGCCGACATTGGCACGATACTTGAGAATATCAGTCCCGATGCTAAAGCCAATAACCTTAAAACTTTGTTTTTAATCACTTTTACCATACAGTTTGCAAAAATACAACAAAAATTTTCTACTTTTGCATGATTGCGTCCGCCAGGATGTCATCAGTGATAAATTTGATAATCAATAAAAACAATTTAATATAACACTATGAAGAAGATCTTTATGTTTTTTGCAGCAGTCGTAATGGCTGCGGGAATCGCATCAGCACAGGACATCAACTCTGTAACCGAGACTTACAACAACGGTGCAATGGAGCTTGAGATGGGCAACAAGGACGCCGCTCTCGGATACTTCCAGGCAGCTCTCACAGCAGCTGAGGAGCTCGGTGAGGAAGGAATGCAGATCGCTGAAAACTGCAAGAACACAATACCTGTCCTCATGGGTTCAATCGCAAAGGACCTCATCAAGGCAGAGCAGTTTGATGCAGCAATCGAGCAGCTCAACAAGACTATCGAGATCTGCAACACTTTCGGAAACGCAGTTGAGGCAGAAGAGTGCCAGGCCCTCATCGGCCAGACTCTCATGGCAAAGGGTAACAGCCTCATCAACAACAAGGATTTCGCTGCCGCTATCGAGGTTTACAATCAGATCATGGCAACTGATCCTACTAACGCAATGGCTTCACTCCGCCTCGGTATGGCATACGGCGCAACAGGCAACACAGAGGCAGCAGAGGCAGCATACCTCGTTGCAGCTGAGAACGGTCAGGAGAAGAACGCATACAAGCAGCTCTCAAACCTTCTCGTAAAGAAGGCTGCTGCAGTCCTCAAGACAAAGAACTATGCTGAGGCTATCGAGTTCGCTCTCAAGTCAAACGAGTACCTCGAGAACGCTACTGCAATGAAGGTTGCAGGTACAGCAGCTTCTGCTCTCCAGAAGAACGAAGAGGCTATCCAGTACCTCGAGAAGTACCTCGAGCTCTCACCAAACGCTAAGGATGCTGCTCAGATGAAGTACACTATCGCAGCAACTGCACAGGTACTCGGCGACAAGGAGAAGGCTAAGGCTTACTACCAGCAGATCCTCAGCGACCCTAAGTTCGGTCCTACTGCCAAGCAACAGCTTGAGACTCTCAACTAATGGGCAGACAGCTTGAACTGCTTGCTCCGGCAAGAGATTACCAGATCGGCATCGCAGCAATCGACTGCGGTGCCGATGCTGTGTATATCGCCGGTCCGCAGTTCGGAGCAAGACAGGCAGCGGGAAACGGGATTGACGATATCAGAAGGCTGTGCGGATATGCCCACAGGTACGGTGTCAGGATCTTTGTCACGCTGAACACAATCTTGTACGATGACGAGCTGGAAGCCGCCTACAGGCAGATGCTTGCAGTGCAGGAAGCCGGTGCTGATGCCATAATCGTTCAGGATCTCGCGATCCTGGCAATGGCCGAGAAAGGTATCGGCGACATTAAGGGAGAGATCCGCATACCTCTCCACGCATCCACACAATGTGCAATCAGGACCCCGGAGCAGGCCAGATTCCTGGAAAGCCTGGGATTCTCGAGACTGATCCTGGAGCGCGAGCTTTCGCTTGAGCAGATCAGAGCCATCAGGGATGCGGTATCATGCGAACTCGAATTCTTCGTGCATGGAGCACTGTGTGTATGTTACAGCGGACAGTGCTACCTTTCGGAGAAGATCGCCGGACGAAGCGCAAACAGAGGAGCATGCATCCAGGCATGCCGCTCGCGCTATGATCTTGTTGACGGTGCAGGAAAAGTGTTGGTACGCGACAAGGCACTTCTGTCACTTAAGGACTACAACCTCAGGGACAGGATAGGCGAACTTGCAGAAGCCGGCATCACATCATTCAAGATCGAGGGCCGTCTGAAGAATGCCTCATATGTAAAAAACGTGGTCAGGGACTATTCCATGGCACTTGACAAGCTCGTTTCAGAGCTGCCGGACAGTTTCGAAAGAGGATCGTTCGGCACAGTATACGGAGGATTCACACCGGACACCCGAAAGACTTTCAACAGAGGATACACAGAACTCTACATCGACGGCAAGAGGGGCAAATGGGCGTGCATGGACGCGGCCAAGTCGATGGGAGAAGAAGTCGGAACTGTCGCATCACTCAATCACGACAAGTCATCCTTGACCGTCAGGTTCGCATCACGCGAGATAGTACTGGCCAATGGTGACGGATTCTCATTCGTGGCCAGGGACGGTTCTGTGGCAGGTTTCCGCGGAGATGTCTGCAGCGGAACCTCGATCAAGTGCAAGAGTACACCTTCGCTCTATGTCGGAGCAAAGATATACAGATCCCTCAATGCAGTATTCGAGAAGGAACTTGAAAGACAGGCATGTACAAGGAGGATCAGTGCTGATGTCACATTAAGTTTCATCAACACAGACGGCTCATGGCAGGTCAAGGCTGTCGCTTTGACTGAAGACGGCAGGAAGGCAGAGGTATGCATAGAAGCAGGCAGCCAGACTGCAGACAATCAGGAGCGCATGCTCTCGACTCTGGAAAGTCAGATCGGAAAATCCACCGGCATGTTCACATTCCGTCTTGAAAACGTCATCTATGAGGATCAGGTTCCATTCATGCCGGCATCAGCAATCAATGCCGTGAGACGCTCGCTGGCGGAAAGCCTTGAGACCATGCCATGCATCAGCAAGGAACTTCAGAACATCAGGCCTTGTATAGAAAACGGCAAGGGACTGCCGCAGAAGACCGTTTCATACAAGGGCAATGTATCCAACAGGATGTCAGCAGCAGTATATGGTTCGGCCGGAGCAGAGAGTATCGACGAAGCATACGAACTCGGACACCAGGAAGGAGCAGAACTCATGCGCACACGCTATTGCATCAGATACGAACTCGGCATGTGCCCGAAACATCATGGAGTCAAGGACAGCGGTCCACTCTTCCTCCTGAACAACGGCCAGAAATTCACCCTCCACTTTGACTGCCGCAACTGCGAGATGATCCTACGAGAAAACCTTTAGGTTTTCGAAGTACGGCCCGGATAGGGCCGAAATGCCCCCGGACAGGGGGCTGTCACGAAGTGACTGGGGGTTGAGACGAAACCTTCAGGTTTTCGAAGTACGGCCCGGGTAGGGCCGAAATTATTAAATAGGCTTGACGATTTCAACGCGCATACCAAGAGCGTTAATGATGGTGAAAAATAGACCTGCGCTTGGATTGATATGTCCTTTCTCCAGTTTTGATATATATGATTTGCTACTGTTGATTTTCTCAGCAAGTTCAGATTGTGTTATTCCTGCTGCCTTACGGGCTGAATAAAGGATCTGCCCAGAGTAAAATGCATAAGCATCTTCTATGGCTCTGGTTCTTTCCGGAGTGCCGGACTTTCCAAACTCAGCATCCAGTACAACATCGTAGTCTCTTATCTGGTGGTCATTTGTCTGCATAATATCTCTC
>JAEIGA010006197.1_pt1 | contig 18194 bp, 20 predicted proteins | sample 9270691 | NCBI WGS metagenome assembly JAEIGA01 (sample SAMN17057246, study PRJNA624740) | gut metagenome | biome: biome; isolation source: fecal sample | host: Bos grunniens | place: China: Xizang | collected 2019
AAAAGCTTTTGCAAGAACGCCAATCAAAAGAAAAAGCCTGAAACGCAAAATACGCTTCAGGCATGTGTTTGATCAACGCTCGCGACAAAGGGCCCCGTCATAGGGCTTGTCACGTCATCCTCTCTCATCCAGACTGTACTGTCGGTACCGGAATTGCACCGGTTCATGCGAAATGCTTGCGGACTTTACCGCCGGTCGGGAAATGCTCCCTGCCTCGAAGACGTCATATTCGATTGCTGTAAATATTATAGGAGCATTGGCCGGAATGGTCAATGCCCCTTTGGTTCATCTTTTTTGACGTAAGTCACATGTGGCCGCCGTCGTCCCAGAGAACGACTTCGCCTTTTTCCCGGGTGGCGGGCAGGTCGATGAGCCGCTGGTTGGACGAGCCGCGGAAGCGGAGGGTGATGTCGTGGAGGGCCTCTTCGTAGCGGCCGTCCACGAGGACGTCGCAGAGCTCCAGCATCTCTTCGGACACTTCCGTGTGGCAGTAGGTGCCCTCCGTCAGCAGGTCCTCATACAGAAAGCCGGTGAACGCCCAGATATCCTTGTTCGGGAACTTCTCCCGCACCTCACGGAGGAAGGGCACCAGCGCGCGCTGGTTCTCCGGTTCGAAGGGGTCGCCCCCGAGGAGGGTGAGCCCCTGCGTGAAGACGTGAGAGAGCTCCGTGAAGATGCGCTCTTTGGCCGCGTCGTCGAACACCTGACCGTAGGCGAAGTCCCAGGTCTCAGGCTGGAAACAGTTCTCGCAGGCGTTCGTGCAGCCGGAGACGAAGAGGGTGACGCGGACGCCCGGGCCGTTGGCGATGTCGTAGGTCTTGATTTCTCCGTAGTTCATGGCTTACAGATGCAGCACCCGTTCCGCGATCTCCTGGGTGCGGCCCTGGTTCCAGTACTGGGTGCCGATGTAGCCGCAGGTCCGGCGGGCAACGTGCATCTTGGACTGGTCGCGGTTGCCGCACTTCGGGCACTCCCAGATGAGCTTGCCGGTGGTGTCCTTCTTGATGAGGATCTCGCCGTCGTAACCGCAGACGTCGCAGTAGTCGGACTTCGTGTTGAGCTCGGCATACAGGATGCAGTCATAGATGTGCTGCATGACCGCGATGACGGCCGGGATGTTGTCCTGCATGTTCGGGACTTCCACGTAGGAGATGGCGCCGCCGGGGCTGAGTTTCTGGAACTCGGCCTCCTTGGTCAGCTTGTCGAAGGCGTTGATGTCTTCGGTGACGTGGATGTGATAAGAGTTGGTGATGTAGTTCTTGTCGGTGACCCCGTCGATCTTGCCGAAACGCTTCTGCAGGCACATGGCAAACTTGTAGGTGGTGGACTCCAGCGGCGTGCCGTAGACGGAGTAGTCGATGTTCTCCTCAGCTTTCCACTTCGCGCAGGCGTCGTTCATGGCCTGCATGACCTGAAGGCCGAACTCCTTGCCTTTGTCGGCGGTGTGGGACTCGCCGGTCATGTAGTAGACGCATTCCGCGAGGCCGGCATAGCCGAGGGAGATGGTGGAGTAGCCGCCGTAGAGGAGCTTGTCGATGGTCTCGCCGGGTTTCAGGCGGGCCAGCGCGCCGTCCTGCCAGAGGATGGGGGCCACGTCGGAAGGCGTGCCCAGCAGGCGCTCATGACGGATGCGCAGGGCTCTGTGGCAGAGGTCCAGACGCTCTTTCATGATCTGCCAGAACTTGTCCATATCCTGGCCGGAAGAGCAGGCGATGTCGACGAGGTTCAGCGTGACGACGCCCTGGTTAAAGCGGCCGTAGTACTTGTGGACGCCTTCTTTGAAGTTCTCCGCGTGCTCCGGGTTGCCGAAGCCGTTGTCGGTGAAGCGGTCCGGGGTGAGGAACGAGCGGCAGCCCATGCAGGGGTATACATCGCCCTTGAGCTCCAGCGCTTTCTTCTCGGAGATGTAGTCCGGCACCATGCGCTTCGCGGTGCAGCGGGCAGCGAGTTCGGTGAGGGCGAAGTACTCGCCGTCTTCGGTGATGTTGTTGTCCTGCAGGACGTAGATGAGTTTCGGGAAGGCCGGGGTGATGTACGCGCCGGTCTTGTCCTTGACACCGAGGATGCGCTGATGCAGCATAACTTCGATGATGAGGGCGAGGTCGTCTCTCACCTGGCCTTCCGGCACCTCGTTGAGGTACAGGAACACGGTGACGAAGGGCGCCTGGCCGTTGGTGGACTGCAGGGTGATGAGCTGGTACTGGATGGTCTGACAGCCGCTCTCGACTTCCTTGCGGACTTCCTTTTCCACGAGGGCCGCAAACTTGTCGTCGTCCAGGCGGACGCCGGCCTCTGCCAGTTCCTCGCCGAGGCGGTCGCGGATCTTTTTCCGGGTGACGTCGACGAAGGGTGCCAGATGGCTCATGGTGATGGTCTGTCCGCCGTACTGGCTGGAGGCGACCTGCGCGACGATCTGGGACGCGACGGTGCAGGCGGTGGCAAAGCTCTTCGGACGGTCGATGTGCGTGCCGGAGATGCAGGTGCCGTTCTGCAGCATGTCCTCGAGGTTGACGAGGTCGCAGTTGTGCATGTGCTGCGCGAAGTAGTCCGCGTCGTGGAAGTGGATGACGCCGTCTCTGTGCGCCATGACGATGTCTTCCGGAAGCAGATACTTCGAGGTGTAATAGCGGCTCCACTCACCCGCCATGTAGTCTCTCTGGACGGAGAGGACCGTGGGGTTCTTGTTGGAGTTTTCCTGTTTGACTTCTTCGTTGTCCCGCTCGACAACACCGGCGATCTTCTGGTCGATGTTGCTCATCTTACGCATCTCATTGTGCTTGTAGCGGTAGGTGATGTACAGACGGGCGACCTTGGGTTTTCCGGAACCCATGAGGGCGTCTTCGACCTTGTCCTGGATCTCTTCGACGGACAGGTCCCGTCCGGCGTTCCGGGCGTCTTTCTCAATGCCGAGAACGATGTCGTTGATCTGCTGATCGGTCAGGCGCTCCGAGAGGATACCCTCCTCGTTGTTGGCCTTGATGATGGCGGCCGCGATCTTGTTGCCGTCATACGGGACGCGCTCCCCCGAGCGCTTCATGACACACACTTTGACGTCTTCGACATCCATGTTGCCATCGAGTTGTTCGTTGTAATACATAGCTTTCCTCCGTGCACACAAAAACCCTAGATATTGTGCTTCTCTTTCTCTGGATAATCGATATCCTCTATTTTTCGGTACGCTATCCATTATACCGCAAGATATGGAATATTCAACCCATTTTTTGGGAGAAAAACACAACATTTTGTGTTTCACGGAGGAATCGTCAAAACGGGGATTTGAACCACAAAAAAGCGGGCGTGACGCCCGCTCTTTTTCGATGCTGTTTTCATGAGGTCTTCGTCGTAGACGGCCCTGGCGCCGCCCACATATTTGGGGCGCCGGCGGGCACAGAGGAGGACCGCTGCGCCAATGTGGTCGACGGAAATGCGCAGGGGCACCACGACCGGACGGATGTGCATGCCGATGAGGGTGCCGCCGATGTCCATGCCGGCGTCCGCCTGTGCTTTCAGGTCTTCCACGACGACCGGCTGTTCCATGCGCTCATACGCGACGGTGGCGAAGGCGCCGCCCGCGTGGTTCGGCTGCGGGACCGCGTTGACCTGTTCGAGGCCGTAGGCCTTTGCCGTCTCCGCCTCCACGACCAGGGCGCGGTTCAGGTGTTCACAGCACTGGGCCGCCAGACGGATGCCCGCGGGGTCCAGCACTTCCCGGATGCCCTCATAGAGCGCTCCGGCCACATCGGTGTTGGTGTGTGTGCCGATCTTCTCCCCCAGGACTTCGCTGGAGGAACAGCCCACGACGAAAAGACTGCCCGCCGAAAGGCGCGCGGCGTCCAGCACTTCTTTTGTTGCGGCAGCGGCCGCTGCCCGGACTTCATTCAGTTCCATGAGGATGGCCTCCTTTTCTTCTGCCTGTATCTTACCACATAACGACCGTTCGGTTCTACCATAACGACCGTTCTCCCCCTTTTTTTGACCGTTCGGCCTTTTCCCCTTCCCATTTGCATGTTTCCCCGTTAAGATGAGAGCGTTTCCCCCAAAGAAAACGGAAGGAGGAATGACGATGTTTGCGGAAACTCTGAAAACACTGCGAAAGTCCCGCAACATGACGCAGACCGAGGTGGCGAACATGCTCGGGGTCTCTCTGCGGAGCTACCAGAACTATGAGAACGGCCACGGGGTCCCGCGCGATGAGACCATTCTGCTCAAGCTGTCCGACTACTTCGACGTGCCGCTCAAAAGCCTCATCAGCAGCGACGATGTCTACCGCCTGCTCCGGACAGAGGCCCGGCAGAAACTGAAGAGCGAAGACGACCGGACCGAACTGTACCGGCTCCTGCAGGAGGTGACCACCCTCTTCGCGGGCGGCAACCTTTCCGACAGCGACCGGGAACTGTTCCTGACCGCGGTCACGGAACTGTACCGGGAGACCCGGGAAGACGCCCGGGAGGACCCCCTGGAGGACTGCTATGGATGACACCGGGCACATTGCCGCGCTGGCGGAAGAACTCCGCCGCTCCTGTGACCGGGGCAGCGGCATTCCGGACCTGGGGCTTCTGGCCTCCGACCTCGGGGTGCGGATCCGCTATTTCCCGCTCGGGGACCTCAAGGGGTTCTATCTCGTGCTGGAGGAGGTCCCGTTCATCGTCCTGAACCAGGCGCTGACGGAACCGGTCCTGCGCATTGTCTGTGCCCACGAGTTCGGCCACCATCTGCTGCACCGGGAACTGGCCGGCAAGACCGTCTTCAACGAATATGAACTCTACCAGATGGAGAACCGTCTGGAACGGGAGGCCAACCTGTTTGCCGCTTTCCTGCTCATTCCGGAGAGCGCGGTCCGCGCCTTCCGCGGCCCGGAGCAGCGGGGACGCTCCATTGGGGAGACCGCCCGGCTCCTCGGCACCACAGAGGAGCTGTTCGCCATCCGGCTGAAAGCCGAGGGCGTGCCCGCGGACATTCGGGTCAGTCGGTTTCCTTCAGAATGACACCGTCGTCCAGGCGGACGAAATAGGCCGCGGCATCGTGTTGCCAGGCAAAGGCGCGGGCCTCGGTCCGGAAAGCCTCGAACTCCGCGTCGTTCATGCAGGCCCCGGTGAACAGGTAGACCACTGCGTACTTCGGGTCTTCAAACACGACGACAGACGGACGGTCCGGCCGCACCGGCTCCTTCCCGACGGAAAGGGCGGGAAAGCCCTCTTTTCGAAAATGCTCCGCGAGGCGCAGCCGGAAGTCGTCCCGCTTCGACTTCAGCGCGGCCCGAATGACGGTCTCGACGGTTTTGGGTTCTTCATAATACATTCTGTCTGCCTCCTTTTCTTCGCTTCCCGCAGGGTCAGTCCGATTATAGCGGGAAACCGGGAGAAAAACGGAGACCTGGAACGGAGCGGTCGAAAACTGCGACCGAACGGTCGTTATGGTCAAAAAAATTGCGTATCGCCCCGGAAGAGCGATACGCGTTTTTCGTTTTCAAGTGTTATAAGTGGAGCATGAACGTGGCCAGCCGGAAGTACGTGAGGAGCGCGATGGCGTCCACCAGGGTCGTGATGAAGGGCGACGCCATGACGGCGGGGTCCAGTCCGACTCTGTCTGCCAGCATGGGCAGCGTACAGCCGATGATCTTGGCTACCAGGACCACGAGGACCAGGGTGAAACAGACCACGGCGGCGACGGGCAGGGCCAGCTTGTCCAAAAAGAGGAGCTTGAGGAAATTGGCGGCGGCCAGGGTGGCGCCGCAGAGGACCGCGACGCGGATCTCTTTCCAGATGACCCGCAGCACATCGCGGAATTCCACATCGCCCAGAGAGAGCGCGCGGATGACCGAGACGCTGGCCTGAGAGCCGGAGTTACCACCGGTGTCCATGAGCATGGGGATGTAGGCGGTCAGCACGACGAAGGTGGCCAGGGCGTCCTCGAACCGGGTGATGATGGCGCCGGTGAAGGTGGCGGAGATCATGAGGAGGAGCAGCCAGGGCATGCGGGCCTTGTAGGTCTCGAAGATGCCGGTCCGCAGATAGGGCTTGTCCGTCGGCGTGATAGCGGCCATCTTTTCGATATCCTCGGTGGCCTCTTCCTGCAAGATGTCGATGACGTCGTCGACGGTGACGATACCGACGAGGCGCTCTTCCCGGTCCACGACCGGTACGCTCAGAAGGTCGTAGTGCTTGACGACCTTGGCCACTTCTTCCTGGTCATCGGTGGTGTGGACGTAAATGAGCTGCTTGTCATCGTCCATGATGTCCCGGATGAGGGTGTCGGAGGCGTGGTAGATGAGGTCGGCGAGGTCGATGGTGCCGATGAGGTGCCGGGTGGCATCGATGCAGTAGACCGTGTAGATGGAGACCTTGTCCTCACCGGTCTCCCGGATGGAGCGGATGGCGTCCCGGACGGTCATGCTGTCGTGCAGCGTGATCATCTCGTTGGTCATGATGCTGCCGGCGGAATCCTCCGGGTACCGCAGGAACGTGTTGATCTCCTTGCGGGTGTCGGGGTCCGTATTCTTCAGAACACGGGTGACGACGTTGGCGGGGACCTCTTCGAGGAAGTCGACCACGTCATCGAGGAACAGGTCGTCCACCAGGTGCCGGACTTCGACGTCCGTGATGGAGGTGACGATATGTTCCTGGTTCTCCGGTTCCAGGTAGGAGAAAACCTCCGCGGAGATATCCTTCGGCAGGATACGGAAGACGCGGATCATGTTTGCGGGCTCCAGCTCTTCGAGGAAGTCCGCGATATCGACTTCGTTCCATTCGGTCAGTTCCCGGCGCAGTCCCGAGAAGTCTCCGGCCCGAAGCAGCTTCAGTTCCATCTCATAAGTTTTCTCTTCCATGTCGGGCCTCCTTTCCGAATGTCACGGGGTGGTTCGTTCTGTGGGCGATTTACTTCTTGAACTGGTAAAAACCGACCTTTTTCATGACTTTGTTCAGGGTCTTCGAAGAGACGTAGGTGGCTCTCTCCGCACCCTCTTTCATGCACTGTTCCAGATAGGCCCGGTCGGACGAGACCCGTTTGAACTCGGACTGCAGCGGTTCGAGGGACGCGATGACCGCGTCGGCCACGGCGTTCTTGAAGTCGCCGTACCCTTTGCCGGCGAACTCCGCCTCGATCTGCTCGTTGGTGGCACCCGTGCAGCAGGAGTAAATGGACATGAGGTTGTTGACCCCGTCCTTGCCCTCTGCGAAGCGGACTTCCGCCTCGGAGTCGGTGACGGCGCTGCGGATCTTCTTCGCGATGACGTTCGGCTCATCGAAGATGGAGACGTAGGACTTCGGGTTCGGGTCGGACTTGCTCATCTTCTTCGCCGGGTCCTGCAGGCTCATGATGCGGGCGCCGGTGTCCCGGATGAGGGGCTCGGGGACCGTGAACACATCGCCGTAGATGCCGTTGAAGCGGTTGGCGATGTCACGGGTGATCTCGAGGTGCTGTTTCTGGTCCGCGCCGACCGGCACATAATGCGCCTGGTAGAGCAGGATGTCGGCCGCCATGAGGGCGGGATAGGCAAACAGGCCGACGTTGACGTTGTCGGCGTGCTGCTGCGACTTGTCCTTGAACTGGGTCATGCGGGACATCTCCCCGAACTGGGTGTAGCAGTCGAGGATCCAGCCGAGCTGGGCATGGGTCGGGACCTGGCTCTGGACGAAGACGATGTTCTTCTCCGGGTTCAGGCCGAGGGCCAGCAGCAGGGCGTACATGTCCGCCACCTGTTTCCGCAGTTTCTGGGGGTCCTGGCGGACCGTGATGGCGTGCAGGTCGGCGACGCCGAAGGCGCATTCGAACTCATCGGCGATATCGCTCCAGTTCTTGAGCGCGCCGAGGTAGTTGCCGAGGGTGGGCACACCGCTGGGCTGGATGAGGCTGAGGACGCGTTTCTGTTCTTCCATTTGCTTTATTCTCCTGTCATCTCTCGGGCGACTTCGCCGAGAAGTTTCATGCCTGTGACGATCTCTTCATCCGTCGGGGTCGAGAAGTTCAGACGGATGAACTGGGTGCTGCCGTTTTCGTCCGCGAGGAATGCGGTGCCGGGCACGACCGCCACTTTCTTTTCGACGGCCTTTTTGCAGAACTCCAGCATGGGCAGGTCGTCTCGCAGTCTGCACCAGACGAAGAGGCCGCCCTCCGGACGGACATATTCCACGTAGCCGCCGAGCTCGGAGTCGATGAGGTCGCACATGAGGTTCAGCTTCTTACGGTAAATGTCCTGCATGCGGGCGATGTGCGATTTGAGGTCATATTCCTTCAGCCAGTGATAGACCAGCAGCTGGGACAGCATGACGTTGTGGACGTCTTCGGTCTGTTTGCCGACGGTCATCTTGGCGAGGATCTCCTTCGGACCGAGGGCGTAGCCCACACGGATGCCGGGGGCAATGACCTTCGAGAAGGTGCCGGCGTAAATGACGCGGCCTTCGGTGTCGAGAGTCTTGATGGCGGGGATGTCCTCTCCGGCGACCCGTAAATCGCCGTAAGGGTTGTCTTCCAGGATGATGATGTCGTATTTGCAGGCGAGGTCGTAGATGGCCTTGCGCTTTTCCCACGAAAGGGTGTACCCCGAGGGGTTCTGGAAGTTGGTGATGGTGTAGAACACGCGGATGCGGTCGTCCGCTTTGAGGGCCGCTTCCAGTTCTTCCAGGTTGACGCCGTCCGGCTCGAGCGTGACACCGGTCAGCTTGACGCCGTGGGAGCGGAACGCGTTGAGGGAGCCGATGAAGGACGGGTCTTCGACGAGGACGGTGTCCCCTTCGTTGCAGAGGACCTTCGTGGTCAGCTCCATGACCTGGGTGGCGCCGCTCGTGACGATGAGCGCGTCGTTCTCGGAGCCGATGCCGAGCCGCTCTTTGATGCTGTGCTTCAAAAGGTCCACCAGGGGGCCGTAGCCCTCGGTCACGCCGTACTGGAGCGCCAGGATGGGCTCCTCATCCAGGATCTTCTTCGTGATGGCGCGGATGTCCTCGACCGGGAACGCTTCCGGGGCGGGGTTTCCCGCCGCAAAGGAGATGACGTCCGGGTCCGAAGTGGACTTCAATATCTCACGGACCGCGCTCGGTTTCAGATTGGCGATTTTGTCGGAAAACTTGTATTCCACGTTGAAAACTTCCTTCCAGCTTTTCTTGTCAGATGAAGAGAACATCGAACAGCATCCACAGAGTGATCTCCATGGCGATGTACAGGTTCTCGGAGACGCCGCCGCAGCCGGCGACCACCATGGCCGCGTGCATGAGGCGGACGGTCTTGGAGTACTTCGGGACGATGCCCTTATACATGTCTTCCTTCGAGAGGAAGTTGTCCACATCGATGATGTCTTCGGCGATCTGCTCCACGTCTTCGGGCAGCATGGCGGCGAGGGCCAGCATGGGGATCTGGTACTCCTTGCCGTACTTGCGGCCGCGGTCCTTCAGCAGTTCATACAGACGGCGGAACCGGTCGCACTTCTCCTCCGCCTCCCCGTCCGACAGGACCAGGATGCGGCAGACCGACTGCAGGGTCTTCTGGTCGAGCTGCAGGTCGGCAAGCTGCTCGGCGCAGAACTTCGCGGTCTCCGTGCCGTTCTTCCGTTCGCCGTCGCAGCGGGCCAGGATGAGCGAGAACAGGATGTCGCCGCCGGAGGTCAGGATGCGGTGCTTTTTCTTCAGGCCGTTGTAGATGTCGGCGCCGTGGCGGGCGATCTCCTCCCACCGGCTCTGGTCCGGCTCCTCGTTGAGGGCGATGGCGGCCAGGGCCACATAGTCCGGGACTGCCGGGAAGTACCGGCGCACCAGGTCGCGGGCGTCCTTCAGGCGGTCGTACATGGCCTCCGGATCCTCACTCATGGAGAGCAGGGAGATGATGAGCAGCGCGGATGTTCCGGAGAAGTCCGAGAACAGCCCGGCCTTTTTGATGAGGATGCGCTCGCACTTCTTGAGCTTTTTATAGTCCGGCTCGATCCCGCGCTGGGCAAACATCTCCGCGCAGATGGGATAGGCGTACATGCTGAGGAGCGGCTGCACCTTCGAGATGGTCTTCTGGGCCTCCACGAATCGTTCCGCATGGTTCTGCAGTTCAGGTTTCATTGGTCCTCATCCCTTTCCCGGTCTTCCCGGCATTTCGGCGGCTGTTCGGACAGTTCTGCCTGGCGCGCGGCCAGCAGAGAGACTTTTCCGGCGACCCATCGGGAAAAGTCTTCCGGAGGAATGAGCTTTTCCTGAGAGAGCCACAGGACGAAATAGTCGAAACACATGTTGGAGATGTGCGAAATGTAGAAGTGGAACAGCTGGTCGCTCTCGAGGAGGTCCTGAAAGTCCCGCGTGATGATGGGGTTGACCTGCTCGATGCAGTAGCTGCGGAAACTGTTCTTGCCCTTGTAAAGGAAGGCGTACAGGTAAAACTTCCGGTCTTTGGAGAGCCCCCTGCAGAGGTCCGGGAAGTAGTCCCACACGGTCCAGCCCTCGGGCAGCTCCGCGTTCACGACCGGGTCCTCGCGGTAGATGGTCTCAATGACCTTGGTCTTGTCAACAAAGTACCGGTAGAAGTTCCGTCGGGAAATGCCGGCGTGCTCACAGATGTCCGTGACAGATATTTTGTCGATGGTCATCTGCCGCATGAGGTCTTTCGTGCTCTCGATGATGGCACGCTCTGTCGTGTTGTTGGCAGCCAACGGACCCTCCCCCTTCCTCTTAATAAATTACATACCATTATAGTGCAACCGGAAAGGGTTTGACAAGGAGAAAATGGACAGGTAGAATGCAGATAAAGAAACCCTTATCGCAAAAAGGAGGCCTTTCCATGCCGGAAGAAAAGAAGACCCTGCCCGAGGAATCTGTCCTGTCCGATGAACAGCTCTCGGAGAGAGCGCAGAAGAATCGAGAGATCCTGAAAAAGACCGCCCGGGTGGAGCGGTTCATTCTGCTCGCCGTGACCGCGGCCTTTATGATCGCCCTCATCGTCATGGCCATCCAAATGTTTTGAAAGAAAATCTTAAATCATCCTTAATTTATCAGACATTCGGACATCTAATTGTACGTGTATAGTCGTTTCTCACAAAAAGCATGTCAGTATTTTGTCAGTTCCCCTAATGACAAAAAAACCGCACTAAGGCTATAATGGCGATGAACACCGGGAGACCGGGGTTCATTTGAATTCAATAGGAGAATTCAGATAGGGGAAACAGAAACAAGGCAGACGAACGCATCGTCTGCCTTGTTTCTTTTTTGATGTTTTGAGAATTGGAGAGGGTCGTATTTATGTGTCAATCGATGGCAATGCTCTTTTTGCTCTCGATTTCGGGGGCTTTCTTTTTGGGAAGCTCCAGGGTGAGGACGCCGTCTTCATACTTTGCGGTAATACTGTCGTCGTCCACTTCCGTGAGGTCGAAGGACCGCTTGTACGAACCATAGGTCCGTTCTCTGCGGATGTATCTGCCCTTCTTGTCCTCCTCTTCCGACTCTTCCTTGCGTTCGGCTGAGATGGTCAGGATACCGTCTTCCACTTCGATCTGGATATCGTCTTTCTTGAAACCCGGAAGGTCGGCAGTCAGTTTATAAAAGTCGCCTTCATCTGTCACGTCGGTGCCGAATGCGGCAACAGCGGTCGTGGCATTGGAGAAGAACGGGTCGCCGAAAAATACTTTGTCCAGACGTCCGAACGGGTCGAACGGATCATAAGTTGTCAACCAATTGCTTTTTCTGTTCATCATCGTGATTACCTCCGAGTCTACAGACTCATGTGAAATGTCTGGCCCATGTGGGGATAGGCTCGGTTTCGGGTCAGCGAAAACCGGAGGGTTTCTGTCAGTTGGCTGTACTCTTTTTTCCTTCTGACAGTTCCTATTATAATCGTTTCTCTTTGAAATGTGTGAATATTTTGTTAAGTTTTAGCACTTTCTTTCTATGAGTGCTAAAACGTGGTTTTTCGTTCTGTTTTGGAACAATTCCGAGTTTACAAAATCTGCTTTTTTTCCCACGGATTCTCCCTTATAATGGTATTCCCTTAACGATTACGATTTCCGAAACAGGTGACATAAATGAAACGACTCTTCCCCGCTCTCCTCGCTCTGCTGATCTTTTCCGTCCTTCTGACGGCCTGCTCCGGAGGAAATGAGCTCAACACCGTGACGCTGACCTCCGAAAACGGAGAGTTCGTCTATACTTTCCAGGCCGATGAGACCGAGTTTTCAGCAACGGAACTCTCCGCTGCAAAGCCCTTCCACGTCACGCTCTCCGTCGAATATGTCGGAGACCAGGACGCCATCGACCTCTGGTGCGCCGACGACCTCGGCTCCATCAGCATGGAGAACGAGAACGGCCAGACCCTTCTGGACGACGAGTTCCACACCCGTGCCACCAGCCGGGTCACCCTCAAAAAGGGCGAACCGTACACCATCGAATGGACCGGCGCCGACGAGTACAAGGAATATGGCGGCATCCCGGCAGGAGACTATAAAGTCGTCGCCTACATCAACTTTTCCAAAGATGCGAACTACGACGACATCCAGGAAAACACGCTGGACATCAACTTCACTGTTAAGTAAATCGCCCACGAAAAAAGACCTCCCGGAAACGGGAGGTCTCTCTTGTTGTCAGGAATGCCGGTCCTTGATGATGGCAAAGGCTTCATCGGCGATCTCGATGGTCTCCTTGATGTCTTCATCGGTGAGCGAGGCATTGATGAAATGGTTGTGGTGGTTCGTGATGAAGATGCCGCGTTTGACACACTCCGCGACCCACTCCTGGTGGAGCATGAGGCTCGGATCATCGGCGATGCGCAGATAGAACAGCGACGGGATGCCGGTGACGTGGAGGTCATACTCGTACTTTTTGGCGGTCTCGAGGAGGCCGTCTTTCAGCTTCTGTCCCTTGTCGATGAGGATCTGGGGGCAGTTGATGCGTTTCATCTTCTCGATGCAGGCGATGCCGGCGGCGAACGGGACCGCGCTCATCCAGTAGGAACCGGTGAAGGCCAGAGAACTCATGGCGTTCATCATGTGTTTCTTACCGCAGATGGCGGAGACGTTGTAGCCGTTGGCCAGCGCTTTACAGAAGCAGATGAGGTCCGCTTCAAAGCCGAAGTAGTGATCGGAGCCCGCAAGGTCCATGCGGAACCCGGCGCGGACGTCGTCCACGATGAGGACGGTGCCGGCGTTGTCACAGAGCTTGCGCACCTTGGCCCAGAAATCCTTCGCCGGGAACGTGTTGTCGGCAAAGTTTCCGTGCATGTAGGGCTGGGCGATGACCGCCGCGATCTCGTCCTTGTTGTCCTCGAAGACCTGCGCCAGCTGGTCATAGTCGTTCCAGTCGACATAGAGGTTGTTTTCCACGTCTTCCGGGATGACGCCGGCGTAGTCGATCTTCTGGGTCCAGGGCGATACACCGTGGTAGTAGCCCTTGAAGAAGACGAGTTTTTTGCGGTGGGTGTGGGCTCTCGCGCACATGACCGCGCCGGAGGTGGCGTCGTTGCCGTTCTTGGCAAAGAACGCCCAGTCGGCGGAGGCGACGGTGTCGACCAGCAGGTCGGCAAAGTCGATCATAATGGGGTTCGGCAGCGTGGTGCAGTCCGAAATGGCCCGCTGTTTTGCCGCGGCCGCGTCTACGTCGGGGTCATTGTACCCGAGGATGTTGGGGCCGTAAGCGCACATATAATCGATGAACCGGTTGCCGTCCAGGTCCCAGAGATAGCTTCCCTGTGCTTTCTGAGAATAAAGCGGGAATGCCTCGATGGGGATATAGCAGCCTTCCGCGGGGCCCTGATGGCCGTAGATGCCGGAGGGGATGACCTCGCAGGCATGCTCGAACGCGGCTCTGCTCTTCGGAAAATCGTAAACTTTATGCATGACCGTACCTCCCTTACGCCAGATAGAGCGCGACTCTGTCCAGGATGCGGTTGACGTTGTCGACCTGAGAGATCATGCCGCAGATGCGGACTTTGCCCTGGCCGATGGATGCCACCGCGTTGATGTTCCCGTCGAAGAGGTCTCTCGCGACATGGATGTCTTTGAATTCCATGGCGCTGGTGTAGTCGCTGCCCGGGTCCTCATGGAGCGCTGTCAGCACGTGGTTCTTCGCCTTGATGGCTGCGGCGGGCCCGCCGCCGATGGCGACCTTGATGGCTCCGTCCGTGATGTAGCTGGCAGAGAACTTGCCGATGTCATCGTTGTTGCCGATTTGGGCGAGCGCTTCCACGATGAGGTGGAACATGAGGATGGTGCTGGTCTCAAAGAACTTCGGATCCTTCAGCGCGGAGGGTTCCGGCTGGAGGTAGTTTGTGAGGATATCGGTCAGCTTCGTGAAGTTCTTCAGAAGGAAACCGATCTTGGTGAAGCCCTTGGACGGGATGGGTGTGGTCGTGCCGTCAATGAGGCCGTTGAACTTCTCCGGCGAGGAGAAGGGCAGCTTGACGTCGCAGTTGTCGGCGCCTTCCACAAAGGTGCAGGTGCCGTTTTTGAAGACCAGGGTCCCGGCGGGTCCGCCTTTGACGTCGAACCCGATGGAGACGTCTTTGCCCTCAATGAGCTGTTTTGCCTCCGGGACCATCTCGCAGAGCCGCGGGATGGAGCCCAGAATGGCGTGCAGGTTGATATAAGCTAATGTTTTCGCATCCATACCCTCAACCTCACTTTGCGTAGCCGCCGACATGCATCATCATGTCGCCGATCTGGACACCGAACTCGGGGCCGCCCTCCATCATCAGCTGGGAGTTGGCGGTCATCTCAAACATATCGCCAATGTCGAGCAGGATGAGGAGTGCCGATTTCGGGGTGTCGAATTTCATCGTAAAGAACGGTTTCGCTCTGGGGTATGCGCCGCGGCCGGCTTTGGACTTGCCCTCTTTGATGCGCAGGTATGCGGTGGTCTCCGGATAACCTTCCACGCTCCACTGATAGCAGCGGTCGGGGGAAGCCTTGACCCACTCGCTGATCTTCGGCTCGCCCATCTTGTTGAGGGCAGAGATGCCGGAGGACAGCAGGTAGAAATAAAGCTTGCAGAGAAGGACCTGGGTCTTTTCATCTGCGGGGGGCTCTTCCATGTTGAGGAGCGAGGACATCTTCAGAAGGACCTGCATGAACAGGACGAACTTCTTGAAGTTGCCGATCTTGAAGGCCGGAAGCTTCATCATATCGCCCTTCATGAAGGCATTCATCTTCTCCATGGAGGAGAAGGCGAGCTCGGCATCGATCTTGCCGTCGCCGCTGTAGGGCTCCAGGCGGACTTTCGTCCACTCGCCGTTTTCGACGTGGAAGTGGACCGCCTCAATGCCGTCGTCGGTCTTTGCGGAAACCTGATAGATCGCATCGACGCCTTTGAACTGTTTATGCAGGCTCTCGACGTCTGTCGCAATGGTTTTCAGCAGCGGGAGAGCACCCGCCATGAACACTTTATTCGTATAAAGAGTTTCGTTGCTAGGCATACTGTTCTCCCCTTTCTTAATACTCATCTTTCCAGGTCAGGTCGGTGTCGAATTCGACGCCGATGAGCTTGGAAATACTGTTGCAGATGCCGTTGGCGTCAATGCCGGCGATGGCCAGAAGGTCTTCCTGGAGACCGATGGTCGAGAAGGAATTGTCGTGGCCGAGCATCTTGAACTTGCAGGGCTTGCCGGACTCGGCGATGACTTCCGCGACGGCGGAGCCGAGGCCGCCCTGGGTGACGTGGTCTTCCGCGGTGATGATGACACCGGTCTCTTCCACGGCTTTCAGGATGGCTTCCTTGTCGAGCGGCTTGATGGTGTGCATGTTGAGGACCCGGACGTTCAGACCGGCATCCGCTTTGATCATGCGGGCCGCCTGCATGGCCTCGAAGACACAGGAGCCGCAGGCGATGATGGTGAGGTCGTTGCCCTCGGTCATGACGCTGGCCTTGTCCCACTCGAAGTCGACATCCTGCACGTTCGGATAGATGACCTGGTCGAAGCCGCGGTTGATGCGGATGTAGACCGGGCCGGGGATGTCATAGGCCGCTTTGACCGCGTGGAATGTTTCCGCGCCGTCGCAGGGGTTGATGACCGTGAAGTTCGGCAGGGACTTCATGACTGCAAGGTCGATGATGCAGTGGTGGGTGGAGCCCGCCTGGCCGAAGGACGTACCTGCGTGGGTACCGATGATCTTGACTGGGACATTCATGTAAGCGATGTCCGTGTGGATCTGGTCGAGGGACCGGGCTGCCGCGAAGATGGCAAAGGTGGACGCGAAGGCCACCAGGCCGTTTTTGGCAAGGCCGGCCGCGACGCCGAACATGTTCTGCTCCGCGATGCCCACATTGTAGAAGCGGTCCGGGAACTCTTTTCCGAACATACCGATCTTGGTGGACTTCGCGAGGTCAGCCGTCAGCGCGACGACTTCCGGATGTTCTCTGCCCAGTTCACAGAGAGCGAGACCGTAGCACTCCGCCGTGGAGAGCTTGGTCGTATCGAGACTGGTGTATACCATTCCTCCCATAACTTAACCCTCCTTTTCTGCGCGGGCAACGCGTTTCTGATAGTACTCGTCGAGGGACGCGTGCGCCTTTTCGAACATCTCATCGGAGAAGGAACCGTAGTGCCAGGTGTAGTCGCCGGCAATGAAGTCGATGCCTTCGCCCTTGATGGTATCCATGATGATGGCGGTCGGTTTGTCGCCGCCGTTCTGGTGGTTGGCAATGGCCTTTTCAATGGCGTCGTTCAGCTCTTTGAAGTTGTGGCCGTCGACCCGGAGGACATCGAAACCGAAGGTCCGGAACTTTTCGTCGACGGGCTCGATGTTCATCTCATCTTTGACCGCGCCGTCGATCATGAGTTTGTTGTTGTCGACGAGGACGACGACGTTGGACAGCTTGAACTGCGCGGCACTCATGGCGCCTTCCCAGTTGGAGCCCTCATTGAGTTCTCCGTCGCCGGTCATGCAGTAGACCATATAGTCCTTCTTGTTCTGACGGGCGGCAAGCGCGATGCCGACCGCGAGGGACAGGCCGTGTCCCAGAGAACCGGTGGAGACATCGCAGCCTTTGACTTTGTTGCAGTCGAGGTGCATACCGATCTTGGCACCGGTCAGGTTGAAGATGTGCAGCTCCTCTTCCGGCATATAGCCGAAGTCCACGAGGACGGGAGCATAGGCGATGGCGGCATGGCCCTTCGAGAGGACAAAGCGGTCGCGGTCCGCCCACTCGGGGTCTTTCGGGTCCAGTTTCATGAACCGATGGTACAGGATGGTCAGAGCATCGAGCGCGGACATGCCGCCGCCGATATGACCGGAACCACCCCAGGAGACGGTCTTGACCGTCAGATGCCGCAGGTCGTTCGCTTTCTTTTCGAGACGAAGCCATTCCTGTTTGTCGAACGGCTTGTAGTCAGCTGGCATAGATTTCATTCTCCTTTCTTATCTATTAAATACTCGAATAATATCTAACACTTTCAGTGTAATAGATAAAAAAGTAGTTCGTCAAGTTATGTTTTCATTCAATATGCCGAGAGACGTGCAGTGGTTTACAGTCGTTCCCCTTTCTGTATAATAGACATAAAGGATTCCCTTAACAAACCACAAGGAGAAAAAAGCCATGCTGGAGACAGAAAGACTCATCCTACGCCTCTGGAACGAGTCGGACGCGGCCGACCTGTTCGTGTTCGCCTCTGACGACCGGGTCGGCCCCGCGGCGGGATGGCAGCCGCATAAAAGTCAGGAAGAGAGCCGTCAGATCATCCGCGATGTGCTTTCCTTTCCGGAAACCTATGCCATCGTCTGGAAAGAAACCGGAAGAGTCATCGGCTCTGTCGGTCTCATGCAGGGGAAACAGAGCAATCTGACACTGACGGAAAACGAAGCGGAGCTCGGGTTCTGGGTCGGGGTCCCCTACTGGAACCGGGGCATCATGACCGAAGCGGCCACCGAACTCATCCGCCACGGGTTCGAAGATTTGGGGCTCAGCCGTATCTTCTGCGGATACTTCGAGGGAAACGAGCGCTCCGCCGGCGTCCAGAGGAAACTGGGCTTCCAATACCGGAAAACCATTCCGGACTATTATGCCGCGCAGCTGGACGAAACGCGCAGCCTGATCGTTCAGGTGCTGACCAATCCGAAATACGAAATATAAAAAAGAGCGTAGCTTACAGCTACGCTCTTCTTTTTGGCGCCCCAAACAGGGCTCGAACCTGTGACACCGCGGTTAACAGCCGCGTGCTCTACCGACTGAGCTATTGAGGCAAAGAGAAAAGTCGGCGTCGCCCTATCTTCCCAGGGGGCTGCCCCCCAAGTATTTTCGGCA
>JAEIGA010006198.1_pt1 | contig 18192 bp, 16 predicted proteins | sample 9270691 | NCBI WGS metagenome assembly JAEIGA01 (sample SAMN17057246, study PRJNA624740) | gut metagenome | biome: biome; isolation source: fecal sample | host: Bos grunniens | place: China: Xizang | collected 2019
AAGAGTACGACGTTAAATGCACTTTTTATATGGTGGAATTTTGGGTTAAAAAATTCCCCGATATGGTTAAAAAAATACACGACGCGGGGCACGAGATAGGAACGCATTCTAAAACTCATCCAAAAATGTCTACTTTGTCTGAAAGCGAGATAAAAGAGGAACTTTTATCGTCGATAAAGGCGATTGAGGATATAACGGGGGAAAAGGTAGAAACGTTTAGACCGCCTTACGGCGATTACGACGATTTGCTTTTAGACGTTGCAAGTAGCCTTGGGTTATATACTATTCAATGGGACGTTGACAGTATAGATTGGAAGGATATTACCGCCGAACAAATTATAAAAAGGGTAGTGTCAAAGACTAAAAGCGGTTCGATAATACTTTGCCATAACAACGGCAGATATACCGCTAAAGCCCTTCCTTATATTTTATCTAACCTAAAAGAAAAGGGGTTTGAGTTTGTTAAAATCAACGAACTTATCTATAAAGAAAACTATAAAATAAATTCTTTCGGAGTACAAATTAAAAATGAATAGTTTAGAAAAACAAAACAACAAAGTTTACCTCAAAGGAGAAATCGTTACCGAAGCAAGGTTTTCGCACGAGATATACGGAGAAGGTTTTTACGAAATGGACGTTATGGTTAAAAGGCTTTCAGGTCAAAGCGACGTTCTGCCCGTAACAATATCCGAAAGGCTTATTGAATCTAAAAACCTACAAATAGGTTCGCAAATTTGCGCGCTTGGTCAGTTTAGAAGTTACAATAAGCAAGTCGACGGTAAAAGTAAACTTATGCTTACCGTTTTTGTAAGGGAACTACTTGATTTTGATTACGGCAAAAACCCAAACAATATTGCGCTACTTGGCTATATTTGTAAACCGCCCGTATATAGAACTACGCCTTTTAATCGTGAAATTGCCGACGTTTTAATCGCGGTAAATCGCGCGTATAACAAGTCTGATTATATTCCGTGTATCGCGTGGGGTAGGAACGCAAGGTTCGTAAAAAACCTTACCGTTGGTGAAAAAATTGCAATTTCTGGTAGGATTCAATCGCGTGAATATCAAAAAAAGATAAGCGAAACGGAAACTAAACTTATGACGGCGTACGAAGTATCCGTTTCTAAACTTGCGGCGTTTGACAACGTTGACAATTTTGACCTTGAAAAAGAGTTTGATTTAGAGGTTATGGCAATCGAAAAAGAAACGGTTTAATCTTGACAATAACGATAGGTAATGTTATAATAAAATACGGGTAAAATTATCCGTATTTTTATTTTTGGCGGTTTTTATGCAAGGTGTTTATTCTATAGCAGGCGTAATAGTAAAACTTACCTATTCTTTCGAGTGGACGGGGCGTTATTTCGAGCGTTACGCCTATGTCGGGGATAGGGCGGTTGACGTAGACCTTGAAATTACTAAAACCGATATAGAAAGCGAAGGTAAAATTTTCCCTGATAACCCCGATTACTTTTTAGAAAATTTAGCGGTTTTAAGAAAACTTTCTAAGATACTTTTAGTCGATTATAACGCTATGTTATTTCACGGTTCTTCCGTTAAATATAAAGATAGCGCTTTCGTTTTTACCGCGCCTAGCGGTACGGGTAAGTCAACGCACGTAAAACTTCTTAAAAGTTATCTTGGCGATGAACTTTTGTATATTAACGACGATAAGCCTATTTTTAAAGAAGAAGGCGGTAAAATTTACGTTTACGGTTCGCCTTGGAACGGCAAACACGGGCGTGGGCAAAATATAAGCGCGCTTTTAAAGGGCGTTTGCATTATTAAAAGGGCAAAGGAAAACAGTATTGAAAAAATTTCGCCCGCTTTAGCGCTTAAGTTTTTATTTGAGCAAAGTTTGGGGTTTGACGATGAAAAATCAGCGACCAAGGTGTTAGAGATTTTATCGTTAGTAACTATGCAGGCAAATTTTTACGTTTTGCATTGCAATATGGAATTAGACGCGGCAAAAACTTCTTTCGAGGGTATGATATATGAAGATTAAAAAAGGTTTCGTTTTAAGGGAAATGGCAGGTGGCGTAAGCGTAGTAGTTGGCGTTGGCGAAAAAGCTAACGAACTTAAAGGATACTTAACGCTTAACGAAAGTGGTGCGCTTATTTGGAAAACGCTTGAAAAGGGTGCGGATTTAGACGGCGTAGTTGCAAAAATTTTACAAGAGTACGACGTAAGCGAAGAATTAGCAACTAAAGACGCGTCTTTAGTTATTGACAAACTTAAAGAGATAGGTGCAATAGATGATTGATTGTTCAATTGAACAAGCGCTTGAAAAAGACGGATTTATATTTACTACCTTTAAGGGTACGAGTATGAACCCGCTTTTAATTTCAGGTAGAGATAAAGTTTATATTGAAAAGCCAAACGGACGACTAAGCAAGGGCGACGTTGCGCTTTATAATAGAAGCGACGGTTCGTATATTTTGCATAGAGTTTTTAAAGTGTTGCCAAGTTCCTACGTTTTTTGGGGAGATAATCACTTTGCGCTTGAGTACGGAATTACCGACGGAGATATTTTAGGCGTTGCAAAAGGTTATTATAAAGGCGAAAAGTATATTGATTTTTCTAAGTCAAAAAAATACGCTATTTATAAACTTTTTTGGTGTTCGGCGGTAAAGTTAAGAAGGTTTTTACATTTTTTTAGGCGCGTTTGGTGGAAGTTAAAAAAACTTTTTTCAAGAAAAAATAAAAAAATTGAAAAATAGGCGTTAAAATAGTTGTCAAAATAAAAAAATAATGATATATTAATAAGGCGCTTGACGAAAGTTTAGGCGCAAAAGTGGGAGTTTAGCTCAGCTGGGAGAGCATCTGCCTTACAAGCAGAGGGTCATAGGTTCGAGCCCTATAACTCCCACCATCAATATAATTTCGGGGATGGGTTGACTAAGAACCAGCTTGTTTTCGAAAGTTTGCGGGAGTAGCTCAGTTGGTAGAGCACTGCCTTGCCAAGGCAGTTGTCGCGAGTTCGAGTCTCGTTTCCCGCTCCACTTCAAAATGCTTGCTGATGCAAGCATTTTTTCGTTACGCGAAAACTTCGACTCGAACTGCGTTCGGGACTTAGCAGTCCGCAACCCTTTTGTCGCCTTGCGACATTTCCCCTATCAGGGGAATCCCTCGTTTCCCGCTCCACTAAAAAATGCTTGCAAATTGCAAGCATTTTTTCATTACTTGAAAAGTGTTTATTATATTAATATAAAATTTTATTTTTTTATTGAAATTGGCGGTTTTATAGTGTATAATTATAATAGTTTTATTTGGTAGGTTTAATATGAAAAAGTATGACGTTATTGTTGTTGGTGGTGGGCTTTCGGGTGTTGCATCGGCAATTTCCGCCTCGCGTGAGGGGGCTAAAGTTTTAATAGTTGAAAAGGGTAATGCTTTCGGTGGCGCTGCAGTTAATTGTTTAGTTAATCCCTTTATGCCAAATCTTACTAAAATTAACGGTGAATACGTTGAACTTACGGGTGGTATATATCAAACGATTTATCAAACTTTAAAAGATCGAAAAGTTGCGTATAATAGGCGGTTTTTAGAAGAAGAGTTAAAAATACTTTTAAACGAACTTATTTTAGAAAATAACGTTGACGTTTTATTTCACGCTTATCTATTTAAAGCGAATAAAAAGGACGGTAAAGTTACTTCAATTTCGCTTGCTACTAAAAGTGGAGAGTTAAAGGTTAAAGCCGATTATTATATCGATGCAACGGGCGACGGTCAACTTGCTTATTTATTAGGGTGTCCTTTTGTTTTGGGTAGAGAAAGCGATAATTTATGTCAACCTATGACGCTTACTTTTAGGCTTGGCAACGTTGATATTGACGCTTATAATAAGAGTAAAAAAGACCTTGATGTCGCGTATGAAAAGGCGTATAAAAACGGCGAATTTATAAATCCGCGCGAAAATATTTTAACTAATTCAATAGACGTTGCTAAAGGCGTTTTAAATTTCAATTCTACAAGAGTTGTAAAACTAGATCCTACTTCGCCTTTCGACGTTACTAAAGCGGAAATTATTGCAAGAAAGCAGGTTGACGAACTTTATAAATTCGTTAAAAAACACGCTAAAGGGTTAGATAATAGCTTTTTACTTGCAACGGCTAGTGAAATTGGCGTTCGTGAAAGCCGTAAAATTATCGGCGAATACCTTTTAACTGAAAAAGATTGTAGGGCGTTTACTAAATTTAGCGATAGTATTTGCGCTTGTAATTACGATATTGATATTCATAGCCCCGACGGTGCTGGAACAAGCCATTATTACTTCCCCGAGGGCGAGTATTATACTATTCCGTATAGGTGTTTAATACCCAAAACCGTTAACAATTTATTAATTGCAGGTAGGTGCATATCTGCAGACCACGGGGCGCAAGCGTCGTTTAGAATTATGCCCGTAGTTTGTTCGATAGGTGAGGGCGCTGGTACGGCTATCGGTATGGCGGTAAAAAACAAATGCGCACCTAAAGATATAAGCGTAAAACAGCTTCAAGAAAAGTTAACTCAATACGGCGCGTTTTTAGGAATTTAAAATTAAATTTTAAAAGGCGGTGCTCTCGCACCGCCTTTTTGGTTTTTATAAATCGATAACTTGTTTTTTCTTTCTTGCTTCTTCCGCTTTAAATACGGCGTGATGAGAGATAACTGAATCTTCTAAGGTTGCGCAAGAAACCGAAGGTTCGCTACCGTTAAGGTATTCGATAAAGTCAAGAACGAGTTTGGGATCGCCACCGCCGTGCCCTCCGGCAGCACCCGTCATATCGCCCGTGATTTTAAGGTCGTATTCTTCTTCAATATAGTTAACGAAATCTGGTTTTCTATATCTAATTACGTATTTAGAATCTTCAAACGTACCTTTAAGTTCGCCCTTAGTGCCAACGATGTGAATATTTCTTTCAGACTTTGCAGAACCACCTGATAAAGTGAACGTACCCGTTGCGCCGTTAGCAAAGTTGAAAATAATCGTTTGATGGTCTACGTTGCCGTCGCGCTCAAAATCCCAAACGCATTTGCCGTAGGGGTTGTTTGTTGAAAGCGATTCAATCTTTTTATCGTAGGTAAGTTCGCCTCTTGCTTCAACGTCTTCAAGCGATTTCCAAACGTATTGACTAAACCAAGTAGTGTCAACGTGGCAAGACTTAGCAGAGTAGGGGCATTCTTTTTCCATAGGGCAGTCAACCGTACAACGAGTGCCTGCGTTTGCGGGTTTGTTTTCTTTGCCGTATTCAAAATCTGAACCGAAACTTGCAACCGATACGGGTTTTGATTCGTTCATCATCCAAAGTAAAATATCTACGTCGTGGCAAGATTTAGCAAGAACCATAGGTGCATGACATAATTTTTCAGAACGCCATTTACCGCGAACGAACGCTACCGACATGTGTAAAAAGTTTACGTGTTCACACGTTTCAATAGACTTAATTTTGCCGAGTTTACCTGATAAAATAACGTCTTTAATCGAACGGTAGAAATCGGTGTATCTAAGAACGTGGCCAATAACTACTTTGCTGTTGTTTTCTTTAGCAACACGCCTTAATTCTTCCATTTCTACGGGGTTAACTGCAAAGGGTTTTTCAAGTAAAAGATCGTATCCTTTTTCAAGTACGGGGATAGAAGTTGGAACGTGTAAATGGTCCATCGTGCCGTTTATAACCGCGTCTGCAAACTTGTCTCTTTTAACGAATTCCGAAACGTCTTTAAAGCAGTTTTCAGCTGGAACGTTGTATTTATCCGCCATAATTTTGGTGCGGATAGGATCGGGGTCAACAATGCCGACAACTTTTAAAAGTTCGGGGTGTTTTTTAGAAACTGACGAGTAAACGTTAGCTCTGTTACCTGCGCCGAGAAGAACGACGCTAATTTGTTTAGCCATGGTAAAATCTCCTTACAAAAGTGTATTTTCTATTTAATTATAGCATTATTTTACTAACTGTCAACCTAAAATCAATAAAAAAATGAGTTTTATTGAGATTTGACGTTTAATTTTTTTCAGCTTAAATAATTATGTATTTTTAGCGTAAATATCGCTTAAAATTGCTATTATAAAACTAAACTTCGCGTTAAAAAATTAAGGCGTAAATCGGTTGTTATTATTTTTAATTGAGCGACGAGTTTATTTTTAAGTTTTTTTTGTTAAATTTTGCAAAATATCGTAAAATACTTGTAATATACTATCAATTGTTGTATACTAAATATACTATAAGTATATTAATTACTAATGAGATGCAGTTTCACAGCGAAATCGCTAACTACATCGAAGGACAGAAATATGAGTTTAGAAATGAATATTCCTTTTTCTCCACCCGACATTACTGAAAGTGAAATTAACGAAGTTGTTGACGCTCTTCGTTCAGGTTGGATTACTACTGGGCCTAGAACTAAAAAACTAGAAAAAATGTTAGCGGATTACGTTGGGGTTGAAGGATGTGTTTGCTTAAATTCTCAAACTGCTTGCGCTGAAATGGCATTACGCCTTTTAGGAATAGGTGAGGGCGATGAGGTTTTAGTTCCCGCTTACACTTATACTGCATCTGCGTCGGTGGTTTGTCACGTTGGTGCAACGGTTGTGTTAGTTGATTGTCAAAAAAACTCTTTAGAGATGGATTACGATTTGCTTGAGAGTAAAATTAACGAAAACACAAAAGCGATTATTCCGGTTGATCTTGCTGGTATTCCTTGTGATTACGATAAGATTTTTGAAATCGTTGAACGTAAAAAGAGTTTGTTTAACCCCAAAGGTAAACTTCAAACGGCAATCGGTAGAATAGCCGTTTTAGCCGATACTGCACACGCGCTTGGCGCTGAGTACAAAGGTAAGGTTGTAGGTTCGGTTGCAGATTTTTCATCCTTTTCTTTTCACGCAGTAAAAAATCTTACTACGGCTGAGGGTGGGGCTCTTACTTGGAATACTATAAAAGGCGTTGATAATGCTGAGATTTATAAACAACTTCAACTTTATAGTCTTCACGGTCAAAGCAAAGATGCTCTTTCTAAAACTCAAAAAGGTATGTGGGAATACGATATCGTAGGCACGTGGTATAAATGTAATATGACTGACGTTGCTGCGTCTATCGGTATTAAGCAACTTGAAAGATATCAAAGTATTTTGCAAAGAAGAAGAGATATTATTAAAAAGTACGACGAGGCTTTTATTCCTCTTGGAATTGAAGTGTTAAAACACTCTTCTAATGACTATTTATCGTCTGGGCACCTATATTTTACAAATATTCCTAATATTACGGTTGAACAACGCAACGAAATAATTGTAAAAATGGCTGAAATGGGAATTGCTTGTAACGTTCACTACAAACCTCTTCCAATGTTTACTGCGTATAAAAATTTGGGGTTTGATATCGCTGATTTCCCAAACGCTTACAACCATTATAAAAATCAAATAACCTTGCCTCTTCACACTTGTTTGACTGACGAGCAAGTTGATTACGTAATTGAAAATTATACAAAAATTATAAGAGAGTATATTTAATGAGGCTTATAAGTTGGGATAAATTGCCCGAAGAATTGAAGATTGAAGAAGTTAAACAATATTATAACGCATTAAAGAAAAAGCGTTTTGCACTTTTCTTTAAGCGAGTATTTGATATTATCGTTTCATTTACTATGCTTGCAATATTGTTACCGTTCTTCGTTATTTTGGCAATTGCAATTAAAATTGATAGTAAAGGTCCTGTGTTTTATCGTCAAGAACGCGTTACGCAGTACGGTCGTAAATTTAGAATTTTTAAGTTTAGAACGATGGTTCAAAACGCAGATAAAATAGGAACGCAAGTAACGGTTAAAGGCGACGCTAGAATTACTAGAGTGGGTAAGTTTATTAGAAAGTGTCGACTTGACGAGGTGTGTCAGTTAATCGACGTTTTGCGTGGAACTATGACTTTTGTTGGAACTAGACCTGAAGTACAAAAATACGTAGATAAATATACGCCTGAGATGAAAGCGACTTTACTTTTACCTGCGGGTGTAACTAGTCTTGCAAGTATTTGTTATAAAGACGAAGACGAACTTTTAGACGGTAGCGCAAATCCCGACGAAACTTATGTCAACGAAATTTTGCCTTCTAAAATGAAGTATAATTTGTACGATATTAAGCACTTCAGTTTTTTTAGAGATATTAAGTTAATGTTTATGACCGTTTTTGCGGTGCTGGGTAAAGATTATAAAATCGACGTAGAGGAAAAAGATAGTGAGTGAATTAGTTTCGATAATAGTTCCGTCATACAAGCGCACTAAAGAAATGGTGGGACGTGCTTTAAGTTCATTGATAAATCAAACTTATAAAAACGTCGAAATTATCGTTGTAGACGATAACGCTAAACCTGAACTTGAGAGTTTTAGAGAAAATCTTGCAAAATTAATAAAAGAAATTGGCGACGATAGAATTGTATACGTAGTTAATAAAGAAAATCTTGGTGGTGCGGGTTCGAGAAACGAAGGGATTAAAGTTGCAAAAGGCGAATACGTTACCTTTTTAGATGATGACGACGAGTATTTGCCCGAAAAGGTTGAAAAACAACTTGAGTTCATGCTTGCAAATAAATTAGATATGTCGTTTGGAAAACTTAATATTTATAACGAAAAAGGACTTTTAACCGACGTTAGAGAACACGATATTAAATCTTATGATAGTGCATACTTGCAAAAATATCACCTAACTAAACAAATTACCGGAACGCCTACGTTTATGGTTAAGAAAACTGTTTTAGTAGATATAGGTGGATTTGAAATTGTTCCTATGGGGCAAGAGTATTATCTTATGCAAAAAATATTACAAACTGGTTGCAAGATAGGTTATTGTCCGTTTTGTTACATAAAAGCATATAGGACGGATGCGGAGGCAATTTCTACCGGTAAGAATAAAATTACGGGCGAAATTGCGCTCTATAAGTACAAGAAAACTTTCTTTAATATTTTAAGTTTTTCAGAAAGACAATACGTAAGGTGTAGGCACTACGCCGTAATGGCGGTGGCGTACAAGCGCAATAAAATGTATTTTAAAGCGCTTTGGAATTTAATGGTGGCAACGCTGTGTTCGCCGTTAACGGCAATAAAAGAGGCAATTTCTTTGAAAAAACGCGTTAACAAGAAATAAATCGGAGAAAATTTGTTTTGAAAAAACTTGGTATAATTGGCCATTACGGTTCAAATAAAACTTTTTTAGACGGGCAGACGGTAAAAACTAAAACCTTGACTAAAGAATTTGAAAACCAACTTGGTGATGTTTATAAGGTAGATACCTACGGTGGTAAAAAAGCGTACGTAAAGTTGTTTTTTAAATGTTTTAGCGCTCTAAAAAAATGTAAAAACGTAATTATACTACCTGCTCATAACGGGCTTAGAGTTTTCGTTCCGCTACTTACTTTATTTAATAAAGTATTCAAAAGAAAACTATATTATTTCGTAATAGGTGGATGGCTAGTTAAGTATTTAGAAAACAAGAAAAGACTGACTAAGCAATTAAAAAGATTTGACGGTATATTCGTAGAAACGAATACTATGAAAAAAGCCTTAGACGAAATAGGGTTTACTAACGTTAAAGTAATTCCTAATTGTAAAGATTTAAAGATTTTAAATGAAGGTGAACTCGTATATTCTACGTCTAAGCCGTACAAGCTTTGCACTTTTTCGCGCGTTTGCAAACAAAAGGGTATTGAAGACGCCGTTAAATCCGTTATAAAAGCCAATACTTATTTTGGTGAGATTCGATATACTCTTGATATATACGGTCAAGTGGATCAATCTGAACAGGAGTGGTTTAACAGTTTAGAAAAAGATTTCCCTTCGTTTATAAGATACAAAGGCACTATAAATTTTAATGATAGTGTGGACGTTTTAAAAAACTACTTTGCGTTAATATTTCCAACTAAATTTTACACGGAAGGCGTTCCGGGAACTATAATTGACGCGTATGCATCAGGTATTCCCGTTATATCTTCAAGGTGGGAAAGTTATAACGACGTAATAAGTGAAGATATTACAGGCGTTGGTTATGATTTTAATGATCAAAATGGGATTTTAGAACTTCTAAAACGCGAAGATTTGGCTGAAAATTTGAACGCGCTTAAAATTAATTGCATTAAGTACGCCGAGTATTATTCGGTTAAAAACGTCGTAAAAAATTTTATTGATGAAATAGGTTAAAATGGCACTTAATTGGTATAACGTAAAAAAATGGTTTAATATGTTACGTGGCAAAAGCATACAGCACGTAAATCAAGGTATAGGCACTTGCTTTTCTTCTAAAGAGATAAAGGGGTATTATAACGACCTTACGGAAAAAGTTTCTGATCTTCAATTGCTAGACGAAGTGGGTATTCCATTGTTTGAGGCTGAAAATAAGAAAGTTATTTATTTTCCTATTATGATATTTCAGTATGGTTTAGGGGCTTACGATTTATATTTAAAAACGGCAGATAAAACAATGCTAGATAAAACCTTAAATTGTGCGGAATGGGCTTTAAACAGTCAAGAAGAAACCGGTGGTTGGCGAAATTTTGAAAATGAGTTTCCTAATAATCCATATTCTTCAATGGCGCAAGGTGAAGGTGTGTCGTTATTGCTTAGGGCGTACGTTGAAACTAATGATGATAAGTTTAAACAAGGTGCTATAAAGGCTGTTGATTTTATGATTAAAGACCTTGCTGAAGGTGGTACTGCTAGATACGATGGAGACGATGTGTATTTTCACGAGTTTACTCATTTATCTACCGTGTTGAACGGTTGGATCTTTACCTTGTTTGGTTTATTTGATTATCTTCTTATCGTTGACGATGATAAAGTTAAAAATATATATCAGGCATCTGTGTTAACACTTGAAAAAAGTTTATATTCGTATGACGTTAAGTATTGGAGCAATTATAATTTATCTGGTTCAATTACAAGCCCTTTTTATCATAGATTACACGTTGCACAGTTAAAAGCAATGTATGAAATAACGGGCAACGATAGTTTTTTAAATTATTCTAACAAGTGGGATAAGTATCAAAAGAACTTTTTTAATAAAACGCGTGCATTTATAAAAAAAGCGTGGCAAAAGGTGTTTGAATAGAAGATGGAAAGAGTTTTATGTATAGTTGGGGGTATGAACGCCGGTGGCGCTGAAACCTTTTTAATGAAAATCTATCGTGCGCTTGACAAGTCTAAATACCAAATGGATTTTGCGGTTGGTATTAAAGAAGAGGCTGTTTACGATAGCGAAATTATAAAAATGGGTGGAATTATCCATAGAGTAACACCTAAAAGTGAAGGCTTCTTTAAAAATTTTAACAGTATAAAAAAGATTGTAAAAGAAAACGGATATAAATCTGTATTACGTATTTCACAACACTCTTTATCCGCGTTAGAGTTGTTAGCGGCTAAGATGGGAGGCGCAAAAACGCTTGCGTTTAGATCTAGTAGTTCCAATACCTTAGGTGCAACTAAAAAAAGTAGGTTATTACATAAGTTATTTATGTTCTTACCTAAGTTTATTGCAAATGTGAAAATTGCACCTTCAACTGAAGCAGGCGTTTTTATGTTTGGAAAGAGAGCGCTCAAAAAAGGTAAAGTTATAATTTTAAATAACGGTTTAGATTTGGACACTATCAAATACGATGCGGTATCGCGCGGTGAAGTTAGAAAAGAATTTAATATTAGTGACGATACCGTGTTAGTAGGGCATGTTGGAAGATTTGCCTATGAAAAAAATCATAACCACTTAATTAACGTTTTTAGTGAAATAAAAAAAATTACACCTAATTCTAAACTAGCGTTAGTAGGTTGTGGCGAAAAAGAAAGTGAAATCAAATCGCAAATTTCAAAATTAGAATTGGACGATTCAGTTGTTTTAACCGGAGTAAGAAGAGACGTTGCAAGGTTGTTTTCCGCAATGGACGTTTTTGTTTTTCCGTCCTTTTATGAAGGTATGCCTAATACGGTTATAGAAGCGCAGGCGACAGGGCTTCCTTGCCTTGTGTCTGACTCGGTTACTAAAGAGTGTAAGATAACTGATATAGTTGAGTTTATTTCGTTAAATTGTAGTGCTAAAGAATGGGCTGAAAAATCGCTATCTTTACTTTCTAACGAACGAAGAGATACAAGGGTTGATTTTATAAATAATCATTATGATATTGAAAGCGTTGCAAATAAGTTTGTTGAAATAATATTTAGCGCTTAATTATAGGTGTTTTATGAAAATAGTATTCCTAGTTCCCCATTTATTGGGTGGTGGAGCTGAAAGAACGGTTGCTTATTTAGCAAACTATATTTCGCGTAATCAAGAAGATGAAATTACCGTTTTATCTCTTAGTGACGACGTTTTTTATAAACTAGATGAAAAGGTAAATTTTATAAGTTTAGGCATACCTCATAATAATAAAAATATTTTTGAAAGATTATACAAAATACTCTTAAGGCTTGTTAAGGTTAGAAGAGTATTAAAAGATATTAAGCCCGACGTTGTTTTTTGCATGCTTGCAACCACGGCTAAGTATCTACCTAAAAAAAGAAGTTACAAACTTATTTGTTCAGAGCGTTCTAATCCGTTAATCGTTAAAGATAAAAAGCAAATAAAACTTAGAGATAAGATTTTATTAAATTGCGACGGAATAGTTTTTCAAACTAAAAGGGCTAAAGAGTGCTTTTTAAAAGAAATTCAAGATAAAGGCGTTGTTATACCAAACGCAGTTGGTAACCCTTACGTTTTAAAAGCAGAGCCGGTTGATTACCCAAATAAAACGATTACGGCTATGGGTAGGTTCAATAAAGCGAAAGGCTATCCTACGCTAATAAAGGCGTTTAAAATTATAAGCGGAAAGCACCCCGAATTTATACTTGAGATTTTCGGCGGTGGCAATAAAGAAGATATTGAACAACTTGTTTCCGATTTGAATTTGAGTGATAAAGTTAAGTTTATGGGCGCAAGGGAAGACGCGGTTCTAGAAGTTTCTAAATCGACTTGCTACGTGCTTTCTTCTATCTACGAAGGTATGCCAAACGCTTTAATGGAGGCTATGGCGGTAGGAACGGCTTGCGTTTCGACAGATTGCCCTTTTGGACCTAGTGAACTTATTGTGGACGGCGTTAACGGATTGTTAGTTCCTGTTGGCGATGAAAACGCTTTAGCAAGCGCCGTAATTAAAGTTATCGAAAACGACGATTTAAGGTTAAAACTAAGTCAAAACGCTAAAAAGATACTTGAAACTAACAGCGTTGAAATAATAGCTGAAAAATATTATCAATTTATTAAAAATTCATAAATTTTTATCTAAGGTGTGACGATAAAATGGGAATTAAAAAATTATTAAGCAATAAAAATTTAATATTTTATACGGGAATATCACTAACTTTTATATTGGTGTTTTTACGTTTAATTTTTGATATTGACGTTTCAGTATTTATGACTCTTCTTATGTTTGGGCTTACGATACTGTTTTGTGATAGAGAGCAAATTATTACTTTAGCAATTATTTGTTTACCGCTTTCTTCTACCTTTCAATACAAATACGCGCTTTTAATTTGCGTAGGCGTATACTTTATAAAGTTTAACGAAGATATATCGATTAAAAGGCTTTTAATTCCCGTTCTTTTAATGTTGTTTTGGGAGGCGTTACACGCATTTTTCTATACGACTGATATAAAAGAGTATTTTAGAGGGTTTGCTGAACTTATTTTAGTTGCTTTCGTCATGTTATTACCCCTTAAAAAGTTTAACTATGCTAGATTTATTAGAGTTTTTGCGATTTCGTGTATCGTAGTATTTACCATATTATTTTTATACGTTTTAGCAGATAATAATTTTGATATTCAAGCAATGTTTTCAAATGGTTATAGGCTAGGCATTAACAATAGAGGCGATCAAGATTTAGGAATATATCTAAATGCAAACGTAATTGGATTTTTATGTAACATTTCAATCGTAGGGCTTGCGCAGTTGCTTTTATCTAGAAACGGTAAAATTATGGACGTTGCGTTTATAGTTTTATTAATCGTATTTGGCTTCTTAACGATGTCGCGTGCATTCCTTCTTTGCCTTGCAGTTATAACCCTTATTTGCTTATGTATGATATTGGTTAGATTTAACGCTAAAAAAAGGTGGATAATTATAGGTTCTGTAGTAGGTGCTGGTATATTTGCCGTTTTACTTGTTGCTTTATTAGTTCCATCGGTAATTCAAAGTTTTATTCAGCGATTTACTGAAGGTGATATTTCTGGTGGCCGTATTGATATATTTAAAGCCTATAATGAACATATTTTTTCAGATATTAAGTACTTAATGTTTGGTATTGGGCTTCAAGATATATCTGGAAAAATGCAACAATTACACGGTATTGAGATTTACGTTCCTCATAACGGTATACAGGAATTGGTCGTTGTATGGGGAATTCCTGGATTAATCTTATTTGGTTGGTTTATGGTTGAAATGTTTTTACAAGCAAAAAAACACCATAAAATTAGGTTAATCAACTTACTTCCTTTAATTCTTGTTTCAGTTGACGTTATGTTTGGTCAACTTATAAGATCGGGCACAACTTTACTTGCGCTGTTAATGGTTTACATTAGTTTATACGTAAAGTTTGATACGGTTGGCGAGTATACTTACGACGATGACAAGCCTGCTAAAAGAACGGTTATAACTAAGGCAATAGAATATTTAAAACATCCCGTTAAAATCTTAACGTTTCTAAATTCCGTTGGATTTGGTTGGTTGTTTAGTGATAAATTCGCTATAAAGTTTACGTACTATAAGCGTATGGGCGTTTTACCTAATTTAGATAACCCAAAAACTTTTAATGAAAAATTAAATTGGCTTAAACTTAATCTTCGATCGCCCGATCAAACGACTAAAGTGGATAAGGTTAAGGTTAAAGAGTTGGTTGCTAACCGCATTGGTGAAGAATACGTTATTCCGCTTTTAGCAACGTGGGATAGGGCTGAAGATATCGATATTTCTTCCTTGCCTGAACAGTTCGTTATAAAGTGCAATCACGCCGGCGGAGTGTTTATTTGCAAAAACAAATCGGAATTTGACGTTGATACGCTTAAGAAAAAAGTTTCTAAACTTTTAAAAAAGAATTATTTTTACCCTTCTAGATGTTGGCCTTACAAAAACGTTGAAAGAAAGGTTTTTGCTGAAGAATTTGTTAAAAACAATTCTAGCGAAGAAAATACCGATTTAATTGTTTATAAAGTTTTTGTTTTTAACGGAAGATCAAAACTTATTCAAGTTATTCAAAACGATAAAACTCCAAACGAAAGCATTGATTACTTTAATACGAATTGGGATCTTCTTAATATTAGGCAAAACTACAAAAATAGCGAAGTTCACGTAGAAAAGCCTGAAGTTTTAGATGAAATGTTAAAACTTTCAAATAAACTTTCGGATAAAGTTCCCTTCGTTAGAGTTGATTGGTATATCGTTGACGGTAAACTTAAATTCTCTGAATTTACTTATTATTCTGATAGTGGCTTTGAAAGATTTTATCCCGACGAGTGGGATGAAAAACTTGGTAAACTTATAAAATTGCCTATTGATAAGGTTGAAGTTAAGGGTTAAAAATGGAAGGTAAAAAGATAGCGTCGTCGCTTGTTTATAAATCGGCGGAACAACTTATAAATAAAGGTTTAGGCTTAGTTATAAGTATAATTCTTGCAAGAATATTATCTCCAGATCATTTTGGTCAGCTTGCAATACTTACCGTATTTATAAACCTATCGCAAACGATAGTTCAAAGCGGACTAAATTCTGCGGTGGTGCAGACTAAAGAACTTCATAAAGCCGATTATTCTACCACCTTTTATATAAGTTTAGCGATGGCGATTTTAATGGTTGCGGTATTATTTTTTACCGCACCGCTTATATCATCGCTATATGATGCCCCGTCTTTAATTACGCCTTTAAGAGTTTATTCAATTACCTTATTGTTCGGCGCGTTTAACTCAATTCAACTTGCTAAATTACAGCGAGAAATGCGTTTTAAGGCAACGATGATAACAAGAACGATTGCTACGCTATTATCAGGTGCGATAGGCGTTTACTTTGCTTTTGCGGGCTTTGGGCTTTGGGCGCTTGTTATATATAATTTATCGTCAAACGTATTTAACTGTATCACGATGCTTTTCGTCTGCAAATGGTTACCTAAACTTGAGTTTTCTATTGCTAGGGCTAAGATTTTGTGGTCTTTTGGTTGGAAGATGCTAGTGTCTGGATTATTGTGCAGTATTTACAACGATATAAGGGCGTTAATTATAGGTAAAAAATATTCAACTGAAGATTTAGGTTATTATAATAGGGGTGAACAGTTTCCTTATATTTTAGCTTTAACTTTAGATACGGCAGTTCAGTCGGTAATGTTCCCCGCAATATCTTCAATACAAGACCAAAAAGAAAGGATAAAGGCGGTTCTTTCAAAATCAGTGTCGCTTGGTGCGCTCGTTATTATACCTATACTTATAGGGCTTATGGTGGTTGCAGAGCCGTTTATAACGTTGCTTTTAACTGAAAAATGGTTGCCCGCAGTTCCGTATATGCAAATAATTTGTATAGGGCATGCTTCGTATTCTATATCTTCTGCCAACTTAACTGCGATTAAGTCAATTGGACGAAGTGACGTGTATATGAAATTAGAGGCGGTTAGAAGGGTGGTTATGATTATTATCCTTTTATTAAGCGTTTTCTGTTTTAATTCAATCGAAGCAATCGTTATAGGCTTTGCAATAAGTTCGTGGTTAGACGTTGCTATTATTATCTTCCCCGTTAAAAAACTTGTAGGATACGGCTTATTTGACTTAGTTAAAGACGTTTATAAAATAATAATTTGCGTTGCGATTATGGCGGGTGTTACCTTCTTAGTTGGGCTTATATCTATGCCGACTATTTTGACTTTAATACTTCAAATCGTAGTAGGCATAGCCGTTTACGTTTTGGCATGTTTACTTTTAAAAGAAAAAAGTTTTTATGAACTTTTAGCGTTTATTAAATCTAAAGGAAAGAAAAATAATGCTTAAAGTAGGTATGTCCGTTAAATATCCTAGGCAAGATAACTTGTTTGAAGAACTTAAAAAAGCGGGGTTTGACTGTGTTGAAACGGCAGTTTCTAATACCTGCCCAGAACAAGCAGAACTTCAGTTTACTACCGATTTTAAAGAGGCGAAAAAGATGTTTGACGGGTGTGGGCTTGAAGTTAATTCTTACCATCTCCCTTTTAACTATTCTACCTTTGGCGGTGTGAATTTATCGCGTGAAAGTATTGCCGATAAAACGGTAGATTTTTATAAAGAGATAATTTCAAGGGTATCTGATTCCGGGCTTACCAACTTATTCGTGGCTCACTCAAGTACGGATAGCAATAAAGAAGTTACTGATAGAACGCCACTTATCGAGTGCGCTAAAGAAAGTTTTTATAAGCTTGCCGAACACGCTTATACCTGTGGCTCGGTTGTTGCGGTTGAAGACTTACCACGTTCTTGCGTAGGTAGAGATAGCAATGAAATTTTAGCAATTTTATCGGTTAACGACAAACTTAGATGTTGTTTCGATACTAACCATCTTTTAAGTGAAGACCCCGTTGAATTTATAGAAAAAGTGGGCAATAGGATTGTTACCACCCACGTTTCGGACTATGATTTTATTAACGAAAGGCATTGGTTACCAGGTGAGGGCGACCTTGATTGGCAAAAAATTTATAATGCGCTTTTAAAGGTTGGATACACAGGTCCTTGGCTTTACGAACTTGGCTTAAAAGCGCCTAAATCAATTATTAGAGAGCGCGATTTAACTGCGTACGACGTTTATAATAACGCAGTTGAAATTATGAATAATAAACCAATAACGACTATTTGTGAACGCATAAAAGATTTGCCAATGTACGTTAAATAAAAATTAAGTAAAACTTTTATATTAAATATTTTTGTAAAATAGATATAATTTGCTTGAAAATTTTAACAATTGTTGCTATACTATCTATGTTAAAAATATTTAATAGTTGCTGGTGTGGCTCAGTCGGTAGAGCAGCTGATTCGTAATCAGCAGGTCGTCAGTTCAAGTCTGATCACCAGCTCCAACAAGAAAAGAGATCACCAACGGTGGTCTCTTTTCTTGTTCTCTTCCTTATGGAATTGAGACGTAGCGACCCACACCTTTTGGACTTCAACCTGCGACTTTATGATAACGTATTGACTTTATAGACCTTTGT
>JAEIGA010006199.1_pt1 | contig 18187 bp, 20 predicted proteins | sample 9270691 | NCBI WGS metagenome assembly JAEIGA01 (sample SAMN17057246, study PRJNA624740) | gut metagenome | biome: biome; isolation source: fecal sample | host: Bos grunniens | place: China: Xizang | collected 2019
GATTTATACCTATTGCACAATGTCTAGTATACTATGTGATATTAATCGTTGCATTATACTTCTCTGTGAAATGGGCAAGATCCAATTTAGATGAAAAACATATCCCTCTTTTAGCAGTGCTCGCTGCAGGTATTTTTGCTATCATGTCTATGAACATGCCAATTCCATTCGGTACTAGTGGACACATGGTAGGTGGAGCTTTAGTAGCTATTGTATTTTTAGCTCCGGAAGCTGCTGTAATAGTATTTACAGTGGTTTTACTTATCCAAGCATTAATATTTGGAGACGGAGGAATTACTGCTTTGGGAGCAAACGTATTGAACATGGCAATCATTGGAGGTTTTGTTGGATTATACACCTTCAAAGGATTACAAGGAACTATAGGAAAATACCCAGCAGCAGGTGTCGCAGCATGGCTTGCAACAGTCATTGCAGCATTAGCATGTGCTATTGAAATGGGTATTGCAGGAACATTCCCAATGAACATCGGTATTCCATCAATGGTATTATACCACTTCTTTATTGGAATAATTGAAGCCGTATTAACTGTAATTGTTCTTGTAGCATTAGATAAATTTAGACCAGATTTACTCGCATGGAACGAAGGAGATGCATAAAATGGATAAAAAAGACATGACTTTAATCGCAGTAGCAGTTGTAATCTGTGTAATAATCTGTGTTCTTTCACCATACATTGCATCTGGTGACCCAGACGGATTAGAAAAATCAGCAGAAGATTCCGGTCTTGCTGAAGACTTCCAAATTGAAGAAATCAAAGGAATCCCTGATGCCATATTCCCTGATTATGCATTTGCAAATGACCCTGAAAACCAAGTATTACAAATTGTAGCATTAGTGCTGGGAACAATTGTAACATTAGGATTGGGATATGCAGTTGCAGAAGTCATTAGAAATAGAAATTAATTAACTTAATTTCTATATTTTTTTCTTTTTTTAAAAAATAATTGAAAAATAATAAAACTGACATATAGAAATAATAATATATTGCTAATTTTTAATATTATAATAGTGAATAAGCATGGTAGATATAACACAAATAATGAGATTTGATGAGTTAGCATCAAAAGACAGTCCAATACACAATCTGGAAGGACGTATTAAATTAATCTCAACTATTTTTATAATTCTTGCATGTGTTATGTCAAAAGAACTATTCATACCAATCGTATTGGAAATAATGCTATTAATTATATTAAAAATAGCTAAATTATCATACATTGACTCTTTTAAAAGATTATTAATGTTGCTGCCGTTTGGAGGAGCAATTATAATATTTCAACCATTCATACAACCTGGAAATGTTATCTGGAGCTATTCATGGATACACATTACCGACGGGGGTTTAAATTGGGCAATTCTTTTATTAGTTCGTATGATTGTTTGTTTGACTGCAATCATCATATATTCATCAACTACACCGCTACAGGAAATGGCCAGTTCTTTTAGAAAATTAAAGATGCCTAGAGATTTAGCTATGGTTCTTTCAATTATGGTCAGATTCCTATTTTTATTTGTTGATGAACTTGCAGCAATCAGAAAAAGTCAAAAATCAAGAAATTTTGATATTCACTCGAAGAATACTCCATATAAATGGAGAGTGAAACAGGTAGGATATACAATAGCCATGATGTTTTTAAAATCATACGAACAGGGCGAAAGAGTTCACAAAAGTATGGTAAGCCGTGGTTTTTCAGATGCATCTGAAATGTTCAGTGAGAAAAAATCTCCAGAAAAAAGTGATTATATTTATTTAATTTCAATTATAATAATCGTAATAATACTTGAAATCATTATATTCAAATATAGTGGGCAATTGGGTTACTTTGGACAAAATTTATCAATTAATTAGGTGAGAAAATGGAAAAAATACATTTAGAAACAAAAAATTTATCTTTCACATATCATGATGGCACTCAAGCTTTAAAAAATGTTAACATTAAAATTAAAAAAGGAGAAAAAATTGCTATTATGGGACCTAATGGTGCAGGTAAATCAACATTGTTTTCTCATTTTAATGGTTTAACCGAACCTACATCAGGCCATGTTGAAGTTGATGGTGAAAAGATTGTTTTTGAGCGAGAAGAACTACTTAAAGTAAGACAAAAAGTAGGAATCGTATTCCAAGATCCAAATGACCAGTTATTTGCGCCTACCGTTAAGGAAGATGTTGCTTTCGGACCTATGAATTTAGGTCTCGAATATGAAGAAGTGGAACGAAGAATAGCTGAATCCCTTGAAATGGTAGGTATGGCAGGTTTTGAAGAAAAGACCCCTCACCATTTAAGCGGAGGCCAACAAAAAAGAGTGGCCATTGCAGGGATTATTGCAATGCGACCGGATATAATGATACTTGATGAACCGACAGCAGGATTGGATCCTGAAGGTGTCGATAAAGTATTAAACATATTGAATAAACTAAATGAAGAAGGTATAAGTATTGTCATTTCATCACATGATATAGAAATGGTGAATCATTTTGCAGATAAAATATTTGTTTTATATGGCGGCGAAATAATTGCCGAAGGTGACAAACATCAAATATTTTCAGATAAAGAATTATTAAAAAAAGCACATTTAAAAGCACCAGTAACTACTGAAATTCTATATAAATTAAAAGAAAAAGGTTTAGATGTAGATACTGAAAAAATTGATATTGATGAAGCAGTAGAAGAAATATTAAATGCTAGAAAAATTTAAATTTTGGATTTTTTTCTATTTCTTATTTTATCCTTAAGTTTATTGATAAATTCGAATTCTTGGTCTAGTTCTGGAGAGTTGGCAAATCCACAGTTTGGACAATGAATGCTATTGCAACCATGTTTACCACAACTAGAACATCCACGGTTTTCCAATTTAGTCTCATCAAATTCAAAACCGCACATACGACATTTCATAATTACACCTGTAATAAAAAATAGTTTAAAAAAAATAAAAACATTGAAGTTATTTCACTTCAATATTTTCAGCTTCTTCCTTACGAAGACAAACATCATATCCTTTAATGGACATTTCAATAGGATCTCCTAAAGTAGCAACTTTTTTTACAGTGATTTTTGCCCCTTTAACAAAACCCATACCTAATAAATGTCTTCTTAAATCAACATCCCCAGTATCATGGTATTTTACCAATGTTACTGTTTCACCAGGTTTTGTGTCTTTTAATGTTTTCATGTGTATCACCAATAAATTTTTAGGTACACTAAAAAATCTTTAATTAATATTATACCCTAACCAATATATAAATATTTAGTTATGGCAAAAAAATTTAAAAAAAGATAAACAGATGCCCTAATTATCATTTTTAACTTATACAAATCCTGCTAATATTCCTACATTGTAAATCAAAAAGGAAACGACATATGCAGTTATCAGAGTAATGGTACACATAAATGCCGGCCATTTCCAACCGTTAGTTTCATTTCTGATTGCAGCAATTGCAGCGAAACATGGAGTATACAACAGTGTAAATGCCATGAATGAAAATGCTGATAACGGAGTGAAAATACTTTGAATCATTTGTGTAATTCCCGCTTCATCATCCTCTTCCATTCCAGCAAGAGTACCAAAAGTGGATACAACAACTTCCTTAGCACCTAAACCTGCCAAAATAGCTACAGCAGCTTGCCAAGTTCCAAATCCTAAAGGAGCAAAGATAGGTGCAATTGAAGTACCTATGATTCCTAAAAGACTCATCTTTGGGTCTGAACCACCAAATGGGAAAACATTTTGTAAAATCCATAATCCTATAGACAATGCAAGAATGACTGTTCCCGCCTTTCTTAAAAATCCTTTTACTTTTTCCCAAGTGTGTAATAATACCCCTTTAAGTGAAGGCAATTTATAAGTAGGAAGTTCCATTACAAAAGGAGCGGACATTCCTTTAAACATTGTTCTTTTAAGGATACCTGCAACAATTAAAGCTACGACAATACCCAATACATAAATAACAACTAACATATTCCCAGCATTTTCTGCAAAGAATGCTGCAGTAAATATCGCATAAATCGGCAATCTTGCAGTACAAGACATGAATGGGACAAGCATCATTGCAAGTAAACGATCAGATTCATGTTCCATAGTCCTTGTCGCCATAATAGCAGGCACTCCACAACCGAATCCTAAAATCATAGGAATGAACGCTTTACCATGAAGACCCACTAATTTATGCATGACTATATCTAATGTGAATGCTGCTCTTGCTAAATATCCACAGTCCTCTAATATACTTAAGAATAAGAACATCAGAATGATAATTGGCAAGAAAGTGAGAACACCACCAACACCCCCAATAATACCATCACAAATAAGTGAAGCTAAAGTTGGATTTGCAATGAACGAACCAACCCATTTACTTAATAATCCAAATCCAATTTCAATCAACTCCTGGAAAGGAGCACCAACAGTAAATGTTATCTGAAACATTGCCCACATTATTCCTAGGAATATAAATGGGGCCAAAATTCTATTAGTTACAATTCTATCAATTTTTTCAGTTGTTGTTGGCTTTTCAACAGCAGGTTTTGAAACCGCTTCAGCTACTAAACCGTCAATATATGCATATCTCGCATTTGCAACAACTTCTTCTGCACCTTCATTAAATACATCATAAAGGTGTTTACTTACCTTATCTACTTCAACCATAATTTTAGAGCTCATCGGAGATTGTTGAACTTTTTGAATTACAATTGAATCTTTTTCTAATAATTTAATTGCAGTCCAAATTGAAGGAACATTCAATAAATTGTTGTCTTTTTCAATTAATTCCTGGAGATCGCCCAAATGTTCCTTTAATTCATTACCATAAGATAATTTTTCACTTGAGTCTATCGGTTTTGAAGCCTGTTTTTCGACAGTGTTTAACAACTCTTCAAAACCTTCTTTGTTTTTTGCATTAATTTCGACAACCGGAAAACCTAAAAGTTCGCTCATTAAGTCAATGTTAATTATGTGTTCCTTTTTCTTTGCAAAATCATTCATGTTAAGAGCCAATACTAAATTAGCTCCCAATTCCATCATTTGAACTGTTAAATATAAATTACGTTCTAAATTAGCAGCATCAACTACATTAATAATTACATCAGAGTCATCGTCTACAATGAAATCTCTTGAAACGATTTCTTCAATAGAGTGAGCACTCAATGCATAGTTACCTGGCAAGTCGACAACATTATAGTCATAGTCCCCATGTTTGAAGTGACCTTCTGCCCTTTCGACAGTCTTTCCAGGCCAGTTACCTACATGTTGACGCATACCAGTTAATTGATTGAATACAGTAGTTTTACCCACATTGGGATTTCCTGCTAATCCTACAATTAATTTTGTCATTAATCATTCTCCCGCTTATTACTTGGATAGATTACACGGATCATACGTGTTCTATCCTCCTAAAAAAAATTTTTAGTTTAAGTTTATCCATTTTAAAAAAAATTAGGTTAACCTAAACATACAATTATTTTTAATTTTATGATATTTAAATATTTAGGCATGCCAAATAATAACATTTAAATAGTAAAATATACCAACTGTTATATAACATACGTTATTTTTATTCATGGAACAAATTCTAAAAATTTAGGTACGCCTAAAAATTTAGAAACATTTATATACTATGAAAATATACTTTAATACAAGTGACATGAAATTTAGGCACACCTAAAAATTTAGAAACATTTATATATAAGAACAACCAACTTCTATATAAGTGACATAAATTTAGGCACACCTAAAAATATGCACTTGTAACAAAACATATTATTAGTCAATAATAATACAATCTCCAAAATATAATATCGAATTAGCTTTTCACAATTTTCTAATTTGATATTGGGAAAATCTGCCACATAATTCCCAAAAAAATACAAGTCTGGTGTTTATACTCTCCTCAACCAATAAACACCAACCACTCTATTTTTAAAATATTTTTTTAATATCCTTCGCCGTCATAGTTTGAAGCATCGTCGTAGATTTCTTCATCCCAGTAGTTATACTCAATATAATCATCAATTTCCTGGTTTAAACCCCAATTGTGATTATCATAATAATTATAGGCATCAAAACTTGAACGGGTTGACTCAACATTAACATCTTGAGTTTTGAAAGCAGGATTATATTTTTTATCGCCCTCAAATTTTACTTTAACATTATACCAACCGGGATCATACTTTATTCGAAGAAACTTGCCATATGACTTATATTTCCATTCATAATGGCCATATACATCAGTAATAGTGTAATTAATTTTACCATTGCTGCTAATCTCTTTTCCATGACTATCTACAAGCTTGATTATGATAACACCCTTACCATTCAGCCATTTGTCTGTAGAAATTTTAACATTAACGTTTTCTTTGGCAAAAGCAGGACTTGTAAGCAGCACCAAACAAACACATGCAATTGCAAAAATGATGATGATTTTTTTATTCATGATAATCCCTCAGTAGTTTTATTGTGTATAATTTATTATATATAATATTTAAACATTAATGTTAAATATTGATATAAAGGTGATTTTATGATTGAATATGATGACATAATTAGGGATTCTCCATTTTTAGTAAATCATTTAATTTCGTTGATGAAAACTCATGATTTTTTCATGAACAAGCACATTAAAAGAGAAACCGAAATACTTCCAAGCCAATATTATATGTTACTTTTCCTTTATTATGAGATGGGTACAAACCAATCCGACATTGCAAAGGCCTGTCTGATGGACAGAAGCGGAGTTTCAAGAGCATTCAAAGATTTTGAAGAAAAAGGACTGATTATAAGGGAAGTTGATGAAGACAATAAAAGAGCATATAAAATCACATTAACCAAAAAAGGAATTGAAACCTCCGAATTCCTGATTGAAAAAGAAAAAGAATGGGACGATATGATTTGTGAAGAATTGGATATCTCCCGTGAAGATCTGCTAAAATTACTATCTAAAATATCATTAAAATCCCTTGAATTCAACAGAAATCACTTTTAGTCATAACCTTCCGATTCAAGATAATTATCAATATCGTAATTGTCACCATATTCATAATGGTCATAATAAGCTCCGGGGTCTGTTCTTGAAAGTGTGTACCTGTCAGGCACTACAGTATGATAGGAACTTCCAGTACTGTGATAATTTCCGTGATACGGCACAACATGACTATACACGAGGGCAAATCCTGATTTATTAAGCCCTAAAATATCATACACTTTTCGAATGAAAGAAGTATTGCTAATATGTCTCAATTTTATTAAATCAGCTAAATTTTACTAAATCATTTTAATTATACTATATTGATTCAACAAAGTTTAAATTATATCCTATACAATGAATGGTTATGATAGAATTAGTTATAGCTTGTTTTATAGGCATATTAATTGGAACAATGACCGGGATGATACCTGGAATACATGTTAATACAGCCGGAGCAATATTGTTTGCATCATCAACTTTCCTACTGACATTTTTATCACCGGAATTTATATGTGTCGTGATGGTTGCAATGTCAATTGCACATGCGTTGATTGAATTTGTACCCTCAATGCTTTTGGGAGTGCCACAGGAAGGGACTGCAACATCAATACTTCCAGGCCATAGAATGGTTTTGCAAGGAAGATCTAAAGAAGTTATAAGAATAGTGTCCGTAGGAGGTTTTGGGGCAATTATTGTAACAATATTAATGCTTCCACTCTTTGCGGTTGCACTTCCAATTTTGCATGACATTACCAAACCGTTTACCTGGATTATACTTCTTGTTGCATCAATCTATCTAACATATAGTCTGACAAGAAATACAAGAGACTTTTTATGGTCAATACTTTTGTTTGTGCTTTCTGGAATTTTAGGTTGGATTATTTTTCAAACCCCAATTTCCTCAGGCGTATCGTTAATGTGTACCTTTTCAGGCCTTTTTGGAATAAGCACCATTCTATTTAGTTTAAATGAGTCCTCAACAATACCCCATCAAAACAAATTTTATGAGCTTAATTTAGATTTCAATAAATTTAAAAGTATTTTTGCAGGAGGAATTACTGGAGCCATTTTAGGATTTCTCCCAGGATTTGGACCCGCACAAGGAACCGTAATAGCACAGGCAGCAAGCGGCACCAATGATAATGACGAAGACGATACTGTGAATTTTCTTTTGGCCACATCAGGATTGAATGTTTCGGATTGTTTATTTTCATTGATAGCAATTTACATTATTGGAAATCCCAGAAGCGGAATTGCAGTTTACATGTCTTATCTAATATCCGAAATGAGTTTAAACCATTTAGCCATTTTCATTTTTGCATCATTGATTGCAGTTTCCGTTTCGTTAGTGTTGTCTTTGAAACTAGGAGATTCATTTTCTAGATTAATGGGAAGGGTTGACTATAAAAAATTATCCGTTGGAGTAATACTGCTTCAAATTTTGATAATGTACATCTTTATTTTTTACTATGATGCTCCACTCGGATATATGACATTAGCATTAATTACATCAACGGCTTTGGGAATGCTGCCCCACTACATTGGCATTGGAAAATCCCATTTAATGGGCATTTTAATTATTCCAGCCATTGTTATTTACATGCAGATGTTTATTTAATGAGAAAAGTAGAAATCAAGATTATATAATGAAATTAAAAAAAATAACACTATAAAATCCATTAAATCAATTAGAGATTGTTGAAGAAATTTTGAAAATGCCTGTTTAAAATAGCTAGATAATTAGTACATTATCCGCTATTTTTTCCGCTTTTTTTGTAAATTCATCGATGTCTACACCCGGAAAAGCGTCAATTACACATAAATCCGCATGTTCAACATCCAAATCTTCGAATGATTGATTATGTATTTCAAAGCCTTCAGTAATATTGTTGATTTCCAGATTGTTTTTTAATGCTTCAATCATTTCAGGATTTATATCATTAAATATTACCTTTTCAAAACCGTATTTCAGCAGGTATATTCCAAGTGCGCCTAATCCGCACAAGCCGTCTATTGCTATGCCTTTTTTTATTCCATTATTATCAAGATAATTGTGTAATTTAAGTAATTTTCTTTCCGTGGTCATTGCCACTTCAATGTGATGTTTTGATTGGTTTTTTATTAAAATTACTTTTTCGCCAAGCAGTGTTCTCATTACATTGATTTGGGCATCATCACCTTCAAGAATTTCAAAATGGTTAATTTCACAATCCTTGTTTAACTGTCCAACTACATCATTAGGACTTCCTTTTAAAATGCATTTTACTTCTGGAACTTCATTAATTAATTTTGAAGCTATTTCCGGAGTAAAATCCGGGTGAAGCAATATTAATGTATTTTTCTGAATAAATTGTGGGTTTAAACTACTAAAATAAAATTCAGATAATGGAACCGGTGAGTTACGTCTAAGTGTTGCCTTTTCGCCAACTATCTCTCCTTCTATCATTATTTTTAAGATATGGCTCATCACTACATCCAGCGGTCTTTTTCCACATTCACACCTCATGTAATCCCCATCATATTCCTCGAAATTTATTAGATCTTTTAGAGGAGAGAATTTTTTTATTTGGACATCCTTGCATTTTTCACATTCATTCAGCGATTCAATTTTTTCGTCAATATCTATCACAAAATAACCCCACAATTGCTTTAACAATATAATTTTTGATTTATATCTGTAATTATGCTTTCGAAAGTAATAAAAACTTTATTAATTAGTAATACTAAGTTAAAAATGTGATTAAAATCCGTAAAGGTGAAAAATATGAGCAATAATGACATTATACCGCAATATGAGATACTCAGACAAGATTACAACCCTGAGGAAAAAATTATATTAAGTGAAATTCGTGAAAACCTAGTTGATTTAGCGATTTCATCCGGTGAAAATTTCCAACCGAACGAAGATAAGCTACTAAGCGAAATCGAAAATTTCTTATTAATGAGATTGAGTGATGAAAATCAAAACCTGCAGGTTCCAATGGAATATCTTGACAATTTATCTCAAAAGGTCATTAGAGACATAATTGGATATGGAGACATTGATCCGCTAATACAAGATGACAATCTTGAGGAAATCATGATAAATGGAATAAATAAACCGATATTCGTTTATCACAGAGAATATGGAATGATGAAAACAAACATTGAATTTAATGATGAAAAAAAATTGATGGATTTGATTGATTCTATTGCAAGGCAAATCAACAGAAGAATCGACAAGGAATCTCCGATATTGGATGGAAGATTAATGGACGGATCAAGAATTAACGCCACAATTCCGCCAGCATCTGCAGATGGTCCCTCCCTTACAATCAGAAAATTTAAAAAAGACCCCTTTTCCATAATCGATTTAATCAATAGCAAAACAATTTCTATCGAACTTGCAGCATTCTTATGGTTATGCTTTGACGGATTAGGAGTTAAATCTGCAAATGCAATAATATCTGGAGGAACCAGCTCCGGAAAAACAACAACATTAAACGCCCTTTGTTCCTTTATAAATCCCAAAGAAAGAATCATTACAATAGAAGACACCCTAGAGTTACAGATACCTCATGAACATGTCATTAGAATGGAAACCCGCCCTGCCAATGTTGAAAACAAGGGTGAACTAACAATGAACGATTTGGTTAAAAATTCATTAAGGCAACGCCCGGATAGAATAATCGTTGGAGAAGTCAGAGCAGAGGAAGCAATAACTCTATTTACTGCATTGAATACCGGCCATTCAGGATTTGGAACCCTACATTCAAATGACGCTAGAGAAACAATTACAAGACTGACCAATGAACCGATGTCAGTTCCTGAAATAATGATTCAGGCTATTGATTTTATCATAATGCAAAATAGAATATATACCTCATCAGGAGTGTCTTTTAGAAGAATCAGTGAAGTTGCCGAAGTTGTCGGAATTGAAGAAGGTATAGTCCAGCTGAATAAAATTTTCCAATGGAATCCGGAAACTGATACAATCGACAATGTCAGCATAAGCAGTAAAACACTATCACAAATTGCAAATTTAAGTGGAAAATCCATCAATGAACTCCACAAAGAAATTGAAAACAGAAAAATTGTACTGAAACATATGGTTGACCATGAAATTCGCTCTGTTGGTGCAGTGAAAAGTGTTTTAGACCTTTACTACAAAGACGGCAAAAAAGTTTTAAATAGAATCTTGTTAAATAGGTGATAATATTTTAAACAAAATCTTTATATTGATTGGTGGAATCGTATTGTCTACAATTTCATTTTTCAGAAATATTTCATTAGAAGGCATAACTGCAAAAAATGAGTCAGATAAGGAAAAAGTCTCATCCATATTTTCAAAACTAGATTTTGAAAAAAATAAAAAGAAACCAGGAAATGAAAAGGACAGAATAGATGAAATTAGAGAACGTTTAATTCCAATCATGGTTAAAAAATCAACAGTAACAACAATAATTCTTTTATTCATTTTATTATTTGTCATCAGGCCTTTTGAAATTAGTGTCATGTATTTCGTGATTGTGACCATGTTTTATATATTTTTAATCTATTATCCCAAAATAAAAGAACAGAAAAATTATTCTGATTTAAATCAGGAACTTCCCTATGCTCTAAGACATATGGGAATTGAATTAAAATCAGGAAAAGGACTTCATGATGCATTAATAACAATAAAAGATTCGAATTATGGATCATTTTCAAAAGAGCTCAACAGGGTTTTAGAAGAAGTGAAATTTGGAAAATCTACTGAAGATTCACTTCTTGAAATGTCTAAAAGAATCGACTCCGAAGGCCTTACACGTGCAATACAGCAGATAGTCGGCACATTAAGGGTTGGGGGAAATGTAGCATATAGCTTAGAGATAATTGCACAGGACATTTCATTTGAAATGCAGATTAAATTAAAGGAATATTCCCAAAAATTAAATTCGTTTATATTAATTTATACATTTATAGCCATTTTAGCTCCAGTCATTATTTTAATAATGTTAATGGCAAGTTCGACTGTTATGGGAGATGTGGTTTCATCAAATATTTTATTGTTGATGTATTCCGTGTTTTTCCCGATGGTAGTGATGTTTATGGGAGTATTTATTAAAAAATTAGAGCCTAAAATTTAAAAAAATAATAAAAGAAAGGAATTTAACCGAAGAAGGTTTCAATTCCTTTTGATGCCAATAAACCTACAAATGAACCTTGTTGATCCATGATAATATTACCTTTTGAGTATTGGTCAAGAGCTGCATTAACCATAGCAGATTTTATTTCAGGGTCTTTTGCGGCTCTAGCTGCTGATTTAACAACATTTAATACAGCTTCCCCTCTTGATACTCCTTGACCCCAATCCTCTTCACGGATAATGTCTATACTGCTTACAGTAGTTGGAGTTCCATTAATGTCAATTGGTCCTGCTGCATTAAGTACGGCATCTAAAGCTTGAGTATTTACAGCGACAACTGAATCGATTTTCCTATTTGTATTATATTCTACAATTTCTTTTGCAAGCCTCATATCCAAAGCATTATCAGCATCCCAAAATGCATCGTGGAGCAATAATCTAGATCCCGCACCTTGCGCTTGGGCTTCAGCAGGTTCGCTTGCTGTCGGATGTATTAATCCACCAGGATAAACCGCAGTGTAATTTTTAAGAGTACCATTATCCAAAGTAACAATAAATGCCATATCACAAGCACCCATTCCAGGCCTATCCTCACTTTCATCAATAGCACATACTAAAATATTTTTAGTACCATCATTAAGGTCAGTATCAAAACCTATGAATAGCGCACTTGCAATAATTGCTATAAGAGCAATGAGAACTACAATTATAATTGCAATAATTATTTTTTTTGTTCTATCCATAATTCCTACCCACTAATATTAATTTAAGATAATAATTTGTATCTTAATTATAATACTTAAATATTATTAAAAAATAATCAAAATTAAATTAGAATTGAAAATAATAAAAAGAATAATTTTTAGTGACAGTTACACCCAAAAAAGAAACACCATAATTTTTTTAATATGCTCTTTTTCTCTTTTGAATCTTTGTCCTTTACTTCACAACATTTTGGATTATTTGTTTTATTTGCCATGAAAATTACCTGTAAATAAAGGGTGAAATTAAATATGGGTTTCATATTTAATTTCCTGAGAGTAGTTATATGCTAATACTAAATTAGAAGTGAAAAACTAATTTAGCAATAATCGGAGAATTGTGTAGGTTTTTAACCAACACAACAGTAATTAAAATTAGATTTAGGCAAACCTAATTTTTTATCACTATACATAATATTGTAAAAAGAGTATATAAACCTTTCGAAATTTTTAGGCATACCTAAAATATAAAAATTTGAAAATCGTATTTAAATGCAACATATTCTCAAATAGTGAAAAACTCCAATCACCAATAATAATATAGAAAATTGATGTTTACAAGTAAAAAATAGAATAATAAGAGTTATTTATCTTAAATAACTCAAAAATACATTTCTTGTGTAAATTTAAAGAAATTTATAATACAATATTTCAAATAAAAAAAATATGGGAAACAATCAATTTTTAATCTTTCCCATCTACAGAAAATCAATTTTACATTAATCTTCCAACACCAGTAATTTCAATACTGGCTACACCATCAATACCAGAAACCATTTCTTCAACAGGTCCGGATCCACCTTCACCATCTTCAGTGATGAAACTTAATATGATAGCTACTAAACCAAAAGCAATTGGTTCTTCTTTAATATCATGAAGTTCAGAGCCTTCAGGCATTGAATCTTTGATTGTTGCTTTAATAGCTTCTAAATCTACATCAGGACTTTCTGGCATGATTTTCATAGTTGTTAATACTTCACCCATTTTAATTCCTCCATTTATATTTATGGTCCTTCAAATCCGCATTCGCATTTGTAAGCATGACCAAAAGTACGGCATTTTTCACATCTTGCAATTTTTGCTCCACAAAGAGGACATTCGAATTCAACGAATGGTCCGGTTAATGGAATTTCTTGTTTACATGAAATACATTCTACAGTTTTCATCTTTAATCACCTATTATTTGTGTGTAATCGAAGTTATAATCATTTACATTATCATCTATAAGAGATAAAACCCTTTCAGGGTACTTCCCATTCACAACATAACAATTAGTCCCAAACTCTAATAAAAGAGACGGTAACATTACATCAATCGATGACTCTTGAAAAGTTAGTAAAGTTTTTGCATCAATTTTACTTATGAATGTTGAACCTGGCTCTTTCGGTTCTTGGGTATATATACCATTTACATTTGTTACTATTAAAAGGTTTGCATTTAGAAGGTGTGCCACATATGCAGCAATTGAATCTGAAGTCACATCCCATGAACATTCGAATGGATCTTCATCCCTTAAAAATTTAGAAACGATAAAAATTGGTGTGAATCCCTCATCAGAGATTTCATTAACTTCCTCAACAGTATATGCCAATTTGGTTGAGTCGACTTTATCGTTGACAAGTTTGGCGATTATGTCCATGCAATCGATGGCAGTCCAGTGATTAGTCTCTTCAGAAAAATTTATCTCATCATCGTATTTACGGATAAGATTAGCAAATTCTCCCCCGCCCAGAATAATAACTGAATTAGTGTTTTTTAACTTTTTTGCCAAATCTATTGCATAATCTGGAAATAGACTTCCTCCAATTTTAACAACCTGTTTTATGATAATAATCACGACCCCATTTAATTAAAAATAGCTATCATTAAAATGATACTTTATTCATAAAAGTTTTAAATCACCAGTCACATCATCAATTATTTCATCTTCATCAGGACCAAGTGCCAAAACTGTAACGCTTGATGTAGGTATCTGAGTCCTTCCAGCATCAACTACCAAATAATTGGCAATTCCTTTTTCATCAGCTAATTTTTTGAGTGCAGTTAACTCTTCTAAAGTCTGAACTTTTAAAATGACTTTAGCATAAGCCTCATTTTCCCATTTCCTAATTTTATCAGCCGGTGATTTTTTATATGCTCCAATTGATCCATGACAACATTGAGCTGCAATTTTACCTTTGCGCATTTTTAAATCAGTTCTAACAATCATTACCTGTTTCATAAATATCATTAATTAATATCTAATTATGAATTTAAAAGTTTTTTGAAAACATAATTTAATTAAATAGAATTAACAAAATTATTTATGATTATATTTTTAAGGAGATTATAATGAGTCGTATTTCAATTTTAGACAAAGACAGATGTCAGCCTAAAAAATGTGATTATCTCTGCATCAATTACTGTCCAGGTGTCAGAATGGACGAAGACACCATTGTAATTGACGAGGATACTAAAAAACCGTTGATATCTGAGGAATTATGTGAAGGGTGCGGTATTTGTACAAATCGTTGCCCATTTGATGCTATTACAATTATTAACTTGCCGGAAGCTGTAGGTGAACCAATTCACAGATTTGGACAAAATCAATTTGAATTATTTGGTCTTCCAAGCCTGGAAGAAGGAACCGTATTAGGTCTTTTAGGACAGAACGGTATTGGTAAATCAACAATAATGAACATATTGTCTGGAACCTTAATACCAAACTTTGGAGACTTTGAAAATACACCTGAAAACTGGGATGGAGTGATTGATTACTATAAAGGTTCAGCACTTCAAAAATATTTCCAAGACCTATCCGAAGGCAATATCAAAACCATATTAAAACCACAAATGGTTGATAAGCTTCCAAAAGTTGTAAAGGGTAAAGTTAAAGATCTGCTTTCAAATGTCAATGAAAGGGACAAACTGGATTATGTTACCCGTGAATTGCAACTTGAAAATGTTCTTGATAGAAAAATGGAAAATCTGAGTGGAGGGGAACTTCAAAGAGTAGCCATAGCTGCAACAGTTTTAAGAGAAGGTGATTTCTACTACTTTGACGAACCTACATCATGGCTCGACGTATCTCAAAGACTAAATGCTGTAAGAGTAATCCGTTCTTTAGCAGAAGAGGGTAAAAGCGTGCTTGTTATTGAACACGACCTCGCTACTTTAGATGCGCTTTCTGATAATATCCATATTTTATACGGACAACCTGGAGGATACGGTGTAGTTTCTGGAAGAAAAGGAGTTCGTTTGGGAATAAATGCATATATCAAAGGATTTTTAGCTGAAGAAAACGTTAGAATCAGAAAAACTCCTATTGAATTTACCATAAGACCTCCAACTCCAGAAGATGAAGGAGACGCCCTTGCAAGTTATACTGACTTAAGTAAAGATTATGACGGTTTCAAACTAACCGCCGATGCGGGTGAAATATTTTACGATGAAATTGTAACTGCATTCGGATCAAACGGTATCGGTAAAACCACATTTGCAAAAATGCTCGCAGGAGTAGAAGAACCGACCACCGGAGATGTCGATGAAGAAGTTGCAATAGCTTACAAACCACAATACATCGTTTCCAATTTTGAAGGAACCGTGCGTGACTTCTTATATATAAATGTGCCTAATTTTGGAACTAAAATCTTTGAAAGCGAAATAATGAACCCTTTAACTATAAATGACATGTTAGATAAGCCAGTTAAAGGTTTAAGTGGAGGGGAACTTCAAAGGTTAGCCATAGCAACAACCCTTTCAAAAGATGCTGAAATTTACCTATTTGACGAACCGACTGCATTCTTAGATGTTGAGCAAAGATTAATCGCCGCCCGTGTCATTCGTAAAATGGTTGAAAGCAGAAATGCCGCATCACTTATTGTTGATCACGATATTGTATTTATTGATTATATCTCCGATAGGGCAATGGTATTCAACGGAAACCCTGGTTTAGATGGGCATGCATCAAAACCGACTGACCTTAGAAATGCTATGAATGAATTTTTAGGAAATCTGAATATTACCTTTAGAAGAGATAAAGAAACCAAAAGGCCAAGGGTCAACAAACTCGACAGTTACAAAGATCGTGAACAAAAAGAAAAAGGAGAATATTACTACCTATCCGATTAGATATTCTCTAATTTTTTCCCATCACCACTTTACCAAAAAAAGTATTACTATAATACTAATTAAATGATTTTTAATAAAATATTCGCCGATTAGAAACATTAATATACTCCAAATTATAAAATACAATAAAATATTATTTTAAAAGTGATTAAAATGAGTTGTTATAAATATTGGGGGACAATTGAAGACATAGCCAATAAACTTTCAAGCTATGGTGACTTAGATAAATACGGAGATTCCGCTCTTGATAATGTTGATATCAATGAAATCATTGACATTTTAGATGAAGTGGAAATTATAGCTCACGATAAAGAAATCGATTTCGATTCAGCAAAGCACATCCTTGATGATGAAAAAATGAATAAAGCACTGAAATTAATTCGTAAATTTTATGTATACGTCGGAGCCAGATTAGAAACAGAAAATGCATTAAAAATATTGGAATCTGATAATCCAACTGAAACTTTGGATTCATTCCATTTTTATGAAAGATACATTGGATTAATAAACAATGAAAGTCAATTAGCTAAATTCAATGAAGAGAAGACCTTCGTATTTTTAGGAAGCGGCCCTCTACCATTAACTTTGATAATGTTTAACAAGGTATACAGTTGCAAATGCATAGGAATAGAATTACAGGAAGATGTTGCTGAGTTATCAAGAAACGTATTGAAAAAATTAGGCCTCGATAAGGATATTAAAATCGTGACTGGAGATGAAAACTCAATAGCTGATCTTGAATATGACATTTTAATGGTTGCTGCATTAGCTGAGCCAAAAGAAAGAGTATTTGCAAACATCTGGGAATACATAGATGAAAAAACCCCATTAATTTACAGGACATACACAGGAATGAGGGCAATTCTATATGCACCAGTTCTTGAAAAGGATACAAGAGGATTCCACAAAGAAGTTATGGTCCTGCCAACTGGAAAAACAAACAATACTTCAGTTTTAATAAGAAAAATAGTTTAAAAAGACTGTTAATAAATTTTAGGAGGAAAAATATGGTTATAATTTCATTACAATACAATTATGAAAGATAACCATATACTCTAATTATCTTTCCAATATTAACATCGGATAATGCTAATTTATGAAAGGCAACGAAAGATAGAGAGTAAATAGTTATATAAAATAACTATTTACAAAAGTTGGCTAATTGCCATTGAGTTAGACATATATGAAATTACCATTTTAATGATAATCTATAGTATAATCACTAGTAATAAC
>JAEIGA010006200.1_pt1 | contig 18186 bp, 12 predicted proteins | sample 9270691 | NCBI WGS metagenome assembly JAEIGA01 (sample SAMN17057246, study PRJNA624740) | gut metagenome | biome: biome; isolation source: fecal sample | host: Bos grunniens | place: China: Xizang | collected 2019
CAAGACCCACCGTGACGAGTATATGCTCCGTCTTGCCGAGGAGTACCCTATGTATGGCTGGGCAAAAAACAAGGGGTACCCCACAAAGGAACACCGCCTTGCAATTCGCGATTACGGACTCTCGCCCTACCACCGACTAACCTTTAACTCCGCACCCGAACAGTTGGAGCTATTTTAAACTGAAAGGTGAAAGGTGAAAACTGAAAGGTGTGGTATGCTTCGCATAAGATTTATAAACATGCGTCGCAGACACCACACTTTTCAGTTTTCAGTTTTCAGTTTTCAGTTTAGTCGATTGGGTATGCCGCAACAAAACAATCCGCAACACGCAACTCCTCCTGATGCGCCTTAAGGTTGGTGAGGGTTACATCGCCCACGATGTAGTTATACTCATCTGATGTGTACTGCTCGCGTATCTTTGTAAAGTTAAGCAGATTACGCTGTTCAGCACTCTTATAGCGGAAGTATATACGGAAGGTGTGCTCGGTGGTGTACTTAGGTAGTACGGAGTCGTTACGCTTCTTATACTCGTAGCGATAGTTATATGCACAAGCCGTGATATCGCTCAACACAGCAGAGCCTGTAGGATGACCACCAGCGCCACGACCAAACATAAACTGCTTATCGTAGAATAGACCCTTGATAACTACACCATTGAACTCATCCTCAACGCTATAGATATACTTATTGCGCGAGATAAGCTGTGGCAATACGCACATAATAAGGCGGTCATCAATCTTCTCGACATGGGCAACAAGCTTTACACGGCGATCCTTCTCAAGGGCAAAGCGAATATCCGAGTCGTTCATTGTAGAGATGCCGTATGTAAGGATATTCTCTGGCGCAACATAGACACCGAAGGCGTGCATGGTGATGATAATAAGCTTATAGAGCGAGTCCCAGCCATCAATATCGAGCGTAGGGTTACTCTCTGCAAAACCCAAATCCTGAGCGAGCTTCAAGGCAGCAGCATAGGACATATGCTCATTGAAAATCTTTGATAGGATAAAGTTTGACGAGCCATTGAGGATACCTTTCACCGATGTTAGTAGGTCGTTATCGTAGTACTCCTCAAGGTTGCGAATTACAGGTATAGAGCCACATGCCGAGGCATCGTACAACAGTGCAGTATTGTACTGCTCCTGAAGGTCTATAAGTTCAATAATATGGTGACCGAGCATCTTCTTATTACCTGATACCACAGGAATACGCGACTTTAGCGCGCGCTTAACGATATCGTATGCTGCATCTGCATCATCGATAACCTCAACTATAAGGTTGATATCCTTGTCGTTGAATATATCATCAGGGTTGTTGGTAAACTCCGCCTTTACGCCACGATCTTTATCAATATCACGCACACATATTCGCTTGATATGCACATTGTGGGAATCTATGCGCTGCAATACATCGTATAGTCCACGACCAACATTTCCAAAACCGAAGAGACCAATATTAAGATTTTTCATAGTTTCTATTTAGTTAATAAAGTTTGTTATTATTCTATTTAGTTTCTCATGCTCCACCAAGAAGCCATCATGACCGAACTCCGACTCAATGAGGTGATACTCCGCACCGCGGATATGCTCCCTAAGGGGTGTATGTGCCTCAGGCGGAAAGAGTATGTCAGAGGATATGGCAACAACCAGAGTGCGTGCCTCGATACTCTGCAATGCCTTAGCTAAACCACCTCTACCACGACCTATATTATGAGAGTCAACAGCCTCCGAAAGACGGTAATAGGAGATGGCATTAAACCTACGGCGTAGCTTCTCACCCTGATACTGCTGGTAGCTATGCACACGACGCTCAAAAGATACATCCTCACCACCGTCAAGTTCCTGCTGTGTGGCGTTATAGGCAGCACCCCCGCGATAGCTTATCAAGGCTATAGAGCGTGCCACAGCCATACCATCAAGGCCTGCATCATCGCGTCTCTCACCCCATGTTTTATCCAAGCGTATAGCCATTCGTTGCGATTCGTTGAAGGCCGCCGCCCAAGGCTCCGAGCAGGTGGTTGTGGCTATAAGCACAAGGTTCTCCATAAACTTTGGATCCATAATAGCCCACTCCATACACTGAAAGCCGCCTATTGAACTACCAATCAGCATCTTAACGCGCTCAATACCTAATGCCTTGGCCAATAGCTGATGGCAACGCACCATATCGCGCACAGTGATGCGTGGGAAGTCGTAGTAATACTTCTCTCCCGTAGCGGGATTTACCGATAGTGGCGATGTAGTGCCATAGTGCGAGCCGAGGAAGTTGGCGCAGATGATAAAGTAGCGCGTAGGGTCAAGGAAACGACCCTCCTCAACGGTATGAGGCCACCAATCCGCCACATCGGAGTTTGCTGTGAGGGCATGACATACCCAGATGACATTATCCTTAGCCTCGTTAAGCTCACCAAAGGTGTCATAGACAATCTCCACCTCTGGCAACACCTCACCCGACTCCAGAATAAAAGGGGCATTGTATCTATATGACTTACTCATGGTTAGATATTGCTAAGTGCCTGCTCATAGTCGGCGATTATATCCTCAACATTCTCCAAACCGAGCGATATGCGCAACAATGTTGGCGTAATGCCCGCAGCGCGCTTAGCCTCATCCGAGAGTTGCTTATGTGTTGTCGATGCAGGGTGGGTAACAACTGTTATTGAGTCACCGATCATGGTCATATTACCTGATAGTTTGAGGCTCTCCACGAACTTAACCGTAGAGTCCAAGTCACCCTTAAGCTCTATGGTCAAGACTGCCGAAGCACCAAATTTGTAATACTTCTGCGCCAGAGCGTATGAAGGATGATCCTCGAAGCCTACAAAGCTAACACGCTCCACCTTTGGATGCTGACGACAATACTCCGCAAGCTTATATGTTGACTCTACCTCGTGCTTAACGCGCAACGATAGGGTCTCCAAGCCAAGCAACATCAAGTATGCATCGAAAGGTGAAGGACAACAACCGAAGTCGCGCATGCCATCCACTCTGCACTTCACGATAAAGGCCTGAGCACCAAAGGCATCGCATAAATTAAGCCCATGATAACCCTCTGAAGGTCCGTCAATTTGAGGGAACTTTCCCGAAGCACGCCAGTTGAACTTACCGCTATCTACAATGATACCTCCCATAGCTGTGCCGTGGCCATTAATCCACTTTGTTGCCGAGTCGGTGATAATATCTGCACCCCACTCAAATGGGTTACATAGATAGCCACCCGCACCAAAGGTGTTATCGACAATAAGCGGTATGTTATTGCTGTGCGCCACCTCGGCCAATGCCTCTATATCAGCCACACGACAAGTAGGATTACCCATAGACTCCACAAAGAGCGCGCGGGTGTTCTCATCCACCAACTTCGCCATATCCTCAGCCGAATCACTCGCTGCCAGACGACACTCCACGCCTAAGTTGCGTAGCGATATCACAAACTGGTTATGTGTACCACCATAGAGATATGGCGATGCCACGATATTATCGCCAGCCTTAGCCAGAGCCGCAATGGTAAGGAGTATTGCCGACATTCCCGATGCTGTTGCCAAGGCTCCCACACCACCATAGAGGGCAGCTATACGCTCCTCGTATGCTGCTGTTGTAGGGTTGTGCAAACGGGTGTAGATATATCCTGGCTCGCTAAGTGTGAATAGATTAGCAGCATAGTCGCACGAAGGAAAGTGGTATGCAGCCGTTGGGTGTATGGCAATACCGCGAGCATTAGACTGGTCGATATGGTAACCACCATGTATTTGAAGTGTCTCGAAATGTAGTTTTCTATCAGACATAGTATATCGTGTATTTAAGTTATAACAATAGCATCAAGCAGAAGCGTTCGCCTTTGCCTTATAAATATATATAGTTGGGTTGTTTGCGTAAATATACGCCGAGAAGTTATAGTAGTGCCTAACGGCACATTCGCATAGACATAACCAATACTGCCATATTAGATATAGCCATAGATTGATATATTATGCCGTATGCCCTATTCATAGTTTTGGTTAGTATGTAATGCAAAGATACAAAAATTTTTTAATAATCAAAACAATTTTTTTATAAATTAACTCTCGATTTACACTTTCGCACCCCTATGCACCATATTTGCCAAACACCATATATATAAATAAAGTGCTACCCTAAGAGCCATTCTTAGGGTAGCTTAAACATTATTAGGCACTCGCTCAACTAATCTATTACAGGGCGAATAGATAGACTATTGTATCGACCTATCCAATACGAATCATAATACTCACCTAAAAAGTTGATTGCGTAAGCACTAGTTTTACCCTCCTCATAAGGCGTAGAGCTCCAATAATAGCCATGCACGCCAACACTTGTAGGCGAACCATTTGGACAAGTGCCTGCAGCAGGTAAAAAGATACTATTACCATTTGGGCCTGTAACTTGCATTCCTTGCATATCATTAAGACATACACTCTCCCAAGTGCAGTTATCTATCAACTCCTGAAACTCGGCAATAGTTGGCACTCTCCAATCGCCACCCCAATTAGCCGCAGCTGCGTCATACTGAGGATTACCCGAGTTATCATCCAATTTTAGACCGTTGGTTAAGCAGTTATCTGATGTATATACCTCCTTAGGTGCTGTCTCGCCCCACGCGAAGTAATCGCCATACTCCTCTGGGCTATTTGCACCGACATTGCAACTTGACCACTTAACGCTTAAGCCCAAGTCCACAGCGCGCTCATCAGCAACCTCCGCCTCTGGGAAAATCTTATATCCCTCAGCACCTGTTACGCTCCACTCGCCCAAAGGCTCGACATAGGTATCTCGATAATCACCATTTGTAAAGACAACCTGATAATCTCCATCAACTGTAGGAATTAGGGTATTAACACCTGAGAGATCAACAGAATAGCTACCCGCATTCAGTTGGTGAACAATAATAGGCTGAGAGGCCTTGATTGTTGAATTATTAACTACGAGATTACCATTAGGCTCCGCGCGCAAGCCATAAGATGTTGCTTCAAAAGAGCAATTATTAATAACAACATCCGTAGAAGATCCGAGTGATACTACACGACTTGCGGTGAGTTCAACACCATCAAATACCACATTATTACAAGCTGCCAATTGAGCCAAAGAGTGACCGCCCTCCATTCTACAGCTCTTAATTAAAACATTGTTTGCCTGACGCAATCGCAATCCAACTACCACTGAGCCACCAGCAAAGGTACAATTTTCAAAAGTTATATTGTGTGGATAATTAACATCTGCACCATTTATATAACTCTGCGAAATAAAATCAAGAGAATTGCTTGATGTCTGAAAATTCACATCTTGTATAAGTAGTGTCTCCGCGCCATTATAACGAGAGTTACCGTGAATATACATCGTACCATCAAACTGATAGCCAGCACCATCAATTATAATATTCTTACCCTCCTGCTGAGATACAGTGACATTACCTGTGATATCACTAACAAAGGTAATTATATTATCACCATCGATAGCACCATCCAATGCTGCCTGTAGCTCCTCGGCAGATGCAACATTTGGTCTTGGTAGTACAATCTCACCTGCGGTAAAGTTATAACCCACAATAGCATCTGCGTACTCACTCCAGCCCGCGGCACTCTTATAAGCATCTACCGACTCCGCAGGAACATATATCTTGCGATCCTCAGCATTACCACCAAAGGCACTCCACGACCAGTTATAGGCCACCGCTGGAGGCGTTGTTGGCTCGCAATATACGCTCTTTAGATTCTCACAGGAATAGAACGCGCTCTCGCCAACAGACACAATACTGCTTGGTAAAGTGATACTCTCCAAACTCTTGCAATTCATAAACACCTCTTTACCAATAGAGGTTACACTCTCTGGGATAGTCACATCAGCAAGCATATAACAACTATCAAACATACGATTCTCCAATCTTGTAATACCTGCACCTATCTCAACAGATGCAAGGTTTTCACAACTAATAAAGAGCGAGGCACCTACCGTTGTTACACTATTTGGAATAGTTACAGACTCTAAAACATCGCAACTTGCAAATGCAGCATCTCCGATACTCTCTACACCCTCCGCAATCGACACATCGCTAAGAGCACCACAGTCATAGAATGCATAGTTGCCAATGCGCTTAACACTCTGAGGTATAGTAACACTCTCAACACTCCAACAGTAGCCGAACGCATTATTGCCAATCTCCACAACATCTGCAGGAATAGTGTATGATGTTGTCGATTTAGGAGCAAATGCTACTAACACACCGTCAATCACAACACAACAACCATCCTCAGAGGCAAACTTACCCTTAAACTCCTGCAAACCACTCATCCGGAATGCCTCAGCGCTAACCGATACAACACTCTCTGGGATAGTGATAGACTTAAGATTTGCACGCTGATAGAACGCATTATCACCAAGGATTGTCACCTCATCATCGAAGCAGATAACACCCTCACCTGTCGTAGCATCCCACTCATTAGATACTATCTCTGCACCAAATACACCCTCGCCAGTGTAGTAAGGCTCGATCTTCGATGTTGCAGTGTAGTAGATCTTAGTATTCTCACCCAAATTTGGATCGTATATCTCATCCTTTTCGAAATCATACGCTACAATATCCTCCTTATAGTCTGACCAATAAGAAGCAGCTAGATACTTATCTACAGAGCTATATGGGACATAGATCTTACCCTCAGGGGCATTGCGTAGGAACATTGCAAAGGCTCCTGTTGGCGGTGTAGTTGCCTTACAATAGATTGACACAAGATTATCACACGCATTAAACGCACAATCCTTAATAGATTTAATTGTACTTGGAAGTGTTATACTCTCTAGACTCGTACAACTCTGGAAGGCATAGGTTCCGATACTCTTCACACCCTCTGCTATCGAGATACTCTTAAGATTTTCGCAACTACGGAAAGCCCACTCTCCAATAGCTGACACCTGACTTTGAATGGTGACATGCTCAATCGTATTACATCCATAAAAGGCTCCCTTACCAATTGATGATATACCTCCAGGGATTGTGTACTCAGTCTTACCGCAACCAAACGCAAAGGCGTAAAGTGAACTATTTACCACCAACAGTCTGCCATAATCGGTAGCATACTTTCCTGTAAACTCCTTGAGGCTATTGCAGTAACTAAATACCGCAGTACCCATAGAGGTTACACTATTAGGTATATTGATGCTTTGTAGGCTTTGGCAATTTAAGAATGCGCCATCACCAATTGTAGTTAGAGAGTTAGGCAAAACAACACTCTCAAGTGAGGTACAATCTGTAAACAGATAACCACCCAAGCTCTTAACCTTAGTTCCGAGAGTTACCGTTTTAAGATTACTACAATATCCAAACACCTGATTTTGGAGAGTAGTTACACTATTTGGAAGATCAATTGTCAAGAGAGCATCTTCAGCATAGAAGGCACTATAGCCAAGTTCTGTAAGTTCCCCGTCAAAACAAATTATACCCTCGCCTGTATTTTCATCCCATACATTTGCTACAATATTAACATCAAAGTCATCGCTGCTTGGCACCACCTTAGCCGTAGCTGTGTAGTTAATCATATATGTCTCAGGTGTATCAGGGTCGATGCCATCAATAGATACGATATCCTCGGCATACTCTCTCCAACCCTCAGCCTCACGATACGCCTTAACCGAGTTGCGAGGCACATAAATCTTGCGATTATCGTGCTGACCATCGAAAGCATCCCACACCTCATCAACAAATACAGCTGTTGGAGGCACTGTAGGCAAACAAACAACACGCTCCAAGCTACGGCAACCGATAAATGCCCAAGCGTAGATCTCCGTTACACTCTCAGGGATTACAACCTCGTTGATACCGTCATAGTTCTTAAAGGCCTCTGCTGCGATGGTTGTCACCTTAGATGGTATGGTCAAAGTGCCACTACCGCCGTAGCCGCCGCCACCACCAGCGCCACCGCCGCCACCAGCGCCGCCACCGCCGCCGCCACCAGAACCGCCGCCTGAGCCACCAGAACCTCCACTGCCTGTAGAGCCAACGATTGTGCCACCGCGCATAATAAAGCCATCTTCAACGGTATATGCACCAGACATACCGAGCTTATAGCAGTAACTGAAGGCTCCCGCCTCGATGGTGTTGACGCTATCTGCGATATGTGCATTTACAAGCTCCTCGCAATGGGTGAATGCCCACGCTCCAATAACCTCCGTATCATAGTCAACGGTGACTTTCACAAGTTCCATACAGTAGGCAAAAGTGTACTCGCCGATACGCTTTGCCACTCTTGGTGTGGTATAGGATGTAAGACCCTTAGGGGCAAAGGCTACCATAACACCATCCACAACAAGGGCGCGGTTATCCAAAGTAGCAAAGCTGCTTACAAACTTCTCCAAATTGCTACACTCCGCAAAGCACCCCTCCCCAACACTCTCAACGCTCTTTGGAAGGGCAATCATGGCGAGTGCTTCAATCTTCGCAAACGCCTGATTTGTAACACTCTTAACTGCACCATCGAAGGTTATAACGCCACGACCATCAGCAAAGTCGTTAGATAGGATATTCGCGCCAAACACCGCCTCGGCATTAGGCGCTATTTGCGATGTTGCAAGATACCATATCTGGTTATCTGGAACATTTGCTGCGTCGGACTCCTGTGTGATGGCAATCTCCTGCAAGGTTGCACCCTTGCTACTTGTTAACAATATTGCTGCACTACGCTCCTTGAACTCCTCATTTTTGGCAACAGAGACAATAATACTCTCCTCACGCATAGCGCGAGTATCGGCAATGTTCAACCACTCAGCGTCAGCGACAACATCATAGACCATATTGGTTGTAACCTTTAGTTCAATCTCGCCACCTTCAGCCTTAACAATATAGTGATTCTCTCCATCGGTAGTAAACACAGGGTCTGCACCCTTCTGCTTGATAGTAAAGCTCTGCAATAGTTCACCATCTACACTCTTAAGATCAACAACGGCACTACGCTCCTCAAGCTCCTCATTCTCATAGGCTGTGAAGCGAAGTGTCTCCTCACGCACAGCACGAGTATCAGCAAGCGTTACCCACGACGCATCATCCTCAATGACAATATCATACTGAAGGTTGGTAGTGACCTCAATCAAGACCTCACCTCCCTTAGCTTCAACCCAATATTCACTCTCAGCATCGCTCTCAAACATAGGATCTGCACCCTCCTGTTTGATGGTTATGCGCTGCAGAACCTCGCCATCAAGACCCTTTAGCTCGACAACGGCACTGCGCTTCTCAAGCTCTTGGTTCTCCTCTACAATAAAGTTAAGGCTTTCCTCGCGCACTGCACGCGACTCGGCAAGGCTCAACCATGATGCCTCATCAGGAATAATAACATCATACTGTAGGTTTGTTGTGATCTTAACCACAACATCGCCGCCCTCGGCTTTGACTATGTAGTTACCCTCGCCATCGGTGGTAAATACTGGCTCAGCACCCTCCTGTGTAATAGTGATGCTATCCAACTCCTTACCCTCTGCATCTACAATAGAGATAACAGCACTACGCTGCTCAAGCTCCTCATTCTCCTCGACAACAAATGTCAAGTTCTCCTCACGCACTGCACGCGACTCAGCAAGGCTCAACCATGATGCCTCATCAGGAATAACAACATTGTATTCGAGATTTGTTGTGACCTTAACAACAACATCACCACCTTTAGCCTTAACGATATAGTTACCATCGCCATTTACGGTAAACACACTCTCTTCAGGTTTCGAAGGCTTCTTACCTATTCCAACCATAATGTCGGAACAGCCCACTGCAAACATGCAAGCGAGCGACAACAAAAGTAGTAGTCTTTTCATAATTATTTCTATATTAAAATTCATTCTATAAATTAGGTCAACAATAAACAACCTCGACCAATCTATAGAACACACACCTGTTTATTATCACTGCTCGAACAGCAGATGCAAGCAGAGCAACATGCGCCACCTATCGCTTAACTACGACATTTCGAGCCTCCTGACGACCATCATCAGTAGTCACGACATCATACTCTACACGCCAATTATGCTTCAAGGTGCGATACCCATCCGTAACAATTGCCGTAAAGTGGACATAAGTATCTACACCCTCCTCCGAAGTTATAAAACCATAGCCTCGCTTATCATCGAACCACTTAACTTGCCCTTTCATAATAGTTAACGAGTTATTTCGTAGTTCAAAGTTACAAATTTTATTTGTGCAAACAACACTATTAAACGATTTTTTGCGTTCTATTTGTAGAATATCGAAAAAAAATATATATTTGTGCTGTACAATCTAAACTAAGTGATTATGAATATTAGATGGAAGGTAGCTCTATTGACACTGCTCGGATTTTCAGCATCTGCATGCTGTGGCACAAAGAAGGCGGCAAAGAGTGAAGATAAGAAAGAGGCAGATATTATCGTTAATGAGAATGAGGATCCACGCATTCAGCTAATGTATGGCGTGCCATTCCCTGATGGTAGCGTTGCGCGTCCTATTGACGAGAATGGCAACCCTATAGCAGAGACTCCAGCAGCGGAGAAGGGCGCAGTGCGCTTCCCTGATGGTAGCTACGCCAAGCCTCTCAGCGAGGAGCAGGCAAAGCAGCTTACCGAAGAGTTAGAGAAGGAGGAGGCTGCAAGAAAGAGTGAGAGCACAGAGCAGTAATCATTGGGAAGGTGAAAGGTAAACATATAAGCATCCGCAAACGCTTGGGTCTTAAGCTCTTCAAGGGCATGTACGACGGCGTTGTGGAGCGTCATAAGTTGCGTACACTCTTTTGGGAGTGTACGCTTCGTTGTAATCTACGCTGCAGGCATTGCGGTAGCGACTGTCGCACGGATGCCAAAGAGTTGGATATGCCCCTTGAGGACTTTCTCAAGGTCTTGGACACTGAGGTTACGCCCAATGTCAACCCACGCGATGTACTTATCATCTTTTCGGGTGGCGAGGTGCTTGTGCGCAGGGACTTGGAGGAGGCAGGACGCGAGGTTACACGCCGAGGATATATGTGGGGCATGGTGACTAATGGTCTGAGCCTCAGCCGTGAGCGACTACACTCTTTAGTAGATGCGGGACTTAGGTCAGTATCTGTAAGTTTCGACGGCTTTGCAGAGGTACACAACAACATACGCCAAAACCCCGAGAGTTTCGAGCGTGCCCGCAAAGCTATAGGCTATATCCGCGAGGTAGAGGGGCTTACCTACGATGTTATCACCTGTGTGATACCCGCGATGATTGACCGTCTGGAGGAGTGGAAGAAGTTCCTCATTAGCGAGGGCATAGGCCACTGGCGCATCTTCTCAATCTTTCCTGCGGGGCGTGCCAAGCATGACAATAAATTAAACCTCACACCCGAGCAGTTTAGATACCTCATGGAGTTTATACGCCGCACACGCAAAGAGGGACGCATCGAGCTTAACTACGCCTGCGAAGGTTTCCTTGGCGGCTACGAAACGGAGGTGCGTGACCACTTCTACATGTGTAATGCAGGTGTTACGGTAGCCTCTATTCGTGTCAATGGCGACATCTCGGGCTGCACAAGCGTCAGAGGCAACTACGCTCAGGGGAACATCTACCGCGATAGCTTCTGGGAGGTATGGCAAACACGATTTAAGCCCTTCCGCGACCGCGAGTGGACCAAGACGGATGAGTGCAAAGAGTGCAAAGTTTGGGAGTTCTGCCGTGGCGGCGGTATGCACCTTAGGGATGACGATGGCAAGCTTATGTATTGCCACTATAACATGTTAAAATAGTATGGGGCTGACTAAAAAATTACTTAGCCAGCCCCCATAATAACCTAAGAGAGTGAATAAAAAGATGTAGTTTTAGGCTTAAGTCCCTTTTCACCGCTCACGCTCGGCATAGTCTGCTAGCAGCCTCTGATCTCACTTAATCGCGGCGCTGCGAAGCCCGAAAAAGCGGAGTTTACTGAGCGTAAATGAGCATTTTGAGGGCAAGCAAATTTGTTGAGAGAATAGTGCAGATACTTTCGCTCGGCGAATTTCGAGGCGATGGGCTGTACTTAGGCGTACTGCCCATTGATGAGATAATTCGTTAGTGGAAGTAGATGCGCTGTTATATCAACAAAGAACGACAAAATACTCTTTTTATTCACTCTCGTAATATTTTATACCTACCTAATTATCACACATCTATTTGTATCGGGCGAAGTAAAGGCCTGCTCGGTATCTCCCACCCAAGTAGTAGTTATACGCTCAGCATCAACACCTCCAGCCACTAAATATGCTGTTACGCACTCTGCGCGCTCCTTGGATAGTTGCTCATTACGCTCGCTGCTACCCGTCTCCTTATCTGCATAACCCGTTACCACAATGCTATTATCAGCATCCTTAAATTGCGCTGCATAGCCATCGAGCGTAACCTTAGCATAGTCACTTAGCACTGCCTCGCCTATAGAAAAAAATACTACACTCTCCATAGGCATCGCCACTGTAAGCATCGAAGCCGCCTTTTTCTCACTTTGAACAAGGTCGTAGCGCAACACATCATTCTCGGTCTTAAGCTTCGACATACTACTATTCACACGCTTAATCTCGGCATCTCGTTGTATAAGTTTCTCTTCGAGGGTCATTATAGCAAGCAGATAACCATCAACATCGAGTTGCGAATATGCAGGTGTCCAACTACGCATATTGAAGCGGTAGGCAACACCTAACGATGCTGACATCGCCACAGCAAAACGCCCTCCACCCTCTATCTCCTCGGGCAGCGACCTCTCGGCAATAATCCACGAGCGCAGGTCAAGCTCTATATCCAAGCGCGGCGTTATGCTGAACTTATTTATAACACCCGTGGTGAAGGCATACTCTCCGTTATAAGGCGACTTAGAGCCTTTAGTCCACGACAGCGCCGTATATCCGAAACCCATGTATGATACAGCCGAGTAGAACCTATCTGGATCATAGCCACCAATCCAATTAGACATATTGATAAGAATATCGCCATGTACATATAAGTAGGGCATCTTTAATAGTGAGCTCTCTGTGCCACGCGCAGTGGGGTGGCTATAGTTACGAAACTCTCCAGCATCGAGCTGCAACCTCACACCGAATGTTGGCACAAACCACTTTGATACTGCAATATTAGCGTTCCAACTATTGCGATCCCAAAACTTGCCGACATTCTCACTCTTTTGCGAAATCTGAAGTAGTGAGTTACCTCCCGCCGCAGCAACCTCCCAATTATCCCAAAAACGATTGGTATAGACTCCCTCCCAGCGCATAGGGCTTAACTCCTGTGCCCCAGCACTGAAGATTGCAGCCGAAGCCGCCATTAGACTAAGTATAAATTTTCTCATAAGCCAAACATTTAGATTACGCCTACGATACGACAAATACCAAGCCATGTATTGACTAAGTAGAGGTTTTTCAGTGGTACACAGGGGATAAAAAAAAAGTACCTCGATGTTGCCATCGAGGTACTTGAAATATTGGTGTATCGGATATTACTCCTCAATCTCCATTCTTACTGAAGCGATCTCACCCTTCTCTGAAACCTTGTTATCCTTAACCAACTTCTTTGCGAAGAGGGTCTTTGCAGATAGACCAGGACCGCTGCTCTCGCCGTTCCACCACTTATCGAAGTCCTCAGCGTTTTTGCGAGCGCCATCGTAAGATGTGGAAATCTCGAACTTGCTGATCTCGCTATACTGACCCTCAGAGTCGATAACCATAGAAGCAACGATGTAGAAGCTGTCGTTCTGAAGGATTGAGTAAGACTTGTCAAGGTTCATTGAACCATACTGGTCGATAGACCATACAAGACCATCGCGGTACTGAGTATCGTTGTACAAGTCGTAGCGACCTGTCCAGTTGTAGATATTTGAGTAGAATGCCTGCCACTCACCCTCGATGTGGTACTCCAAAGGCAAGATGAAGGTACCTGAGTAGTAGTCACCACCGAAGAACTCCCAACCTGGAAGCTCAGCAAGGTCCTCAGCAGCGTAGTAGCCATTGTCAACGAACTCGATAGTTGCGTTACCAGCATCTGTAGATTTAGTAGAGAATGGGCAAGTGAAGATCTGCTCAGTTGTAGCTATACCACCGCGCGAACCGAAGGCGTAGAGGATATAGTCTGTACCACCCTCAAGACCAATAACATTCTGCTCGTAGTCACCCTGGATAAACTCCTAAGAGAGGTTTGTGAGCAAGTACTGCTGACGCTCAGCATCTGTGTTACCATAAGTAGCCCAATCTGAAGCCTTCTCCCAACCTGCGATATAGTAGTCATCGTTTGTTGTCTTAAACTGGATATAAGCGGTCTGTACAGTAATCTTAGATACAGATGGAGTGATTACATTATTAGACATAGGCACGCTACCTGTCTCAATCTTCACGATCTTAGGCTCAGAGCAGCATAGACCATTCTCGTCCATTGCAAATGCAAAGAGGTAGTATGTATGCTCAGCCAAAAGCTCAAACTCGTAGTGGCTGCGTGATGTACCATCCTCATACTCGCCCTGACAATTGTAGTAGTCACGGATTGTATCGCCAGACATGTTGCCGTTGAACATCATATCCTGTACAGCGAATGACCAGTAGAACTCAGCTGCATCACCCTCATCCTTAAGGAAATCGAATGTTGCAAGGTAGTCCTCAACCATTAGGCCGTTAAGCATATCGAAGTAGTATGCACCCTCAAAGCCGTTAGGTGTAACATCAGCAGTTACAACACAACCTTCAACTGAGTACTCTACATTGAAATCTGCAGCAATCTTCTCAGGAGCCTTAGTGTAAACCTCTTTGAATGTTACTTCTGAGAGAAGGGCACCTGTCTCAGTGTCAACATAGTAGCAGTAGAATGTATAAGGAATACCTGCAGCACCCTTACCTGGTTTAAAAGTCTCCTTACCTATCGTTGCACGCTCATCAATAATTTGAGCAGCTGACTGACCATAGAACTGACCCAACCAAGCGAAGTATGCAATGTCATCCTCGTAGAAGTCCTCACCTGTCTCGAAACCTGAAGCAGCGATATACATAGGATCTGCAGACATCACGATGTAAGGCTGTGTCATGTTATCAGGAGTTACTTCAACTTCATAGCTGAAGTAGTCAGTTGAAACAATTTCGATAGTGAAACCAGCACTCATCATAGCACTCTGCTTAACTACGAAAACAGCATCCTCAGCATAACGATACTTGACAGTAACCAAGCACTGACGCTCCTCTGAACCTGGGTTCGAATCAACAGAGAACTTAAGAATACCTGAGATAGCTGTGTCAAAGTTGTTTACCCATGACTCAGCAGCCTCAACAGTGATCTTCTCACCAGCGTGAGCATTCTCAATCTCATAAATCATGGTGTAGTCACCACCAGCAACGGCAACATCAACCTTATTCTTGTTGAGCTTAATTGTAGAGTCCTTTGTTACCTGTGGACCATTTGGCTCGTTAGTTTGAGACTCAGGAGGAGTACACGACACTACGAATGCCATACACAACACTGGCAACAAAGACCAAAGTAGATTTTTGATAGTTTTCATAGATCTTTAAGTTAATAGATTTAGTATATACTTTAATTTATATTTATCTAAATAATAAGCAGTTATATATTACCCTAACTATAGACTAACATCTCCAGCAATATAAAGTTCTGTTTTATACGCTTTCTACAACTGCAAGAACAACACTCCACGGGGCAAATATAGTAATAAAAATCCAAACTACAATATTGTCATCTATTTTTTTTGGAGGGCATAACAACATTTTGAAATTAAAGATAAATTTATTATTTTTGCCCAAAATAACTACAACAGATACTAAAACTATGAAAAACCTATCAAGAATCCTCACTCTATTCATTGTAGCAGGTCTCACACTCTTCTCTTCATGTAAAGAGACCAAGGAGCCTATTACACCAGATACAACACTCTCTCTAACCTTGGAGAAGCAAACCATGGATATCGACGGAAACGGAGGTAGATACAGCATTGGATACACACTAAAGAATGGCATCAACGGCATTGATATTGCACTTGAGAGCGATGTTGCATGGCTAAGCAACCTCACAACCGAGCAAAGCCGTATATACTTCGACTGTCAAAAAAACTTCACAAATAAAAATCGTGAGGCTTTGATTGCTGTGCGCTACCCTAATCTCAGTATGGAGACTATTAAGATTAGACAGGCGGCAAGCGACGCTCTAACTTTCGAGATGGAGATATGCGACATCAAGACAACATCATGTTCATCCAAACTATATCCTTCCGAGAAGCAGACTCCATATATCGCATATATGGCGGAGATGGATTATCTCTTAAGTAGTAGCATCACCAACGAAAACGAGCTATTTAGAGATGACTACAGAACATTCACACAGTGGGCTAAGGATAATGGTGCATCCAACCTTAAGACCTTCATGGAGGAGAATGAAATATTCTACACTGGCGACTCATATATTGGCTGGACAGGCATGGTACCCGATAGAGAGTATGTTATCTATGCCTACGCCATTGAGTTCAACGAGGAGGGCACGGAATACACTCTTGCATCTGCCGTAACACACGAAATTGTGATCCTTCCAACACATATATTCTCAGATATCGAGTTCGATGTAAATGTCACTGTTGATGGACCTAAGGCAACCTATGAATTTACCCCTATAGACTGGACTGGAAAGTATTATATCGAAATCTACGCAGAGGGAGACTACATGTATCTTGCCGAGGATGAAACTCCAGATGAGGCGTATTGCAAGCAGGTGGCGAACAACTGGATTGCTATGATTAATATCTACATGCAGTCGGGCTACTCTGCCGAACAACTTATTGAGTTAATGTGCTTGCAGGGGCCAGACTCATACTCCGAAGTACGCCTCTCGGACACCAAGTACTGCATGGTATTCTACGGCATTGAGATGGTGGATGGACTACCACAGGTGACAACAAAACCTTACATAGCACACTTCCGTACAGAGAAGGTTGAGGCTTCGGATATGATTGTCGATATCAAGGTAGAGAACTGCTATGTGCGCGTTGCAGATATTGAGATTACGCCATCAAAGGACGAGCCTTATGTTGCCACATTCCTCAAAAAGAGCGATGTTCCAAGTGGTGATAATGAGGATATTATAGAGTGGCTACTGGGCTTCGACCTAAGCGGAAACACCTATAGAGGCACCATCAAGAGCACTATCGTAGGTCTTGAGCCAAACACCGAGTACACAGCCTTAGCCTTTGGCTACTATGGTGGCGTTGTTACTACAGACCTCTTCCGCTACGACTTTAAGACCGAGCCTGAGGGTGAGTGCGAAAATAGCGTATTGGGTGTGAATATCTCTGCCCCATATAGCCTTGCGGAGTTGGAGTCTAGACTACCAGATGAGTTCTATCAGTATGGCATGTTCGAGAGTATGGGCTGGTATGCTATGTGTGCCGAGATAGAGACCGCAGAGCCTGAGGGCAATGTATTTATGAATTTATATGAAGCCGAGGAGCTTGTAACAGGCGACCTTGAATATATCAAGGCTGATGTATGCTCCTATGTATCGGATCGCAGCTGCTTGTTCGTAGGCGAGAATGACAAGCTCTATATTATGTGTGCAGTGACTATGGACTATCGTGGCAACTATAGCGAAATGTGGATCTCTGAGCCATTCTCATTCTCATACGAAAATGGCTTCCGCGATATCGACGAGTTCCTCAACAAGTTGGGCTACAACGCTAATACACAGAGCGCAAAGCGCAGCAACATCGACCTACGACTAAATAAGTAGGAGTAGTACACATAGCTTCTCGCCCTGAGGAGCTAAGCAGTTTAGAGAGATTAGGGAGTTTAGTGATGCAGCATTGCTTGGTCACTAAACTCCCTAATTTCATTGTTTTGAGACGAAAAGGACAAGAGAGACAGAAGAGACGATAGCGAGTACGAGCATCAGCGTTGGATGCGGGCGTTGGATGCGGGCGTTGGATGCGGGCGTTGGATGCGGGCGTTGGATGCGGGCGTTGGATGCGGGCGTTGTCCGCAACTTCGCTGTCGTCTCTTTCGTCTTTTTTGTCTCTCAGGTCTCTTGTTATTTTTGAGACGAGAGGGACAAGAGAGACGATAGGGACAAGAGCGAGGTTGGTCCCTTTATTGAAAGGCTTTGCCTTTTTTGGGATGATAGGTTACTATGAGTTATGATAGGTTCTATGGGTTCTGATGATAGCGCTCTGCGCATTGTAACTCATTATAACTCATTGCAACTTATCTG
>JAEIGA010006201.1_pt1 | contig 18185 bp, 9 predicted proteins | sample 9270691 | NCBI WGS metagenome assembly JAEIGA01 (sample SAMN17057246, study PRJNA624740) | gut metagenome | biome: biome; isolation source: fecal sample | host: Bos grunniens | place: China: Xizang | collected 2019
ACTTACAATCTTGCCGTGTTTTCCGCCATCATAAACTTCAAACACAATACCCTCCTTAACGCTGTCGCAGTAATAGTCACCGACCTTGTAACCTTCATCAGCTGGAGCAGGAGCCGCCTTTTTGTCACCACATGAACTCAGCACAATGGCTATAGACGCCATCAGGAAATAAAAAATCCTTTTCATAATTTTTAGATTTTAAAAAGTTAATTATTAAAGATTTAAAAGCTTTTTTAGTTGTACATCTCTTTAAAAGAGATAATTATATCCTGAATAAAATTGCTTTGTAAGCAATCATCACATCACCCCCAACTATTTGTTGCAAATTTATCCATATACCCACATTTGCAATTAGTCCATTTCAGTCCTTTTGTTATTGTTATGCTTTTCGCAGACATTTTATCCGTATTAGAGTAATTAAAGTACTATCTTTGCATGGTAATCAGGAGTAAAATATGAACACACAGGATTATGATTCGTCTGTTTCAGGATATCAGGTAAATGATTTCGAGGGGATTAGTCGCAATTTCACTCAGATTGAGGTGCTATTCCGTAGCGGACACAATATATTGGCAAAAGCCAAACGGTATGGCAGATGGTGGATGCTCAAGGCCATAAGACCCGAAATGAGAGACCAGCAGCTCTACCGACAGATGATGCGCAAGGAACTGGAAATCCTCATGCGCATACAGTCCCCCTACACAGTACAGACAGCAGGCATAGAACAGGTTGAGGGATTGGGAATGTGCATTGTGATGGAGTACATTGACGGGGTGAGACTGGATGAATGGTTAGAGCAAAAGCAGAGCAAGGAAAAGAGGTTCCGCTTGGCCATGGAACTGCTGAATGCAACGGAATACATACACTCCATTGGTGTAACACACCGTGACCTGAAGCCCGGGAATATAATGATTACACGCAATGGCGAACATCTTAAACTGATAGACTTCGGGCTGGCCGACAATGACCACATAGCAATTCTGAAACAGCCTGCCGGGACACCCGGATACACTTCACCGGAACAAGCTACCGACAATGTACCTGACATAAGGAACGACATCTACAGTCTGGGAGTCATACTTCAGCTGCTCCTGCCCGAACGCCGCTACCGCACAGTCATCAACAAATGCCTTCTCCCCATAAACGCACGCTATCAAGATGTCAATCTACTGCTAAAGGAACTGCAGAGCAGGAGCAAAAGGGGACAAAGGATACTCACAAGCTTCGCCATTGTATTGATACTCTCACTGGCAGCCGGGTTGTGTTTACAGACAATAAAGTTCCAACAACAGGAAGAGAAACGTAACAGCATAAACGAAGCCATTGAAGAGGGGATAAGGAGTGTAGACCTGGTTTTTGAAACAATCGCCATGGAAGAGATGATAGACACATGTACAAATGTAAGGAATATCTACACCTACTACAATGAGCATTACTGGGACGTGGACAGCTTCACAAAAAAATATTTCGACTCCATACGCCCTTCATTCACCAATGCAGAGATGTATGAAATCATCAACACCATAAAGACACATTGCGACGAGCGAAGAAAAACATGGTATAACAAATTACAAGAAAAACATTCAACATTCAATGAAAGAACAACTCTGTAATGACATTGAGCAAGCCATAGGCAGGGAGCTCAGGACACCAAAGGATTTTGACATACTACATGAAAGCATATATAACCGTTTACACGTGTATATCAGCGCAACAACCTTGAAAAGGGTGTGGAAATATCTTGACGAAGGGGTACAAAACCGCCAAGGCACAATGGACATACTGGCAAGATTTATCGGTTACCGGAGCTACGACGATTACAAGGAGAACGTCGCCACCTACGCTCACGAGAAGCAGAGCTCACCAGTCATGTCGCGCAAGCTTAATGTATTGAAGGAGCTGAAGGCCGGCGACAGAGTGCGGCTTATCTGGCACCCCGACCGCGTGTGTGAAGTTACCTACTTGGGAGAGCAGACATTCAGCGTAAACAATTCCATCAACACACGAATAAAGACAGGAGACACATTCCAATGCAGCCTGATAATTGAAGATGAACCGCTATATATAGACAATCTTATACAAGACAACCGCCAGCCTGTAGCATACGTATGCGGCAAGAAATCAGGCATCAGGTTCGAAAGAATAGTCAACGAGGCAAGCATGTAGTAAAGCAGTTACCCCATCAAGTTCCCATAATGGCCCCATCTCCAACAAGGTGGCGCATGGGAAGCGGTATGGGTGCGATGTGTCATAGACTTCGATGTTTTAAAGGTTCTGCAAACATACTTGTTTCATCCATAATATAGCAACAAAGAGGAAAAAATTCAAAAATCGGGGTGACTTTTTTCAAAAGCCCTCCTCGACCCCAACAAAATACCCGAGGCTGCTCGTGTGGGCAGCCTCGGGGGGGATTAGTGCACTAAGGTTTCACTATAATGCTCACTTTGTGATTGAAGTCTTCGCAATTCCTGATTACATCAGCCGTACTCTTATCGGCAACAGTGATGGTGGAGTCATCATTCAGCTTGCCAAAGAAGCCCACAGGGTCTTCTTTGCCGGAGACGGTCTCGATTTTGGGTTTGACAGTACCTCTAAAATGGATATTGCCACTGAATTTATCGAATGTACCACCGTAATATGGACACAAGCGTACACCTCCCAAGAATGTTAGGTTTTGTATTTTCGAATTTTCGAAACGACCCAATTCTATCTTATGCTCCACGGTCACATTCTCGATAGCCACTGCAGCCATATCCAACACCTTCAGTGACGAAGGGAACGAAATCGTTGCCCCCTCGGCAAAGTTCAAACACATGAGTTCAGCCTTCTCAACACCCTCTTCAATCACCAGTTCCTTGAGATTGTCAACATTGCTTAAGAACAAGTTCTTCATTGAGCCAGGCACCTCCAACCGCTGCTGACGGAAGTTTGACATTACTCGGTGTTCGATTTTCTCAGTAATGCCATCGGCAATGCGCGTGGCATCGGATGAGATATACACCAAGCTGTTTGTCTTACGATGGATGATGCATCCATCCCTCACTTCCAGAAACGGGTTCGTGGGTACTACCGAAACTCGTTCTATAGGGAAGTTAATATAAGGTATGTCACATCTAGCACCTAAGATAAGATGCTTGACACCCGTCATCTTGTACAAACAATCAACATTTTGGTGATCGCATATATACATCGCTTCGCACGCCGGCTCAAAGGATGGACCGATTTTGCGGCCTAAAGAATCCTTACGATAAAGGCTTACACCAATCAGACGGACGATATGACGCCCCTTGGGAATCGAAAGCGTTTTTCGGAAAGCCTTGGCTTCCTTATCGTCAATGGTATAGTAAGCGCAGTACCCTACATCAAAAGTAACCTTTGTCTTTTCGGGTAGGTCAAAGAGCAATGTAAACACCGTGTTCACATTGCCATAGACATGTTCTATGGATTGCAGTGGTTTCTTAAAGTCCGGACAGCCCAAGAGGTTGAATATTCTTTTGTCTTCGGCACCCTCTTCCTGCTCGGCGAGCAGCTGATTATTGAAATAGATGGATACCTCTTTATTGAAATTGTCGCTATTCAGTATCTTGCGTGCAGTCTCCTCATCGGGGACATGTATGCTGCTTCTGGAGTCCATGTATCCCCATTTTTCAAAATGTATGGGGCCAGTGACATGAACTTCTGCTCTAGCGCCTCCCCAGTCGGGTCCGCCAAATGCAGGAACTACGACATCTGCCGTAGGAGTATGGGTAACACTGCCACAGATATCAACATCGGCACCCAATACCAGGCGAGGATATCTACCGGTAATATATTTTACCTTGCATCTATCGGGGACAACAATGGGGTCATCACTATAGATGGCCAGATATAATCTGTTGACACTCTTGGGTATCTGAACAATATTCAAATGTGGACAAACAATCTGAAGATCTTTGATGCCCTCTCCTAACTCAATGGTGCGCGTGATTCTCGGACAATCTTTATCACTATCGGCAAATTCACCACCAATTTCCAGATGGCACGTCTCCACACTTCCGGGGATTGAGATTGAGGCATACTTGATGTGGTAAAACGCATGATCATCTATACTTGTCACACCCTCGGGAACACGTATCATAGACTCGCTGGTGTCCTCAAAGGCTCCGGGCATCAAGGCCAAGAGTTCCATTGTGCCGCGCTTGTATATGAATCCGTCGCGTACCTCAAGGTAGAGGTTGTCGTCGGGGATAGTCAGTTTTTTGTAGCAATGAATATAGTGGAGGTCGCCTCGAAAGTTCTTTCCCACGATGAGATGGTCGGTCACTTCCTCAAAAGCTTCTCTTTCAATTATTTCTACCGAGTCGGGCAATCGCAGCTCATACAACTTTTTGCAATAGGCACCATCGAACGCACACTGCTCTACCACTTTCAAGTTGGGCGGAAGCGCTGGAAAGCGCTTTAATCTTGTCCAACGGAAAGCCATTCTTCCAATCGTGGTCACGCTCTCGGGAATCTCTATGGTCTCTATTTCCTTTGCATGACGAAACAACTCCCAGGGAACTTGGGTGCTGTCCTCTAGCACGATTTGGGCCACATGCTTACCCTCGGATAAACGTATCTTAGTCGTAGGGCGCTTTTTCTCACCATCCACATAAAGAGCTACGATGCCATCTGCGGGCTTGCTCAAACGTGAGTGTGCTCTTATGAACGGTATTCCTCCAGCAGAAACGTACTCATTTGAGATCTCAGCAATGTTATAGGTCGCTGTCACCACCGCCTCACCTTGATCGAATGTCTTCAATTTCAGGTCGGTGTCAGGATTCTTATCTTCATTTTTAGCCATAGTATTAAACTTGCGATTACCCTCCATCGCGAGGTCTATTGTGTTTGTTTTTAAGTATCGTGTCGCAAATATAATAATAATAATAAGAAGAAGAAGAAGTGTTGACATGTGTAATGCAGATGCAGAGATATGACACAAAAGAGGTCTCTGTGCTAATAATTAGTACAGAGACCTCTTTTATATTTGGGCAGTCAATTACTCCTCTACCTCGAACTCATCCTTGCCAACACCACAGAGGGGGCATACATAGTCGTCGGGGAGGTTCTCGAATGCTACACCTGGTTCAATACCCTGCTCTGGGTCACCAATCTCCGGGTCATAGACCCACTGACATACTGTACAGATATACTTTTTCATAATTATCCTGATTTAAATATTAAACAATCCTTGGGAAACATTTGTTCATGCATGGAGTTTGTCAAATATCATGCCTTGTCTGTTTCCAATGCAAATTTAACACATTTAATTAAAAAGCAACAATCTATATTGTTAAATTATTTTAATATTGCAATCATTTCATATTTTATCAAGGTATTCTTCAATTAGTTTACGCATTCCCTCTGATGCTCCTTTCCTGATGACTATAACATCGCGCCTTGTAACATGCACATCATTGGGGTCAATGAGATAGACAGGAACTCCGTATGGCACGTAATTGAGCAGCCCTGCAGCAGGATAGACATTGAGCGAAGTGCCAATGATGACAAAAGCATCGATATCTCCGAGTGCAGCTACAGCATCTTCCATGCGTGGTACTGCCTCACCGAACCACACGATGAAGGGACGCAACTGTGAACCGTCGGCAGCAAGGTCACCGATATGCAATTCTGTGGCAGCTGATGGCAATGTAATTACATAGTCGGAATTCTGCGGTTGGCGCGAGGAGCAGGCTTTCATGAGCTCACCATGCAGGTGAATGACATTGGTGGAGCCGGCACGTTCATGCAGGTCATCGACATTCTGTGTAACAACGGTAACATCAAAGTATTCCTCAAGGGATGCAACAAGGCGGTGTCCTTCGTTGGGCTGAACGGTAAGCAGTTCGCTACGGCGCTTGTTGTAGAACTCAAGTACAAGTGCCGGATTTGCTGCATATCCCTCTGGTGTAGCAACCTGCTCTACAGGGTAGTTATCCCACAGACCACCGCCACCACGGAAAGTGCCCAGGCCGCTTTCAACGCTCATTCCTGCACCGGTAAGTATTACTATTCGTTTCATGCTGTGCTTTTTTAAAAAAACAAACCGGGACCAACAGGTCCCGGTTTGTAGTATCTAACAATATTATTCTCCGGCCGGTATCTCCTCGGGCTGAACAACACCTGCAGGAAGTGGCAGGTACCAGTTAGCCTCGTTGGACATCTTGCCGTACAGCTCGGCATCCATCTGATACTCGTTGCTGCGGTATGTCACGTCGTTCTTATATGCACGACCGGCAACACGCTTTGCAAGCACGTCGTTATCGCCCATCGCCTTTGCAAAACGGATGAGGTCACCGAAACGTGTTCCCTCCCAAGCAAGCTCAAGGGCAAGCTCATCAAGCACAAGGTCGGCAATGTAGTTCAAAGAGTCATGATATGTGATAGGTCTCAGGATTGTCTCAACCTTGTTCGCAACCTCAGTTACACCCAGATAACGTGCGATACATGTATCGGTCAATGCATAGTAATCATTGCGCTCGCTGTAACCGCTACCGCGTGAGTGGATACCCTCGTTTTGCTCGAAGTCACTTGCTGTGAAGTTATATACTATAGAATCGGTACAAGATGCAAGGTATTTCTCCATTCTTGGCTTGATATCAATAGTATCCTTGTTCTCGATGATGTAGTTATACAATGTATCGCCATCAGCATCAAGCTTTACGCGCTCAGCATATACAGGGTTCTTCAAGATACGGTAGTTGCTCTTTGCACCAACCTTGAGGATTGTCATTGCAAGATCCATGGCACCTACATAACCATCACGCTCAAGACCAACAAGAGCCTCGGCAAGACGGAGGTATGCGAGTTCCTTACGCTGGAGAATGAGGAAAGTTGTCCTGATGTTTGAAGTGAACTCTGCGTCCATACCGATAGCTCCATCCTCAAAATTGAACTTGCCGATGATGTTCTTGTACTCGGTCTTGGCGTCGTCATTGCCACGCTGTGAATAGGTGGTAGCCTTTATACGCAAGTCACCGGGATACTCATAGAACTGGCTGTACTCAGGGTCTTCGTTCTTATCCTCGGGATCCTTGAGGAAGCAATATACCTGACGCTCCGACAAAGACTGGATACCTGGAGAAGCTATTACCTGAGCGGCACCGACTTCACCATGAGGTGAGAATACGGCTGCAAGCTCTGATGTTGTACCATCAAGATCTGTATTTGCGAATGGAATTATAGTAAAGAAGTTATCCTTATTATTGGCGTATGTCTTTGCCGCAAACAAGCCCATATATGAGTTGTTGAAGCTCTTGCCACCTTCGGCTCCATAGCTTGCCTTGTGACCACGGTCAGAGTATTTCTTCGCTGTCTCATTTGTACCTGTACCGGCAATCTGTGAGTAGAAGAAACGTGCTGCATTCTTGTAGTCACCCTTCCACAGATAGAGTTCACCGAGCAACATTCTTATGGGGACAAAGAGTTTCTTTGTCTCGACATCGGTACCGTTTGTTCCGTAACCGAACTTGAGCACAGAGCCCGAAGTACCCCATGCAGGCATTGGATATACCGATGGGTTCTCATAAGGAAGGATGTCTGCAATAAGCCTGTTTACTACCTCTTCACGTGTGAGCATAGGCTGGTTCATTACATCCTCGGCAGCACTGTGAGTGAGTATAGGTTCTGTAAAATAAGGAATGTTGTTATAGTTGATGACAAGCTGGAGATATGTCCATGCGCGTACGCTCTTCACAGCTACATACTCGGGAAGCATCAACTTTACATTGTTCTTTTCAAGCGTTGTATCAACACGTGCAAGGTAGATGTTACAGTTGTTGATAATCGCATAGTAGTCCTTAACATCGAGATATTTGTTGGTCTCGAGGTTGAACTCTGAACGGCTCAGTTCCTGAACATCAACAACGGCCTTTGCCTCATTGACGGTTACAAGGTCGGCACGGAGCTCATTAATCAGAACCTGACGGTCACCTACATTCTGTACGGCCTTGAGAATACCCAAGACAGAATATACAGAGTCGCTAAGTTCCCAATCATCAAACTCGTACTCAACACGGTTTGAATCAACATTCAACATGTCATCGCAAGAACTGAAAAGAAAAGTTCCGCTAAGAAGGAATGCTATTGTATAAATAAGTTTCTTTTTCATTGCTTTATATTTTTTCTCGCCCTAATCAATATTTACTAACAGAAACTGTCATCCATTAAAGATTAACCTTAACACCAAGATGGAAACTGCGTGTCTGTGGCAACAGACCTGCGTCAATACCTTGATACAATACATTGTTGCTAACTGAGAATTCAGGATCACTGCCGGAGTACTTTGTGAAAGTACAGATGTTTTCAGCTGCACCCCAAACTGTCAGACCCTGCAACCAGCTTGCTGTAACAGGAATCTCATAAGAGAGCTTGATGGTCTTGAGACGAAGGTATGAACCATCCTCAATCCAACGGTCAGAGAAACGTGAGTTGCCCACAGGGTCGCCATAAGCAATAGCAGGGATATCTGTCACCTGACCATCAACAGTCCAACGGTTGAGCATTGCTGTTGTCTGGTTGTAGAATGAAGAACCGCTCTCAAGCTGCTGACGATAGTAATTGTAAACGTCGTTACCTACAGAGTAGTTGAAGTTTACATCAAGCGACAGACCTCTGTAAGAGAGTCTTGTAAACAGGTTACCATAGATATCGGGATTTGGATTACCGATGATAGTCTTGTCATTCTCATCAATACAACCCTCACCTGTCTTGTCAACGAACTTCATATCACCGGCCTTGAAGTAGTTTCTTGCACCGGTTGCATCGAGCTGATAGAGGGCATACTCATCGGCATCCTTAGAAGAGGCAATGACACCATCAGTCTCATAACCCCAGAATGCACCGATAGGCAGACCTACCTTTGTGATAACCTCACCGCCATATACAGCTACAGGATCAAGTACCTCATCAAGCGCAGTCACCTCGTTCTTGTAGTGACCTACTGAAGCGCCGAGTTCCCACTTGAAGTTCTTCTCGTTGACGAGCTTTGCATTGAGGGTTGCCTCAAGACCCATATTGGTGAGTTCACCGCCATTAGCCCAATAGCTACCCATACCGGTTACAAACTGATACTGTTTCTGTACAAGAAGGTCCTTGGTCTTTGATGTATACCAGTCGAATGAAAGAGCCAGACGGTTCTCGAAGAACATGGCATCCAAGCCAACATTGAATCGGGCTGTGCTTTCCCATTTTACACCGTCGTTCTCAACATTACCGAGCTGAAGACCCATTGACTGGTCATAGAACTTGACAGACTGGAGATAGCTGCGTGCTGCGAGATAGTCAATGGCGTCGTTACCAGTCACGTCAAAGCCTGCACGCAACTTGAGCATGTCAATTGGTTTCACATTGAACCAAGGCTCTGATGAAACAATCCATGCAGCCTGTGCCGATGGGAAGAAGCCCCAAGAGACGCCACACATTCTGAGGCCCCCGTCGGCCTTGCCACCGAAACGTGAAGAAGCCTCAAGCGATGCAGCCAACTGCAGGAAGTAGCGTGTTCTGAAAGCATAGTCGGCAGAGAGATACCATGACATGTTTGACCATACATTCTTGTCACCCTCACTGACAATGTGATCAAGACTGTTGCTCACATTGAAACTTGTATCACTACCTGAGTTTGCACCACTGATGGCGTTTGAGTCAAAGTTGAAGTTTGTATATCGGAATCCACCGAAGATATCAACATTGTGGGCACCGAGCACCTTGTTCCAAGAGATACGTGTATCACTTGAAAGGGCAGCCTCCTTACCAAAGAATGAACCGATATAGTTACCGATGGTACCATTGAGTGAATTCACATAGAAGTGACGTGTCTCATCATCGGCTGCTGTAGGATAAGGCAAGAAGTACTTCTCACTCACGCGATAAAGTGAGTAGTTGAAGGTCTCAGAGAATGTAAAATCGCCCAATTTGTACTCAGGAGCCACGGTGATACCCATGTTGGTATATTCCAACTCATTCTTGTGAGGGTCTGAAGCCTTTGTAAGAATTGTCAGAGGGTTATACAACGAGTTGTTGGGGTGCGCGATACCGGCTGCCTTTGTAACATCGAAAGCAAAGTCGTCGGCAACATCGATAATGGCACTCAACTCACCGGTTGTAGCGTAACGGTAAGGGCTGAGGAATGGAGACTTGACATCGGCAAGAGCACCGAGTGAAGTCAACGGGAAAGCCGACTGGTCCTCACGCAAACCATCGTCGAGCAACTCACGACCTACACGCGAATATGAGATATCGATACGTGTGTCGAAGTTGTCGGCAAGGACAATGTCCGAATTAAGACGTATGTTAAGACGGTCAAAGTCATTGCCCTTGATTGGAGAATTACCCATTGTGTAGCCGAATGAGAAGTTGTACATGGCAACCTCATCACCACCCTCTACGTTGATCTTATAGTTCTGTGTAACAGCCTCACGATATACGATATCTGTCCAATCGGTGTTGTTGTGATATTTATCGTAGTAGATAAAACCGCTTGCGAGCTTACCATTTGCATCATAGACAGGCTTGTCTGAACGCAAGAACGGAATATTGCGGTTGGGGCTCACGTCCATTGTTCCAATGAGGTCATTGGCATACAGACGGTAATCCTCGCTTGAGAGCATACTTGTTGTCTGTGGCTGAAGCGCTACGTTAGCATAGATGTTTGCAGTAATGCGGGTAGCCATGCTCTCGCCACGCTTTGTATTGATGATGATGACACCATTTGCCGCACGCGCGCCATAGATTGCCGCACCGTTCTTGAGAACCTTGACATCACGTATATCGTTGACGTCGATGGCTGACAAGACATTGTTATATGCACCCATGTGAATTGTCTCATTACTCTCCTGAAGGTCCCAGATTACACCGTCAACAACAACCAATGGCTGTGTGTTGGCATTGAGTGTATTGATACCACGAATGAACATTATTGCACCGACACCGAGAGATCCTGAACGGTTCACGGTACGTACATCGGCACCGAGTTTGTTCTGGATATCAGCATCAACACTCAAAGCTGTGCTTATCTCCTCATCAAAACCGTTCTCGGCAGTGATAACGATATCATCACTATAATTATCCTCGAAGTTGTCGGTATAAAGACGTACATTTATGATATCCTTCTTACCTACAGGTTTCTGCACCAACAGATAGTCCGGTGTTGAGAATGTTATAAGGGTAACATACGAAGGTATGTTCAGTTTATACTTACCCTCAGCATCGGTCATTGTAGTAACCCTCTTGTGACCTGTTGCCTGCACACGCACACCCGCCATTGGCTGGTTGGTAGCTGCATCGTAAACAGTACCGGTCACGGTGCGCACGTCTGCAACAGGACTTTTTTTCTCGACCCTAACAGAATCGTCTGCTACAGTGCTCTCTGCCACCGTTCCCGATGCAAGAGCAGCCGATGGCATCAAAAGCATCAATGCCACTGATAATTGCATTAATTGTCGCATATACATAGTTGATTTTCTTTTTTTCATCATACAAACTATTCTACCGGCATAAGTATAATCTTGTCAACACGGATTGAAGTGTCATAGAATATACTGTCTTTCTTCTCTTTATTCGTAGCACCTACAGACTGGATTTCAAGTGTGACGTTGTAATCCTTTGCTGCAGAAGCGTTGTAATACTCAGAGTATAGGAACTCCACAACAGCCCTTTCGCCGTCTCTGCTACCATCGGTAGTAAGGTAAACGGTATCAAGTCCAAACTTATTGGTATAGAACTCGCCCTTAGACTTTGTGCTGAAGAGTGTCTTGGCAGTAGTATTACCAGGCTTCTGTTTGATGGTGAACTTGTACTTGTTAGGGTACATGGTAGCTGTATCGGCCAACTCATTTGTAATGTTCTTAGGAACGAATACGATAGCGACATGATACTTGGCCGAAAGCACCTTAGGAATCCTGAATATTGCCTTAGCTTCACCACTCTCTCTTGGATAGTTGAAATAAGCACCGCCGGACACCTCTACATCATGGAGTGTAGAATCCACCTTGTTGAGCTGGCTCTTGTATGCAGTACGTGTCTCTACATCGGTGATTTTGCTTGTAGTCTCGTCCCACATGGCCACGTTCTCACCCTCAAGGAAAATGGTATCGTGCCACAAGTCGGTCTGTGTGTAAGGCATAGCATTGACAACCTTGAAAGTACCGTTAGAGAGCTCCTTCTCGAAAATCACATTCTTCTCAAGATCGGCCTTAGCGAAAAGCGCACGCTTGCCACCACGATAGGCCGGCATTGCAGAGTCACTGCTTTCAACATGCTTCTGCTCATTGTCGCTGTATGTCATATACTTGAGGTTGTGGAGACGTGCATAGTATTTGCGCAAAGAGTCACGCTCAACCTTTAATGCCTCGGTCATGTTTGGCAAAGAGAAATCGTAATTGAAATGCTTCTCGGCCTTTGCAACCATCTCCTCCCACAACTCATTTGTTGGAACATAGACGGTATATGTTGAATCCTCAGAATTCAATAGACCAACACCATTCCAAGCATCGAGCCACATATTTGTTGTTGTGAAAACAGAATCAAGGTATGTCTGCTCTCCATTCACAAGCGGTCCCTTAATACTCTGGCCTTCGTTGAATTTTGTCTCGTTCTTAGAGTAAAGGTACTTGGAAACAGAATCGACGCTCCAACCATCACCCTTGGCAATCTTCATATACTCCCAGATGCTGTACTTGTATTCCGATGGAGAAACAATCTTGTGAAGCAGACCGTTCTTTACACGTACATTTGTATTGTTCGGATCCAACTGGATACCGGAGAATGTATAACCGCTCTTGTAGTCACCTGTGAAGAGTGCCACCTTGTTGTTCAAGAGCAACACAGTATTGTCACTGTCGAGTGTTCCGTTTGCCTGAACAAGATGGTTGGCCATGTGCGCCTCCACAAATGAGCGGAATACGATATCACGATTGCCGTTTGCTGTTTCAGCAATTATGGAATCCTTTTTGGGAATTGGGTTCACCGGAGCCCACACTGTGTAAACCCTTGACTGGTTGAACAAAGAATCGGCACACTCGGGGCCACAAGCATTAACAATCTCTACGAAGTCGGACAAATCGGGATCACCCAGAATAACCTCGTACAATGTCTTGTCGGCAAATGGAACCTCGGGGGTAACATTGATACCCACATTATCCTCACAAGAAGAACCTGCAAGCATAAAACCAAGCAACATTGCTCCGGCAAGAATTTTATGTCTAAAAATCTTATTCATATTATGTATATGTTTTTGTTTTCTATTCAGAGAACGCTCAAACCTGTTCTATCATCCCGCACTGCGCTCTCTATTATAAAATCCTCTTTACTTATATCAATTCATTTCTGTTGATGAATCCTCCTTATCGTATGCAGGGTTCTGTTTCAGATTCTTGTTATAACGCAACTCATCAATGTGAATTGGCATAAACAATCCGTCAATAGTTGACATCTTGGTCTTCACGACAGCAGCCACATCATCCAATTTGTCGGCAACATACTTGATTTTATCAGTTTTTCCCTCTCTCAATGCCAGACGCACAAGGTCAAACCAGCGCTTACCCTCATATGAGAGCTCAAGCAGACGCTCCTTACGCACCAGATCCATTGCAGATTCTCTTGACAAATAGTTCTCGACCTTCCAAGGACGCAAATCCATGTCGGTAGTATCTATTCTTGAACGGTAATTGATAGCCTTTACAATATCGTAAGCCTCTCTAAAATCGGCCTCACCGGCATTTTCGCGTGTTACCATTGCCTCGGCCATCATCAGGAGCACATCTGTGCGACGATAGACAATCCAGTTTGCATCCCAGTTGTCCGACTTACGATAGTTGGTAGCAGGAGAGCCCTTGGCTGAATACTTGGCAACGCAGATGTTCTGGTTATCTCCCGAACTCTGATTGAACGCCTTGAGGTTTGTGAAAGAGTATGCACGAAGGTCATCCTCGGTATAATTGCTGCTGACGAAATTCTGAGGAACTACCACATAACCGGGATTTCCCTCGGAACCATATAGATTGAACACACCCTTGGCAAAACCGTTTGTAACGTTGGTACGCTCAACCTGCAACTCAAAGATTGACTCTTGAGAGTTCTTTGCACCAAAGATATCATCATATGCAGTACTTGTGTGTGCCTCCTTGTCCTTGACGTCACCACGGTTCTGTATCAGGTTATATGCATACTTCTCTACCGGTTTGCCCTTATTCTCCTCATCAAGTGCCTTGTCCATGTTGGCGATGAGTGTTCTACAGTTCTGCACGCACTCGTCATAGTAAGCCTGAGCAATACCCGGCTGCACATAAACAGAACCATCAGAGTGTACCAGGTTATACTCGGTACCGGCATAGTATGTCGCAAATGCCGCACGCCACAAGTTAACATCGGCCTTGATTGCCAATACTGCATTCTGGGTAATGCGACCGAGGTTCTGCTCCGCATTTGAGAAAGCACCCGACTTCATTACAAGGTTCTCGGCACGGTTCAAATCTTCCATGATGAGATCCAAAGCCTCAAGAGGGTGTACCTGCTTGTATTCAGGAATCTCTGCATCATTCTTTGCAGACTTCAAGGCCAATGGAATGTCACGGAAAGTGCGGAGAACGTAGAAGTGGCAGAGAGCACGCATTGCATACATCTCGCCCATAACAACATTCAAGTCACCCTCTGTAAAATCAGGGTCACGATCAACGACCTGAGGTGCACTCTCAAGCACAAGGTTTGCATAGTTGATAGCTTCGTAATAGACACCCCATTTACAGAATTGGTTCTCGTCTGTGATATTAGCCTCGACAATATTCTTTATATCAGTTGTATAACTTGGCTGATATGTCATGTTTTCAGAACGCAACTCTCCCCAGATTATGGCCTTCGCCACAGCATCTGAACTGATCAGTTTCAGATAACTTGTCGCGAGCATACCATTAACCTGGTCCTTTGTCTGCCAGAAGTTCTCCTCAACAACCTTATCGGCTGGGATGATTGTCAAGTAATCGGTACAAGAGCTCATCAACGCACCGAAAGCAACGACTGTTGCAAGAACCGTTTTTCTATATATTCTAGATACTATTTTCATATTCGTAAACTTTTAGAAACCAAGTGACAATGAAAGTGTATATGAGCGTGGACGAGGTGTCTTTGAATTGTCATAGGCAATACCCTCACCGCCATTTGCGACCTCAGGGTTAAGACCTGTATATCTTGTCCAGCACCACAAGTTGTCGGCCGAAGCATAGATATTCAGGCTCTTCAATCCAATCTTCTTCAACAAAGCAGGATCAAGAGAGTATGACAACTGCAGATATGAGAAACGTACATACGAAGCATCCTCGACATAGCGGTCACTACCCAAATAGTTGAATGCTGTTGAACTACCGTTTACGGCACGTGGAATCTCTGTGATATCACCCTCCTTACGCCAACGCCAGTTAACTGCAACACTCTGGTTGTCAAACGATGCCATGTTCTCAAATGCCATACGTGAACTGTTCACAACATCAACATCCCAACGGTATGTGAATGATGTTCTGAGAGACCATTTCTTGTAACGGAATGTCAAACCAAAACCACCCTGGGCAGCAGGATTGGAGTTACCCAAGTAAACGATATCCAGTTGGTTGATTGTACCGTCATGGTTCACATCCTCATAGATGGCATCACCACCCTTCAAATGATAATCGGCATATGGTTTGCCGGTTTCTGTATCGTAGAAGAGAACAAGTTCCTTTGGCTTACCGTTTGCCTCATATACTACATTACCATCGGCATCGCGTACGATTGGACAGGTTCCGTTGCGTCCTGCCTCTTCCTCGGCAAGAGCCTTCTCCCAGTTCTTGTAGCTGTAACGGTACACACCCTTGTAACGGAAGCCATAGATGGCGCCACTTGGGTTACCAATCTGGATACGGGTAAGGTATTTTGTATTTACAGGATCGTCATACTTACCGTTTCTCGCTTCGAGATAAGCCTCTTCGAGTTCAATAATCTCGTTGAAGTTGTTACCTATGTTAAAGTACATTGACATTGAGAAATCCTTTGCCAACTTGATGTTGTTAAGGTTCATATTGAGCTCCCAACCGTAGTTTCTTACAGTACCTGAGTTCTTGTAAGCCAATGCATAATCACCAATCTCCTTATCTTTAACACCAGTAGAAGATGGAATACGATAACCACGGATGATATTGTCATATGTTGTACCGTCATAGTAGTTGAATGCACCGGTCAGCAAGCCATCGAAGAAACCGAAATCGGAACCGATGTTCCACTCACGCTTGTCCGAACGGCGAAGGTCGGTCAAACGGATACCATCCATCTGGAAACCGGCCATACCCAAATAACTATAACCGAAATCTGAGTAACTACTGAAAGTTGCGTTTGAACCAGGTGCGTGACCGTCCATACCGAAACCGGGACGCAAAGACAACATGCTCAGATATGGTTTTGACCACTCCATCCAAGGCTCGTCGATGATATTCCAACGAGCAGAGATTGATGGATAAGCAGCCCATTTTCTATCGTCACCCATAGCGGTATTACCCTCACCACGGACAGCCAGACGCAAAGAGTACTTTGATTTGTATGAATAGTGGGCATCGAACACAAAGCTTACATTGCGGCTTTCCCACTTGCTTGTTCCTGCGCCGTTGAGTTTTGCACCGACAGTAGAACTGCTGATGTTACCTGTTGGCAAACCAACCGCTGTTGAGTTCTGAGAGTTACCGGTACCTGTTGACAGTTCGAACTGTGCGTTCATTGTCATATAGTGGTCGCTGTTTCCAAGATATGGTGTCAGAATGAACTGATGACGTGTTGTAAAGCCAAGGCTCTTGCTGTCACTTGCTTCGGACTTGTTCTTCTCTGTAGATGTCCACTCTTCGGTATACAGAGCTGCCGGCATATAAGTGCTTCCCGAATAGGTCGAAGCATTCAAGTTCACCATACCACGATACTTGAGCTGTGTCTCGTCGTCCTCAAGACCAAGCAGATTGTACTCGAAAGTAATCTGTGGATTGATACTATAGTTCTCTGTATGGTACTGAGCCAAATCACCAACAGCAATAGGATTTTTACGACCCAGCATAGTACTCTGAAGCACGTTGGCGTTTGCATATTTGAGCATCGCATAGTACTGGTCGGTATTGTTGCCGAGTGAGTCCTGATTATAGATACTCATGTTAGGCATCATAAGCAAAGACTGGTAGAGCAAGTCCATTGTATTACGTCTTTGCTTTGTATATGAGAATGCAAAGTCGGCGATAACCTTGATACGCGCTGACACATAGTAGTCAAGGGCCAGACGGGCACTGAAACTATTGAGGTCCTGACCTAACACCTGACCATTCTCGTTAGAGTAACCACCGGAAATACGGAATGTAGCCTTCTCACCACCACCACTGATGTTGAGGTTATACTCGTTTCTGTAACCATGCTTTGAAACGGCATCAACCCAATCGGTGTTGTTGTTGAAGTTCTGATATTCAGGGAATGTCTGGTCATAGTTAAGCTCAGGAATATCCTTTCCAACCTGATCTACATTGAAGAGAGCCTGCTTAATGAGCATGGTGTAGTCGTCACCATTGAGCAGGTTATAACCGTCTGTAGTCCATTTATCCTTGAATTTGTATGTAAAGTTTACACGTGTGGGACCACGCTTACCACGCTTTGTCTTGATCTTGATGACACCATTGGCACCACGTGAACACCAGACAGCACATGACGCATCATCCTTCAACACCTCAATCTCGGCGATATCCTCGGTGTTAATCATAAGGAGCTCAGCAAAGCTCTCATTTGTAGCATTTTCAAAATCGATAGTACCCTCGTCAACCTCGAAGATGTTGTCATCTACAACGATAAGCGGTGTAGCATCACCCTCAAGCATTGAGTTACCGCGAAGACGCATCTGTGTACCGGAACCGACGTCACCCGAGTTGAACACGACATCAAGACCGGCAATCTGACCCTGGAGTGCCTCGTCAACAGAAGCAAACGAAAGACCGTCCATCTCATCCATGCTGATCTTTTGTGTAGCGTGAGTCATCTCACGCTCAAGGATATCAAGACCACCGGTACGTGTACGCTGCTCGGCAACGATATCAACGGTTTCAAGCATATTGTCCTCTACCATCTTTATATTAAAGACGGTGCGGCTGCCAATCTCAACACGCTGGGTCTTGTAACCAACATAT
>JAEIGA010006202.1_pt1 | contig 18185 bp, 15 predicted proteins | sample 9270691 | NCBI WGS metagenome assembly JAEIGA01 (sample SAMN17057246, study PRJNA624740) | gut metagenome | biome: biome; isolation source: fecal sample | host: Bos grunniens | place: China: Xizang | collected 2019
AAGATACTGTATAAGGATTAGCGCTCCATTGTGCATATAGAGTCACATTGCTATTAGCTGTATAGCTTGCTCCTGATGCATATGAAGTACCAGATCCATTTGCGGCAGTATTCCAATTATTAAAAGTGTATCCAGTTCTTGATGGCTTACTGTTTGTTAATGTTAATGTTGCCCCATGATTCTTACTTTGTGATGATGGCGCATTTGATCCACCATTAGCATTATATGATACAGTGTAAGTTATTATTTGCCACACTGCATAAAGTGTAGCACCACTATTGGCTGTATAAGTTCCTCCAGCACTATACGTTGCACTTGTAGCAGATGATGATGTTGACCAACCTAAGAATGTATAACCAGTTCTTGTAGGTTTAGTACTTGATAATGTAAGATTAGTACCATATGTTTTTGTTTGATTCCCTGGTGCGCCAGTACCACCATTTGCATTATAAGATATTGTATATGTGTTAATATTCCAAGCAGCGTATAATGTTGTACTACTATTTGATGTATAAGCGCCACCTGGATTATACCAAGAACCTGAGCCATCAGATTTTAAATTCCAATGTTTAAAGCTATAACCAGTTCTTGTTGGTGTAGTCCAAGATAATGTTAGTGTTTCGTCATACCATTTAGTTTGGCTTCCTGGAGCGCCTGAACCACCATTAGCATTATAAGAAACTGTGTAAGAAGGTTTAGCTGCTACGCTAATACTTCCTGATGCTGTTCTATTACCTAATGCAGTACCACTCCATTTAGCAGTTGTAAAGTCCATACTACAACTAAAAGATACAGTTTTTGCAGAAGTACCTTTATATACAGTAACTGATCCGCTCTTAATATTCTGTGAAGTTTTACCACCTATTGCAAAGCTACCACTTGCAACTAGAGTACCATTTACATATGCAGTGTATGATTTAGATGCAGATGAACTAAATGTGTATCCATGAGTTATCCAATCTAATGACCATGATAATGTTACTTGTGTGTTTGTAGATGCTGTCTGTGTTACAGTTAATTGCACCTGCGGACAGGTACTATTGACACCAGTAGTAATACATGAAGCCATTAGTTACCACTTCCTTTCCATCTTAAACCTAGATTACCATTACTTCTTTTTGCGAATACCCAACCTGAATCTTCGCCTATTTGTAGTTCATTTTTTATTACAGCCTTTTCAATGTATAGTGATTGGTTATTAACATATGCTATTCTATTAGTACCTTCCATAAACTCGATAGCTGAGTTAGTAATACGAACTTTAAAATCATTACTTTCCTTACCTAATTCAATACAAGGATCTCCATTATCATCAGTAGACATTGTTATGTAAGCAGTCTTTTGTCCTAAGTCATTGATTAAGCCATCTATGCCTGATAGTGTATTACCGAATTCATCAACATCTCCTGAAAGTTCACCAAGTTCTTTAGCCGCATTTTCTATTGCATTACTAATTTCAGACATATTAAATACCCAACCATTAGATGTTTGAGTCATTAATGATGAACCATTCTTATCAACTATCAGTGTTGAAATACTATCTGACAATTGTTTAATAGATGATTCAGCTACAGTTACTCTTTGTTTAGTTCCTTCAGCTTCGCTTGTTATGTCATCTAGTAAATTATTTGTGTCTGATTTAGAATAATAAGTTTCACGCACTTCAGTTTTAAATCCATCAACTGATAAATCTAGTATTGTTTGCTTTTCGTCTATCTCTGTAATAGTTGCATTTATCTCACTAATAGTAGCAGTAAATCCTTCTAGAGTTTGTTCAACTGTTGTTTGTTTACTAGTTACTTCTTCAACTGTGGATTCTAGTGATCCAATTTTAGAAGTGTTACTATTAACTGTTTGCGTTATAACACTATAGTCATCTTTAAGTGTAGTCATTTCGCCTGATATAATTTCTGAATTTGATATTAGTGTTTGTATTTGTCCTTGCGCCACTTTTAAAGATGTAGTATTTGCTGCAACTGTTTCTTGTGTTTCAGTAACTGATGTAGTTAAATCATCAAATGCTATGTCTAGTGTTTGTCCTTCGCCATCAAGTCTTACCTTACTAGCCAATAATGTTTCAGATCCATCTTCATTAATCTTTGTAATAACACTAGCTATATTAAGTTTGCCACCACTAATATTTGCATCTTCTGCTACATTAGCATCAACTATTATTCCATCTTTAATAGCATCGCTTGATTGTATACCTTCGTGAGTAATTAATTGCCCTTCGCCTGTTTCATCATATATTGCGAAACTAAAATCTCCATTAGCATCTTTACCAACTTGAATTCTAACTACTCCATTTTCGTCTTTAAATTGTTGTAGTGAGCCATTAAGAATCATAGAACCATCGTCAGATTGTAATTTAACTTTGTTAGTATTGATTGTTCCTGCATAAATTTTATCAGCACTAACTGATTCTATGTGTGCATCTTTAATTAATGCGTCATTAATAGTAACCTTATCAGCAGTAAGGATTAATGATTGGATATTATCAGATGTAAGATTACCATTTACCAATGTATTAATATCAGCTACTGTTGATTCTAAAATCTCAATCTTACCAAGTGTTGTGTTTAAATCACCTATGTTAGCTTTATCAGCTATTAATTCTTTAACGTTAGCTAAATCTGTGTTTAATTCTCCTACTTCAGCCTTATCTGCTTTCAGTTCTTTAATATCAGCAACATCAGCAATTAAGACATCTACCTCAGCTTTGTTTGCTTTCAGTTCTTTGATTGATGCAATCTCAGCATTTAGTTCACCTATGTCTGCTTTGTCTGCTTTTAAACTACCTATGCTTGCTATTTCTGCTTGTAGATTATCCACTTCAATATTAGTTGCTTCTAAATCTTTTATCTTTGCATAAGTAACATTCATATAACCTATGTTTTCTACGATTTGATCTAGCTTACTACCAATTTCTTTGACTGTATCTGATACAGTTCCTTTTTCTTTAGGTTTATTAGTTAAATCAATTTGTATAGTTCTTTGTGAAAGTACGTCATACACTCTGCTTACTGCTCTAACTGTGATGTTTATATTATGTTTTTCTTCGTACACTTGTACTTCATCACCAAGTTGTACTAGCTCTGCTTGTGCAAAGTTTTTGTATTCTTCAGTTCTTGATAGTTCTATGAAGTTAATAGCATAAGTTGCTTCTAAAACATCTATACGATTCATGTATTCTAGTAGTGCTAATTCAGTTAGTTTAGCTTGTGCTTGACTTAATGTATCGCAAATGATATCTTCAGCGTAACCTTCAGGCATTGTTCCATCTTCATTTTGAACATCACTCTTTAATTTGACTTTTTCATACTTAATAGTTTGTGTTCTAATGTATTTATAGTTGTTAATAAGAGGACTATCTACATAGCCCTCTATAGTAATTCCATTAAACCCTCTAGGTTTAATTCTAGTAACAATATTATCAATATTTGTAACAGCTTCAAATCCAGTTAAGTTCTTGCCGCTCCTAATTTGAACACCATTATTCTCGCCTAATTTTTCATTGATAATTATTTTGTATCCTCTACGTCTTACTTCTCCGCTCCAGCGTGTAAGAAAACAATTATCTGAAATATGTATAGCATCATATAGTGTTTGGTTTTGATAAAATGCTGTATTTTTTAAGCTAATATCACTATCAAATTCTAAATTATGCTTACCTTCAGCTTGTTGTCCCATGTGAACTAAAGCGTCTTTACCATTCTTATTCTCAGGTCTTACATCTGCTAACCATGTGCAAAGCGATTCAGTAATAGTAATTTGTCTAGCGAATATTGCCACTTTAGATGTCTGCTTATTCACATCAACTATGCTGAATATTTCTTCGCCATAATCCATCTGAACCTTTAATATTGCATCTTCTTCAAGGTGTCTGTAGATACCCTCATTGTCCAGTATGAAATTAGCGTCAAGGAAATATTCTGTAGTATTCAAATCTTCTTTAACTGTACAGCTTATACAAAGATCATCAAGTATGTAATCTCCATATCTATTTAAAATTTGTTCTTTAGTTTTGTCTTTACTGTATAGTTGAATCTTAATACTTCTTTTACCCATGCTTTCCCTCCTATCTGTAAATAGTTCTAGGTGTTATTTCAATTCGTGATATACCAGATCCAGCTTTGATTGTTAATTTGTTTTCACCAATTTTTAATGTTGGGAAACTTGATAAGAAGTCACTGATTTTACTGCGTCCTTGTGAATCAGTGCATATCAATAGTTTAGAATCTATGTCAGCATAGCTACTCACATTTTCTATTGATATTTCTTCGCCATTTAATTCAAATGTTACATCTCCTGAGCCATAAACTCTTAACATTGGAAAGCTTTCAAAATCACCATTATTAGCGAATGTGTGTGTAACATCTGATGTAGTAGATCCATTCACTGTTATTACTTCTTCATCAATGTAGTAAAATGGCTCACATAAAAATGTAACTTGGAAATCACCGAATTCTTCAAAGCTAGTTTTTATATTTTCTGTGAATATAACTTTTTTAACTATGTTATATTTGTTTCTAAATGCATAGTATAATCTATTATCAGTTGCATTGAACATCCATTGTTTAATGCTATTAACCATGCCTTCTATGTCATCTTCATCCATGTAATCTATAGCTGTTATAGTAAATACTTTTTCAATGTCTGGATAAGTACCTTTGTTTAGAAGCAAGTTCCCATTTCTACCCTCTACAGTTACTACTTCATAGTTTTCTTGCGCCAGGATTTCTGGCGCACCTTCAACAACAACAAAGCCCAAGCTTTCTGCTTGATATCCATTGAATACTAATTTTTTATTGCTGAAGATCATTCTTTCACCACCTTTATCTTCTACTTGATCTTAAATTATTGTATCTGTCTATCTCTACACTGTTAGGTGCTACTGCTGTTCTAGTGAATTCACGACCATCTATATCAAGTCTTAATTCCATTTGGCTCACTAAATCAACTAATCTACCTAACATCATTGTTGAATCATCATGTGTTAATTGGTCTAGCTTCGCATCTAAGTGGGAATAGAATCCGTCAAGAGGAAGTATTGCTTCTGCTCCTGCTTCTCCTCCTATGTGGAATACTGTAGGACTAGTCATTACGCCACCACGAGCATGATATTGAACTAAAGGTTTCTTCATGTTCATTAGTCCACCTTCAGCATGATAATTATAAATCGCACCTTTTGCGTTGAATAATGAACCTATCTTACCTTTAACAGTTACCCAGAAGTTAGATACTGCATTAGTTAATGAAGTAATCTTACCTTTAACATTAACTGAAGGTGTTCCTGCATTATTACTAATTTTAGTCATACTACCTGAAATTGATTTAGTATAACTTCCAGACTTATCTTTAAAAGATGTAGCTGAAGCTCCTACTGATTTAGTGTATCCTCCAGAATTATCTCTAAACGATGTAGCTGAAGAACCAATTGATTTAGTGTATCCTCCTGAATTATCTTTAAAAGATGTAGCTGAAGCTACTACTGTTTTAGTGTATACTGCAGTCTTATCTTTAAAAGATGTAGCTGTACTGCTTATGCTCTTATCATAATTGCCTGATTTATCTTTAAAAGACTTAGCTGTACTACTTATAGTCTTGTCATAATTGCCTGATTTATCAGCAAACTTTTTAGCTGTTGCAGATATTTCTTTGTCAAACTTACCTGATTTATCATGAACTTTTTTCATTTGTCCATCAACATTAATGTCAAGTTTTTGGCCTTCAACATCTTTCTTAATTTTGTTCAGAGCATATTTTGTGTCTGGATCTGAAATCTTCCAATCAGCAGTCCACTTACCTAACGAATTTTTAAGTGAACCTAATAAACCTTTAGATCCAGATACAGCATCAGTAGCTTTTTTAACATCAGGTTCTTTGATTTTCCAGTTAGGTTTGAATCCTTCAAGCTTACTATTTACACCAGTTAAACCTTTTTTAACTTCTTTCTCGGTATTCTTCATAGCCTTGCTAGTATCTTTGGCTAACTGGCTCAGTTTAGCCTTGCTTAAATCCATACCTTCAAATTCATCTTCTATAGTATTAACTGTTTCTTTAGATTTTTCAGCAGTTGAATCCATTACATTTGCGATACTATTTATAGTTTCTTTTGAGATATCGTCTAGTTCTTTAGGCATTTTTTTCATTGATTCTAATGCGCCTTTAAAATCACCAGTTAACAATTGAACTAATGGTTTAATAACTGCTATAGTAGATCTTATAGCACCAACACCTGCATAGAATGCTGCTGCCGCAATTCTAACACTCTTTTCAATCATCTCGAAGGCTTTACCAACTGGGCCTCCGTTCTCCTTAATCTCGTTGAATTTATCTATAATTTCTTTGATTTTGTCAGCAATAGCTTTCCCGATATCACCCCATAAGTTACCTATCCAGTTTTTAAATTGATTCCATTTTTCTTTGAGCCAATCGGTAATATTACCCCAGTTTTTAATAACAACTATAATGGCTGCGATTGCTGCTATTACTGCGGCTATCCCTGCGACAATTGGTAGCAATGGTGCATTAATCGCCCAAAGAGCTATAGCTAAAGGAGCTAGAGCTGCTGCAAGTCCTGCTACGACACCAACTAGTAATCCACCTACAGCCACAAATTCTTGTACTGGACCTGGCAGTTTAGCGAACCATTCTGCGAAAGTTTTAATACCTTCAATAACTGGTTCTAGTGCTGGTAATAAAGCAGTTTCAAATGTACGTTTTAATGAGTCTAAAGCTTGACCCAAACTCTCAAATTTAGTTTCATTTAACTCGTCCATCTTGCCTTTAGTTGTATCTATTGCTCCGTCTGTTTGACCTAAACTGTTAATTGCTTTAGGACCTAAATCTTCCCATTGTGTACCGAATAATTGAACACCTATTTCATTTCTTTTAATAGGATCTTCAATAGCCATTAATTTTTGTATTATTTCTTGAGACACTTTTTTTGCAGATTCTCCGCCTGCTGCATATCTCTTAGTTACATCGTCTACACTAAAACCTAATGCTTCTAATCCTTCTTTAGTTGTGTCTGATCCATCTTTTATTCTTATTGAGAATTCCTTCATAGCATCCCCAACTTTATCTGCTGTGAATGCTCCATTATTCAACCCGTTTACTAATACGTTAGCCATATCTTCTGCTGAATATCCTGCTTCTTTGAACATAGGAGAATATTCTCTAAAGATATCTATCATATCACCATTAACATTTAAACCATTCTGCGCACCTTGAATCATTAACTCATATGCTTCATCCCAAGTTATACCGAATTGCTCAACTAATTGCTTAGCCCCTTGTGTACTTTCTTGTACATCTATACCTAATGTTTGTGATAGTAGTAGCCCTTTTTCAGTAGCTTTTTGTAATTCTTCGCCTTGCAATTTTGTTTGTTGAATAACACTACCCATTGCCTTTTCTACTTCAGTTAAGCTTTCACCATATCCTTGTTTATAAACATTAAGTGCAGTATTTTCTAGCTTTTCTAGTTCCTTACCTGTAGCACCTGTAACTGCTTGTAGTGTTAATTGTGAATCTCCAAATTCTCGACCAAACTCAATTGCTATATCCTTAATGAATCCTAGTTTTTCTGCAATCGTATTTAATCCATCTATTATTGCTTCAGATGTTAAGTTTGCTGCTAACACATCACCAAATGTACTAGATTGGTTAGTTGTATCTTCTAATGATTTAGTTAGTTTATCTGCTGCTTTTGTTACATCTTCTAACTTTTGTTCTTCGTCCTGTAAAGAATTTACTAATCCGCCTATTTTTGATTCAAGTTCTTTAGCTTCAGTAGAAGATTTTCCTTGTTCTAAAACAACCTTTTTGTATTCATCTTTTAGTTGTTCTAATTCTCGTCTTTGTTTTTCAATCGAATTTCTTAATGAATCATAGGCATTTCCTTGTGTTTTAATGCTATCAACATTAGCGTTTGCTTCGTTTTTAGCTTGATTTAGTTCTCTATTGAAGTGATCGAAAGCATCTGCTGTATTACCTATTTCACTTTCTAAGTCAAACATTTGGTTAGTCAGTTCTTCAATACGTCTACGACACTCTTGTGTTTCAGCAGCACTTTCTCCTAGTGTTTCACTATAATTTTCATATTCGCTTGTTAATATATGAATTTCAAAAACAACGTTTTCATATTCCCTAGTTAATTCTTCAATTCGTTGTTTTAGTTCTTCTATGTTCTTTTCTGCTTCATCTAAAGCATGAGTATTGCCTTTAAAACTATTACTAAGTTGTTCAAGATCTCCTGCTGCTTGCCCGAAACTATCGGCTGCTCGTTCTGCTGCTTTTTCTACATTGTTCAGTTTTGTTATGTTTGCCTTTAGCTCATTACTCAATCTTCCAATGTCTGCCCTTAAAGATTGAGCTTCTTCAGACATTTCGCCTTGTTCTAGGATTATGTTTTTATAATTCGTTTGAAGTTGTTTTAATGCTTCTTCTTGTTGACTTATTTCTTCAGTTAATGTACCTAAAGCTGATTCTGATTGCATTGCTTCATTTGTTAAATTACCAAAGTCATTAACAATGTTGCTTGCCGCAGATTCAACTTCGAATAGAACTTGCTTATTCTTTAGTAGTTCGTCATTTAAAACAATAATGCTTGCTTCTAAGTTTCTAGCTTCAAAAGATGTTCTGCCTTGCTCTAATGCTACGCTCTTATACTGGTCCATTAAGCTTTTTAATGAATTTTCCTGCTCGCTTATAGTGTTTTTAAGGTTATCAAATGCTGTGCCTGATTCATTTGATTTATTAGCAAATTCATCAACTGCTTGACTGATTTTACTGAATGTATTAGTTGCTACATTTTCTACTCTTTGTAACTCACTTATGTTATCAGTTAAAGATTTAGTTACATTCGTCATAGCTTGTTCAAGGAGTTTAGCCTCTTTGGAATTTTCTTGATGTGATAATACTAAATCTTTGTATTTTGCTTGAAGTTTAACTAATGATTCTTCTTGTTTACTTATAGTGTTTCTTAACTTATCTAATGCTGTATTAGATTCATCAACTTCTTTTCTATAAGCTCTATAAGAAGAAGATGCAGTTTGTATAGCAGATTCTAAGTATTTATAGCTATTTCTACTCTCCTCCACTGTTAAGTTAAGCCTATCCATAGCTGCTTCTAATTCTCTAGCTTCTTCAGTGTTTTCTCCTCCAGCTTTAATAACTGCTGCATATCTTGTTTGTAGCTGTTTTAGTTCTTCTTCTAGTTGTTGTATAGTTTTCTTTAGATCTTTAAAAGCTGAATCCATTATTCCTGTTTCATCTTCAAGTTCATCTAAACCTTTAGCTGCTAATTTAGCTGCATCTTCTACATCTTCTAATTTGTCTTGATTTTCTTTCAGTTCTTTATTCAGCTTGCCTATTGCTTTTTCTAGTTCTTTGGCTTCGTCACATGAATCGCCTTGTTCTAGAATCACATCTTTATAGCGTTTTTGTAATTGTTTCAATTCGTCTTGTTGTTCTTTTATTGTGGCTTTAAGTTTGTCAAATGCTGATTCAGTTTTTTTACTTTCATCACTAAGATCGCCTAAGCTATTACTTAAAGACACTGTTTCTTTTTCTACTTTTTCTAGTGCTTCATTTGTGTCATCTAAAGCTTTGTTATATTTAATTAATTCACCTTTGATATTGTTATAACCTTTATATAACTTATCAACTTCGTCTGAATTTTCACCAAAAAGTTCTTTGGCTTTTTCCATTTTCTTACCTTGTAATTCTAGCTTATCAGCTAAATCCTCAGTAATCTTTTGTAGTGTTTTTTGCTTTCTACCAAGATTATCGAAACTTTCGCCATTGGATTTTATTTCTGTATTAACTAGTTTCAAGTCAGATTTTAGATTGCCAAGTGATTTGTTTAAACTCTTAATACCTTTGGAAAATTCGGAAGTATCGGCCGTGAATTTGACCTTTGCTTCTTTATTTTTACTTGCCATTCTTTCACCACCTTTGGATAATAAAAAAAGCCCAAACCAATAAATCGAATCATTGGCTTAGGCTTATTGGTTATTTTCTTCTATTCATTGCTTCCATTTCAACTTCTTTAGCATAGCTAATGTAATCATCATATGCTAACTTATTTTCTAAAACACTAATAAGGAAGGAGATGTCAACGTTCCAGAATAAGTCCTCACTAACTCCTAATATCACAACATAATATGTGTAGTAATCTTCTATATCTTCCATGACTAACTTAGGTGATTTGACTCTACTTCTTCGCTTATTAGTATTTTTTGTTACCTTCTTAAAGGCTTCTCTGAATTTTATTTTTTTTTGCTTTGGACTAATTGCCCTGCTTTAACATTGATTAATTCTAAATCAAAAGGAACTAAAGCTGTAAATTCTTCTTCTGAAAGCACTGATTCATTACCAATGTTTGCACATAAGTAACCAGTGTATAGTACTGTTAATGAGTCGAATACAATATCGAACTCGCTGTTTTGTAGCACATTCATAAATCTTTCATACATCTTTGGTTGTTCAGTTTTGATTTTTAATAATCTAGCGAAATTTAATGTAAGCTTAACAATTTGTCCATCTTCTAGTTCTAGTTCTATATATGTATTCTTCATTAAGAATCAGTCCTTCCATTAAATTTTATTAAGCGTTTTTAACCATATCTGGAGTCCAAGCTGTTAACCAAGTTGAATATTCATCTCCATTAGTTTCATCTACTACTACTTCATACTTAACGTTTCCATCATCGTCAGCGAATAAGTTTATTTCGATTTCGATTTCAGCAACTTCTTCTGCACCATTTTCTATAGTGAATTTAGGAGCAGATGCCATTATACATCTTGGGTATGCTACTAATTTTTCATTTCCATCTTCATCAAGGATTTGAGCTACTAATGTGAATTCTTTATGTCTAGAATTTCTACCATATGCCATAACTCCTGTTTTTAATCCTTCTTGATCCATACCAAATGCTTTAACATATAAATCATATTTCATATGTAAAGACATTGTTATTGTTCCTGATCCAGCTCCTCTAGAAACTGTTTTAGCTAAAACACCTTCACAGTTTTTAGATATAACTGTAACTGCTAATTCTTCATCAGCAGAACCAACACATCCTAATTTAGTGAATGTTCCTTGAGTATCATTATTGAATTTCATACTTGCATTTTTTATTTCAAAATTTGAAAATACATTTTGATAAGCCATTATTTTTCTTCCTTTCATTTGATAAATTTTTATTTTAATTCCATGCTTTTAGTAAGCTATCAAGTATGCCATTTACTAATGTGTCATACTTTTGTTCCACACCTTCAACCATGAAATCGTGTGGCGCTTGGCCCTTACTAGTTCCTTCCCCTTCATCTGGAAAGTACAAGTAGTGCCATTGTTTCTTAGTGTGAATATATACTGATAATTTTCCTTCCATATCTTCTGTGAATGGTGCGCTGCTTCTTGCGTGTTTCTTTTTTCTATCTGATACAGGTATTAAGTTTTGTATACTAGGTTTAACTATTTTAGGAACTTTATTTTCTAGATAATCACCGATAGCATCTTCAGCATTATCTTCATATGCTTGAATCGCTTGTATCAGTTTGTTAACATCGTCATCATTTAATGAAAACGCTGCTCCAGCCATCTAGAGATCCATACCTTTGTGAGTTTTGGTGAAAGTAAGAGTAACCATTTCTACTACAATATCAGTATTGTTTTTAGTAACGTAGTTGTATTGTGCTGGTCCAGCAAGCTTTAGTTTGGCTTTATTTTGTATCGCTTTAATTATGTTAATTTCCAGATCTTCTTCTATGTAGTTTTCCATTATTATATGCACTTGGTAGTAATAATTCATATCACAACTATTTGTGCCTGATTTATTGAAAGATTGTCTATTAAACACAATGTAATTCCACGCGTCATTTTCTTTAGCAAAGCTTCTTCCATAGTAAACTGGATAACCAAATTCACTTAAACAACCTTCTAAGTTTTGTAGTATGCCTTTAAATTTACTCACCTTGACCACCCTCTAATCTTCTACATTCTTCTAGATACAAATAAAGTTCTCTATTGATTCTATCTTCGTCTGTATAAATGATGTCGTAAAGAACTCCATCTATAACAACCTTGTCACTATTCTTAACACCATTAACTAATCTAGTTTTAATCTTAAGGGTTAAGTCTTTTCCACTTGATTCAGCAAATTCTATATCTTGTAATCTTTTATAACTTTGTTGGTATGCTAACTTATAAATTAACTCCATATCTTCTGCTGTTTTAACATTAGTTTTTGCGCCAAAATAACTTTTTGTTTGTTCTACTTTAGGACGGTAAACAAATGCAAAACCATCAAGGTAGCATTGAATTCGTTTATTCTTCATCTTTTCTTCTCACTTCATGCATCATTCTAACTTGCATTATTTCATTGAAATAGTTAGAATCAAATTCATTGGCACAATTGTTATAAACATAAACACAGTAGTTAATAAATAAGTTTTGTTCCATACCATATTCTGAGTAGTCTATGTCTGCTCCTAGCTTAAAGTTCATCGTTGGTATAGCGTTTTGAATTATTCTTGTTAGTTTCTTATGAGTTTCCTCATCTTCCCAAGTTATATATAATTCATTGATTAATATCTGAAATAATTTTTCTTCCATCTATCATCACATCCTATCAAGGACGCTCAGATTAAGCATTTTTAACTGTAATTACTGCTGGTTTTAATCCTGATATATCAAGAACTAATGCACAGTTTTCATCTAATGCTCTACCATTTGCGTAAGTTTTTATTTTGTAAGTTCTTTGTTCTTCTAAGAATCTATATTCATCTGAGAATTCTATAACGCCTTCTTTAGCAAATGCTACACCTACTGTATAGTTCTTTAAGTCTGCTAATATAGCTTTTCCTGCTGGTACTGATTCAGATATAACAACATCCATTGGGAATGCGAAATTATCTACATAAGCACCACTCATATTTTGTACTCTTACTGCTGGAGCTACTAATGTATAGTAATCGTTTGCATTACATACTAATGATAAGTGTCCAACTGGTCTATTGTGTCCTTTTTCATTCTTAGCTAATTGAGCTATTAAAGCACCCATAGATGCTACACCAAAATCAGTTACAGCTTGAGCAGCTTTATCTTGATGTACACCATCAACTGCACCAGTTAATTTTTTCATTAATCCTACTGGTTTTCCATCTCCATCACCAGCTATTATTGCATCTTCTAATCCGCAAGCTATAGCGTCTTTTAATATTGTTCTGATGTATCCATCTAAGAAAGTTGCTCCTAAATCTAACATAGAAACAGGTATTACTGCGAATGCTGATAATTTGTTTATGCTTAATTCTAATACTTTGAATTGAGAAGTTATTTCTTTAGTTATTTCAGCGTCTACTTCTCCCCAAACTGCGTTTTGTCTAGTATGGTTATTCATTATAACTTTTGTAGCGTATTTAGCATTTTGGAAGTTAACTTTAGTTAATATTGGATGTTCTTCTACTAAATCTTTCATTACTTGATCTATGATAGATTCTGGCATTAAATCATTAGCTGTTAAATCTGCTAAAGTAGTTACAGCTTGTTGAGCGTTTTTACATTTAGAAGCAGTTATTAATGCATCATAATATTTTTGTTCTGCTGTTGTTAATTGACGATATCCTCTTTGTACTAAGATGTTTTTATCTTGTACTGATTCCATATAATCATTTCTTATTTCGTCTACTATAGAATTACTAAATTCATTCCAAGCTTGTTGTATTTCAGCTTCATTGTTTGATTGTAAAGCTGTTTGTAAGTTCATTGCGTAGTTTTTGTTTCCTAATTTCATTTTTAGTTTTCTCCTTTTCTTTGAAATATTTTTAAGAAATTTGATACTGAATCAACTGTAGGTTTTTCTTCTACAACTTTTGATTCTTCAGGTTGCGTTTTAGTTTCGCCTACTATTTTTTGAACTAAGCTTTTTTTAACAGATTGGACTACTAAACTTACTACTTCATCTTGCTCTTCTTCTTTGTGAGAAGTAGCGAATCCTAATTCACAAGCTTCTTTACTTGTTATCCATGTTTCTTCGTCCATCATCTTTTTAATTGTTTCTTCATCTAATCCTGTAGCTTGACAATATAAATCAACTGATACTTGAGCCATCTTATCTAGATCGTCAGCTTGCTTTCTTAATTCATTAGCATTTCCTATTGTCATAACAAATGGATTATGTATCATAAGTAATGATGCATCTTGCATTATTCTTTCATCACCTGCTAAGAAGATTATGCTCGCTATTGAGCAAGCGAATCCAGAACAAATAGTTGTGATTTTAGCTGGATGATTCTTTAACTGATTGTAAATAGCAAATCCTTGTGATACTGAACCACCATAACTGTTTATGTATACTTCAATTTCATCAACAACACCTATGGCTTCTAACTCATAAGCAAATGATAATGCACTTACTCCTTCTTCGAATACTACGTCATCCACAATATCCCCAAAGATATTCACAACTGCTTTATTGTCTTGTTTTGAAAATTGGTAGTATTTATTCTTCATTTTCTTCTTCACCTCCTTCTGCTGATTCATCACTCTGTCCTTCTTGGACAGCTTCTTCTGGCTGCTCTATTTCTGCTATTTCTTGCTCGGTTTCTACCTGAACTTCTTGTTCAGATTTTAATTCCTTTGGATTTCCTAATATGTCTCTAGCTGTTGTTTCATCAAATGGGAATGCATTTGTTAATAATGTTACTGCTCCTTCATATGATAACTGTCCTGTTACTACTGCATTTATAATTTCTAATACTGATGCTATTTGCGCACCATTCAATGCTGTAGATTGAATATTTTCTGCTGGTTCTTCAGCTTCAACTGTCTGTCCATCTTGTACAGATACAGTAATTTCAACGTCTTCAGGTTCTTCAGCAACTTTAAGCATTTCTTCAGCTAAGCAATAATTCTTAGTGATCCAATGTTTATCTGCATATTCTTCTTCAATTTTGTTGTAACCAACTGTGTCTCTGATTTCATTGATTGATAAGACACCACTTGATAATACTTTGTCAATAGCATTAGCCATTTCTAATATGTCAACATGACGAATGTCTGAAGTATCTAGACGCACATAATTATTCTTGATGAATCCTGAATAACCATCATATAGTTTTGCACTTAATTCTTCACTAATCATTGATGCTATAGGCTCAACTGTAAGCACTAGGAATTGCTTTAACTCTCTAGTGATATTATCAGTCTTAGCAAATAGCAGATTCAATGGAATATTGAATGCTTGCGCCACTGTTTTAAATAGGTTATCTATTAATCCCTGGAAGTCATTACTTGTTGTTCCGCCTGTTTTAGATACATCAGTAAGTGTTTGTCCTTTGTATAATGGAAGTACTGTATTTTGATTTTGTAGGAAGTTTTGTAATTGTTCCTGTAATACATCTTTGAACTTATCATTGAACATTCTGTCTCCAACTTTAACGTTGTCTAGTTCTAAAACATATTTTTGTTGATTATCTATCTTGTACTTCTCGATACATAACTCTAGCATTTCTTCGTAAGATTGATACAGTGAATCAATTAGTCTTTTGATATTTGAATTGTTAAGTCTTAGGAATATTACTTCGTCTTGTTTAAACAGTTTGTTGAATGTTAATGTTCCTACTGTTACACATTCATAACTGTTTCCTAAGATCGGATATTCATTTGTTAAGTAAGAATCAGCTACATATAAACAACCTTTAACATTTACTATTAATGCTTCACCTTCATGCACCATTTTCTCCACAGCTTTATGCCATAACATTGAGCTGGATTCATTAGCATTTGGTCTTACATTTAATATGTAATGGTTTTGGCCCATTACTTCTACGCCATGTTCATATGTTCTTGCTGTACATTGACTAATCGCATTAGCTATTAGATTAACGCACATACTTATTGCTAATTCTTTATAAGCTAAGTTAGCTAATTGTTGTTGATTAACTATAGTTCCAAGTGGATTTCCTTCTTCATCAAGCATTGTTCCACCTAAGAAATCGACTAACCACTCTTTAAATCCTGCCATTCTTTCACCACCTTTCAAATTACCATGGGAAGAAGTTATCCTGTTCATCCCAGTCTGTAAGCCTATCTTGACTTGCTATTATTGCATGTACTGCTGCCATCCACAAATCATTCTTTCTCCTAAATGGATCTATTTTTTCATACACAAAGTTTCCATTTTGCTTCGGTAACAGTTGCGTATTGTTCATCGACCAGCGCATAAGAGGATTATCTCCTACTACTATTTGCTGATTATTTAGTAAGGAATCAATTAATGGTACTACCTTCATTATGTCTGATGGTCTTACAAGTGTTACTTCATCTTTGTCGTAATAATCAATATTAATTGCTTCTAAACCTTTTTTCATTAGTGAAAGTCTATATGTATCAATTGCTAGATGCTCAAATGAATATTTCTCTAACTGTTCTTGGATCCACTTCATAACTATAGCTATATCTACTTCTACATCGTCTATGAAGGTTATTAGGCCCATTTCAGCCCATTCTCTCAATGGAGCTTTAATCTTTGGCAAGTCTTTCGACTTCTCACAAACCCAAGCATGACTTATGATGTAGTATTTGCAGTTCTTTCTGATGCATATAGCCGCTCCAACCATATCTGAAATAGTTGCATAGTCAATTCCCACAGTGCAATTGTAGCCGCTTAGTTCTTCATAAGGTATTTCCTGATTAGTAGCCTTTATATTTTCGTAGTCTGTTATCGCTGTCATTGTGTGCATCTGTGGTAAATTCATACGCTTATCTATGAATGATTTGTTAATGATTGGATTCAATTTATAATCCTGGTATTCTTTGCGCATTTGCATTAATAAGCTTTGCATTTGATACAGTGAAGGATTCGCTTTAAACCAATTTGATTCATCATGTACTTCTTCTTTGTTATCAAGTCTACAAATGAATGGAAGATGTCCATAATCCTCAATTCTTCCTTCAAGAATGTCTATTGATTTGTTTAGTAATTCATCTAATACTGAATCACGAATTTCACCATTTGTTGTAATGTAGAATTCACGACCATCTTTAACTTTACCTAATCCAGTTTTGTGAACGTTGATATTATCCCAGTTTTGATACTGATGCACTTCGTCAAATATGATTGCTCCAGGTCTTAATCCATCTGCTGATTTTGCATTGCTTGTCTTAAATCTTAACTGCGAATTTGTTTTCTTGTTCGTGATTACCTCACGATTCCAATGAAAGTTCTTTTTAAATTTATCAATATGTTTTGGATTGCTTAATACTGTGTATAAATCATTAAAACTTGTTTTAGCTTGCAGTTCTGAGTTTGCGATAATATCAATGTTGTAATTTGGTATTCCATTTGTTTCAGTCATCAAACAAAATGAAAGATATGAAATGAATGCATTTTTTCCAGATCCTCTACCAATCATACAAAATAATGTACTGAATCTAGGTAAGTCAGTTTCTTTTTGATACAGGCAGAGCATTAAAACCAATAAGAATTTCTCCCAGGGAAGCAATTCAAATGGAAAGTATTTTTGATAGCTAAGGTATTTTGTTACCTTCTTTTCATCAACATATAGGTTATCTGCTTCATCTTCTAGGATTCTTTGTATCATTTTTGCTAACTGTTTTTGCTCTTTGCACATAGTATGTTCGGATTCAGATAACACCATTTCTATGTATTCTTCAATATAATTGATAGTGATCACCGCCTTTCATCTTGTTCTCAGTACTATCAATTACTACTTCATCTTATAATTCATCATCTTCATCATCTTCTAATGGTTCGTATTCCTTGATTTGTATCTTTAACTGTGTCAGTATTTTTAGCATTTGGCTGCTCGTCTTATTAAGTTCTCCTACAGAATCATTACGCTTAAAGCCCCATTGTTCTTTACCATTTTGATACTTACAAACTACTCCTCTTTCATCTATGTCATCTATTAATTGGTTCTTAATTACCCATAGACGCATGTAATCTTCCACTAACCCTCTAAAAAATGGTGTATTATTCCCACTTATTTCTAGTTGATTCATTAATGATTGTCTGATTTCTTTGTATTCATTAGTACGCTTGTAATCTTTTGCCATTTCTTAATCACCTCACTTTGTCGAATTAAATAAAGGACTACACCCCTTAAACTACTCTCACATGGCTTAAAACAGGCATTTTTGCTATTGTTGGG
>JAEIGA010006203.1_pt1 | contig 18183 bp, 13 predicted proteins | sample 9270691 | NCBI WGS metagenome assembly JAEIGA01 (sample SAMN17057246, study PRJNA624740) | gut metagenome | biome: biome; isolation source: fecal sample | host: Bos grunniens | place: China: Xizang | collected 2019
AAATGCGACTGGCTGCCCCCATGGGGGCATGGGGAATGAATAATCAATGTATACAACAGATTATAGGGTTATTTGCTTTAAGGCAGAGTTAATGCAACCCCTATGGATAAGGCAGATTCAATGCAACCAGGCAGAATGACAGAGTAAATGCGACTCCCCGCTTCGCGGGCAGTCGCATTTACTCTGTCTTGTCACCCTCACGTCAAAACAGCGAGCCCATTTACAACACACACATAATTTTTGATATAATACAACAATCAAACACACCTTTTGGAGAAATTCAATGCCTATCAACAGACGTTCATTTCTTGGCTTGAGCAAGGGTGCGGTAGCTTTCGCGGCCGCCACCTCAGCTACCGGTGTCTTAGCATCATCGAAAATAGAAGCCAAACCTAAAAAAAAGCGCTCATTCATCGGCGCCTGCCCTCCCAGTTCGCGCGAATACAATACGCGCCGTCCCGGTCCTACCCGCGTTATGATCATCGGTGCGCATCCCGATGATGCAGACATCGTATGCGGCGGAACTGCCTTAAAACTTATAAGCCGTGGATTTAAAGTCAAATTCGTCTCTGTTACTGATGGGCGTATGGGACATCATAAACTTACTCCCGATGAGACGGCTGCGGTCCGCAGACGCGAAACCTTAGAGGCAGCCCGCCGTATGAATCTTGACGGTTATGACATTTACGGCTATCCGGACTGCGGTCTTTATCCGACGGAAGAAGCGCGCATGCTCGTAGCGCGCAAGATTCGCGAATACCAGCCCGATTTCATCATCACACACCGCACTTGCGACTATCATGCCGACCATCGCGCAACAGGCCAGCTCGTTATGGACGCGGGGTATCTTCTTGGCGTTCCGCACTGGTGCACGGAAGCTCCCGCGCAGAGACTTAGACCTGTCATTCTTTACATGTCCGACAGCTTCACCCTTCCTCGCGCGTTAAGGCCTGACGTAATGATCGATGTCGATCCGTATCTCGACAGCCTCTGCGATGGACTTGACGCTCAGGTTTCTCAGTTCTACGAATGGCTTCCGTGGGATGGAGGCAGAGAGGAAAAGGTCGCGGCTCTCGGCGACAGATCGGACATAAAAGCGAGAAACGCTTATCTTGTCAGATATGTTCTTGGGCGCAAGAGATACGACGCACGCCGCTTTGCGGACGCCTGGAAAGAGGAATTTCCCTCTCTCAACCTGCCCAAGCACATGGAAGTCTTTGAAGTCTCCGAATACGGCAGAGCTCCGACGGAAGAAGATTTAAAACTTTTCTGCGGAATGTAAAAACCCGTCTCGGCAAAATAAAAAGAACATTGAGAAGAAATTTCTCAATGTTCTTTTTTTATGAAAAACATCCTTCAAGAAGACGTTTCGTATAATCGCTTTTCGGACTTGAAAACACGCGCTCGGCCGGACCTTCATCAACGAAAAGGCCCTTTTCCATGACCGCCACATTATCGCATACATTTTTAACGACAGCAAGATCGTGAGCTATAAGAATGATGGAAAGCGACAGCTCCCTTCTTAAATCGCGAAATAGATTTAGTATTCTTGCCTGAACCGAAACGTCAAGAGCCGATACAGGTTCGTCAGCGATCAATACCTCTGGGTTTACCGCCAGAGACCTTGCAACTGATATTCGCTGACATTGACCGCCTGACATTTCTCTAGGGTACTGGTTTAAAACGGCCTTTGAAAGCCCCACGATATCCACAAGTTCCTCAACGCTTCGGGATGAAGAATGTTTCGCGTGCCGCAAAGCCTCAGACAGCGTCTGCTTGGTCGTCATGCGCGGATTAAGACTGCCTACGGCATCTTGGAAAATCATCTGCACGGAAGCGGCGTTAAGAATAATATCGCCGGATGTTTTTTTCTCCAAGCCGACCAAAGTTTTAGCTATCGTGGACTTTCCCGACCCGGAGCCTCCGACAATGCCGTAGATCTCATTTCTGGCGACTTTGAACGAAACGCCCTTTACCGCCTCAAAAGAGCCGTAATGAACGACTAAATCTTTTACTTCAACAATGCTTTGCATTTCGCATCGATAAATTTAAGATTTTTCTTTATGAAGAGAGCCTCTTCTTTAAGACGATCTTTGTATATCTTAAGGTCTATTCCGCACGTCGTCCCCTCATGGGTTTTTGCGGCCACGACAGCATCGCAGTCCTCGCTTTCGAGAAGTTCAAGATGATCTCTGACCTCGTGATACGCATCTCTCCAAGGCTTGCCCTCGGCCACTTTTCTTAAAGCGACGTCAGTAGCGAATACGCCAGGACTGAACGCTTCGCGGCACTTATCGGCATCAAAAGTCATGCCGTCTACGAGTTTTGCGAGGATTCTCAATGTCGTGCGCGTTGTATCAAGCCCCTTCATGTAAAGAAGTTTCACATCCTGCAGATCGCGATTATACCCGCCCGGCATCGCGTGCAAAAGCGTCAAAGCCGCCGTCTGCGAACCTATAACCTGAGCCGTCTTTCCGCGAACAAGCTCAAGAACGTCAGGATTATATTTCTGCGGCATAATGGAAGAGCCGGTACAATACTCGCGAGGCAGTTTAAAGTATGCAAATTCAGGCATTGAGAATATTATCATATCCTCAGCCAACCTCGAAAGAACGCACATGATCTGCGCCAAGGCGGACAAAAGCGCCGCCTCGCATTCGCCTCTGGCCATGGAAGCGCCGAAGCAATTATGGATAGTGCGGGAAAATCCGAGCAGTTCGCTTGTGCGGGAACGATCAAGCGGCAACGGCACGCCGTAGCCTGCAGCGCTGCCGAGCGGATTTATGTCCGCGAGACGATAGGCCGCTTTCAAATTTTCAAGCTGATCCAAAATCATCTCGGCGTGCCCGGTGGCCCACATTTCGACGCTCGACGGCATAGCAGGCTGCAGATGTGTACGCCCCACAAGAGGAGTCTTGCCGCCCTTGGCCGCAAACTTAACGAGTGAAGAGACAAGCTCCACGACTTCCTGCGAAGTTCTAAGTATCTCATCTTTCATGTGAAGCCTGACATCAACGGCGACCTGATCATTGCGGCTGCGGCCGGTATGGATCTTTTTGCCCAAATCGCCGAGCTCCTCCGTAAGCATGCGCTCGACCGCCATGTGAACGTCTTGATCGTCAACGCGAATCTCGAACTGCCCATTCTCGGAAAGTTTCACGATCTTGGCAAGAGTTTTACGCACTTTGGACGCCTCTGCCTTCGTGACAACGGCGCGAGGGAGTTTCATCTCGGAAAGCATTGTCACATGAGCGGCCGTACCCATACAGTCCCACTTCGCCAAACTGAGATCTAGGACAGGATCTTCTCCTACCGTATAAGTCAAAACATCAGGGTCAACCGTATTGTCGGTAATCGTTTTCTTCGTATCTTTTTTCATTCCGTTTGCTCCGTTTTCTGAGATTCTTCAAGTGCTTGACAAAGTTTTGACTCTGCCTCGTCGAGCAAAGACAACAATTCTTTTTCGCTTTTCTGATATTTGGCCAATTCTATCAGAAATCTCCAATAAAGCCTAGATGACTCGGACATAAGCTCCCCTCTGCCGCCGCCAAAAAGAATCATCTCGCTCGCCTTATCATAAGCGCAAAGCCTGATGGCGTAATCTTTTTTCGCAAGAGAAACCGCATCTCTAAAAGATATGCTGTGATACCGCCCGAGAAAAGGAGAATCAAAAGTCTTCGGATAGAGAAAATGACGCGATGCAAATACAAGGATGTCTCTGCGAGAGGCTTTACCCGGCTCTAAAACCTTGCGAAGAAGCTTAAGATACGCCTCGTCATCCATATCCGCCCCGTCATCGCCCTTCTCTCCCTTAAGCCATCTTTCGAGACTCTCGCGATCTTCCTTTATACGCGCCTTGGGGTCGGTACGGCGATACACCTTCAAGGCAGTCTCATCGGAAATATCTTCATTTTTAACGGCTCTGAAAAACGCCTTTACGATCTCAAGACGAAGGCGATCAAGATCCGCGTACCCGGGGCTGAAGATATAAATATTTGACCTACACCCTGATTGTGTATCGCGCACTTTCGTTATCACCGTATTGTCGTTTGTGCGCACGTCACCTACATACAAGGCTATTAGAGCGTTATCGAACTTAACCGGCTTTATCGAAAGCGAGGAATAAAGAGCGCCGACCGTTTCAGATGCGAACCGTGCGATAGGCTGCTGAAATTCCCGGCGCATATCTTCCGGGCAATGCGCATAAACCTTTATAAGGCCGTCAGCCTGGCGAACGACAGGCGAGCGCATCCTTTGAAGGATTTCTGCGCGAGTCAACGCCAGCACAAGTATAGCCAAAACGATCTTCACGTCACCTGACCTTGACGAGCACCACCAGCAGCACGGACATTACCACTATCTGCATCAAAGTAAAACGCATCAAAACCTGCGCGTTTGACCATTTCAGATTTTTCTTGCAATGATCATGAAGAGGAAAGCGTATCTTTCTTATCGCCGCATCATCGCCTATTTCAAAGCCTACTTTTTTAGCGACTCTCAATATGACCAATTTCACAAGCCCGCCGCCGCCGTTGATGAGCACGATCGGAGAGAGCGCAATGATAAGAAAAGGATTGCCCGTAACGAGCACGAGCGCGCCGACTAAAATGCCGAGAAAACGGCTGCCCGCATCACCCATCAAAATCCGGGACGGTTCGGCGTTGAACCACAGATAACCGCCGAAACCGCCGGCGACGGTCATTGCGAGAATCGCCCATTTAGCGGCCTCCGGATTGCAGGGGATGAGAAAGTAGTTAGCAACAGGCTTATAACCGATGACCACATAAAGAAGCGCGGCCAAAACCGCGAGCGCCACCAGTGTAAGCGTCCCCGCCAAGCCGTCGACTCCGTCGGAGCAATTGGTGGCGTTCATCGTAAACCAAAGTAGAAACGCGGCAAGCGGAACATAAAGCCAAAGCGGAACAAGCCACATTCCCTTGAAAAACGGCAGCCATATCAAAGTGCCGTGCCCCTTTGCGATGAAAAACGCGATGGCGATCGACACAACTGCGTCAAGAAGACCTTTCTTAAGCTCTCCCCACGGCACGGCCGCTTTGTCATCAAGATAACCGAAAAGCATAGCCGCGTAAAGGGCCGCGAGAGAAGCGAAATCCCACACTCCGAGCGGAACAAAAAGAAGTATGACAGGCAATGTCAGAAGAGTGACATAATACCCCGCCCCCGTGGGCTTTCCCTGCGATTTCATTCCATCCGGCCCGCAGATGGCCTTGCCCCGGTCTTTAGGCAGCAAATCCCAAAGGCGCGGCAGAAACACGGCTATCGCCAAAGCGGCGAACAATGCGCCGAGAGTCAAAAGCAAGGCGTGCGACTGCAGCAAGCGCAGCGGCCCCCAATACGACTGGAACAAAACTGAAAGATGATAAAGCATTTCCACTCCTTAAAATTCAATAGCAAAATTCATTTAATCGATAATCTTGTACGTTGGCCCCTCTCCGGAATAGGAATCAAGACCTCCGGAAAACGAATCTTCACTTTCACATACGGAGCGAACCGTTTTCAGTTTCGGACGCTCTCCGAAAAGAACGGTCCCGAGCCTAAGCCACGTAGCCCCTTCTTCCACGGCTACCTCGTAATCGCCGCTCATCCCCATGGAAAGGCGCGGCAGCTTGACCGAAAAGCGCTTTTCCATTTCATCGCGAAGCTCTCTTAAACGCCTAAAATACGGTCGGGAATCTTCAGGATTTTCTGAAAATGGCGCCATGGTCATAAGGCCTTCAAGCCAAATCCTGTCGGCAGAAAGAGCCCTCTCGACTATCATCGGCAGCTCTTCTGGAGTCATTCCGCTTTTTGACTTTTCTCCTGACACGTTCACCTCAAGAAGAATATGGACATCTTTCCCGAGTTGAGAGGCGACAGAAGAGATGCGCTCAAGAAGCCTTAACGAATCGACAGAATGAATAAAGTCAAACGTCTCAACGGCATGACGGACCTTGTTTGTCTGAAGATGGCCGATGAGATGCCAAGCAAGACCGCGCACGGAAGACTCCTTCTTCCACATGGCCTCCTGAACCTTATTCTCCGCGACGATCGACAGCCCCGCGTCATAAGCCTCTTTCACGACCTCGGCGCCGTGCGTTTTAGTGACGGCTATAATCTCGACATCGTCAGCACTACGCGAACTGCGTTCGCACGCGGCGGCGATTCTGCCGCGCACTTCACTGAGTATTTCTTCAAGCGCGCGCATATTGGGGAAACCCTTCTCCTTACGCCTCCGGCCACAACTCGTGCGCCATTTCACGAAGCTTGTATTTCTGAATCTTCTGAGAAGCCGTCATCGGGAATACATCAAGGAAATGTATGTATTTAGGTATTTTAAACCAGCTTATCTTATCCTTGCAGAAAACCTGAACATCATGCTCCGAAATCTGCGACCCGTCGGAACGGATGATGAACGCCGCAGGCTGTTCTCCGTATTTCTTGGACGGACAGCCGACAACGGCGACATCTTTAACTCCGGGCATCGTGCCGAGAAAATCCTCGACCTCTTTCGGAGAGATGTTTTCTCCTCCGCGGATAATCAAGTCTTTAAGACGCCCCGTAATGAAATAATACCCCTCTTCATCCATTCGGCCGATGTCGCCCGAGTGGAGCCAGCCGTTTTCATCGATGCATTTGGCGGTTTGTTCGGGCATGTTGTAATAGCCCTTCATGTTGTTGTAGCCGCGGCAGCAGATTTCTCCGTCTTGACCGATCGGGGCGATATCACCCGTTTCAGGATCGATGATCGCAACCTCGATGCCAGGCATGGCCTGACCGATCGTCTGGCACTTGCGTTCGATCGAGGTTTCGAAATAACGCGTCATCGTCATCACGGGACCCGCCTCGGTAAGACCGTAGGGGTTCGTGATTTCCTTCATGAACATCTTGTCCTGCGCCTGCTGCATACGGTGCACGGGGCAGGCAGAACCCGACATAATGCCGGTTCTGAGAGAATGAAAATCAAACTTGTCGAAAAGCGGATGGTCGAGCATCGCGATATACATCGTCGGCACGCCGTAGGTCGAAGTGCACTTCTCTTTTTCAATCGAAGTCATAACCTGCACGGGATCGAACTTCTCGAGAAAAACCATCGTCGCGCCGTGATTTACACAGCTCATCACACCCAGAACGCACCCGAAACAGTGAAAGAGCGGCACGGGGATGCAGACTCTATCTTTTGAAGAAAGATTCTGGCACGCGCCGATCCAAAAGCCGTCGTTTGCGATATTTCGGTGAGTAAGCTGCACGCCCTTGGGAAAACCCGTCGTGCCTGACGTATACTGCATGTTTACGACGTCATTGACGTTGCACTGCGCCTGACGGGCCGTATATTCCTCTTGAGAGACTTCACACGCGAGAGACTTTACTTCATTGAGCGAATACATGCCGCGATGCTTTTCGCCGCCGAGGAAGAAAACTCTCTTAAGATGCGGATATTTCTTTGATTTAAGCTCTCCCCTCGGGCACTCTTTAAGCTCGGGAATAAGACCGTTTATAACCTCGACATAATCGCAATCGCGAAAACCGTTAATGACAAAGAGATTTTCCGCGTCTGATTGCGAAAGCGCAAAATCCATTTCATGGCTTTTGTAGTTCGTGTTGAGCGGCAGAAGAATCGCGCCGATTTTCGCGGTCGCAAACATAAGAACCACCCAATGCGGTACGTTTGTTGCCCAAAGAGCCACCTTCTCGCCGTGCTTTACGCCAAGAGCCATAAGTCCTTTGGCTACGAGATCAACCTCTTCGCCGAACTCATACCAGGTAAGTCGAAAATCGCGATCCGCATAAACCACCGCATCATTCTCTCCACAACGCGCGATAGTCTGATCTAAAAGCTGCCCCAACGTATATTCGCGCGTCACAGGCAAATTATGCCATGGTACGCCAGTTGAAACAGACTGGGTGAACGGCCCCTTTGAAGGCGCTGTTCCGTAAGGATCTGACAGTTTGAATTCGCTCATTTTTTTACGACTTTTCTTATTGATTTTTTAAGCTATAATTATACCAAATTTAGCGCTTCACCGCTCGACGTTTAAAGAGTGAACGCACTTCATCTATGTAAGGTTTATCGGTGGAAACGTAAATGGCGTCGATTGCGTTCTTGACGAAAAGGCGCCTCAATTCTTCACGCTCGGCACGCGCCCTTTGGGAAAAAAGCTCACGGACCTTCTTTGACGACGTATCAACGAGCATAAGTTCGCCGCTTTCAGGGTCTTCCAGTTCGACTAGCCCAACATCAGGCAAGACCACTTCCGCCGGATCTTCAACCGCGACACACACGACGTCGTGATGGCGCGAGGCGGCTTTTAGAAGTTTTTCATACCCTCCGCCTCCGAGAAAATCACTGACGAGAAAAACGACCGAGCGCCTTTTTTGAACGCCGTTCAGAAATTTAAGCGCTCCGCTGATATCTGTTGCGCCGTGAGAAGAATCGCCCGCTGCAAGGACCTCGCGAACAAGACGCATCACGCTATCGCGTCCCTTGCGGGGCGGCAGAAACTTTACGATCTCGTCGCTGAAAAGAATAAGTCCTATCTTATCCTGGTTGCGTATGGCGGTAAGCGCCAAAAGAGCCGTAACTTCCGCCGCAAGCTCTGCTTTCGAGCGGTTTGTAGACCCGTAAGTCTGAGAGCCTGAGACATCAACCATGAAAAGAATCGTAAGTTCACGCTCTTCCGCATAGCGCTTGATGTATGGAATGCCGGTGCGAGCCGTCACATTCCAGTCGATCGCCCTTACATCATCACCGGCGATATAGGGACGCACTTCATCAAACTCAACGCCCTGACCTTTGAATGTCGAATGATAATCACCGCTCAGCTGGTCGTCGATGAGTTTATTTGTAAGAATGCGGATCTTTCCGACTTTCGCCATCAATTCTTTTACATCTGTAGCCATAAAACATCGCTCCTTTTACAGATTTGAGATTATGCCTCCACCGACAACTTCATCACCATCGTAGAAAACTGCGCTTTGACCGGGCGAGACGCCGAATATACCATCTTCACTTTCCACAACCGCCCTCCCGGACGACACCTTTTGCACCGTTGCAGACCCCTTGGGCTCGCCCGCGCTTCTGACCTTTAATGAAAAACGCCCGTCAAAATCGCTCCTGAACCAGATTAAATCGGATATCTCAAAACTTTTCTTTAGAGCCTCATCCTTAAATCCGACTATAACGCGATTACGCTCCGGATCCAAACCCGTCACATAATACGGCACCCCCCCGCCGATGCCAAGACCTTTGCGCTTACCGTATGTATAGCGCCAAAAACCTTGATGATGCCCAAGAACCTTTCCTGAAGCATCGACGATATCTCCCGGCTCGTCACTCTTGCCTATTACCGCATTTACATCGCCCGCGCAAAAATCCTGACTGTCCGGCTTTTGCGAAACCTCAAGACCAAACTCTGCCGCCTTGAGCCGCACTTCTTCTTTCGTCAACTCTCCAAGAGGAAAAACAGTTCTCTCTAAAATATCACGGTCTATACGATAGAGAAAATAACTCTGATCTTTTATCTTATCTTTAGCGCGGAAAAGCGAAACGCCATGATTACTCGCCATGATACGCGCATAATGACCCGTTGCAAAAAGCTCGCACCCTACATCAAACGCAGCTCGCGGCAACAGTGAAAATTTAACAGTCTCGTTGCATCTTACGCAGGGATTTGGCGTTTTACCGGCAAGATATGTAGTCTTGACGTAATCAAGGACATTATTGCGCCACTGCCGGGAAAAATCAAACGTATGAAATTCAATACCGAGCTTTTCCGCCAAACTGCGAGCCTGAGAAACGACATCGCCGTCTTCCTCAAGCCCGACGGTCATAGTTACACCCACGATCTCATGGCCTTGAGATTTAAGAAGCAAGGCTGCGACGGTAGAATCAACTCCGCCCGAAATTCCAACTGCTATTTTCACAACTCAAGAAGATCCTTGAAGGAATGCAGAACCGCGGTAGACGGCGCATCTTTAATGTCGCCGAAACCGAACGAACAGAAAGCCCCTTTTATGCCGGCGGCCTCAGCTGAGCGCATATCCGTCCAACTGTCGCCCACCATCCAATCGTCCGAAGAAAGCGTATGCGACGGCATGCGACGCGCACATTCAAAGAGCGGCAGAGCGGAAGGCTTCATTTCCGCACAATCGCCGCCCGCGACAACGGCATCTAAAAAGAAACGTTTCAAGCCGAAACGATCCAATATCTGATCTGTCGCAAAACGCGGTTTATTCGTATTAACGCCAAGGAGCCAGCCTCTTGACTTAAGTTCCTCAAGCGTCTCTACCACAAATGGATAAAGAGTCAATCTCGCGCAGCAGTTTTCATGATAGTGCCTGCGGAACAGCTCCTTAAGATCCTTCAAATCGATCTTCACGCTCGGCGATGGACCGAAACACTCAGGAATACTGTTCTCAAGCAGATACTGGGCTCCGCAGCCGACATTCGCGATAACCTCATCTACGGTTAACTCTGAAAGCGAAAGATCTCGCCTCGTAAAATTGACGCTTGAGGCTAAATCTATGCGTGAATCGACGAGAGTGCCGTCCATATCAAAAAACATCGCTTTCATTGAAATCTCCTTGATTTACAGAAAAGGCCGGTCTGTTTCGACCGGCCCTCCATACCCTCCATCCACCGAAACGCTCTTATTTCTTTACGAGCTTACGCACAGCCTTGTGCGAGCAGAAAGTACGCTCCGTATAGAGCTTTGAACGCCAGGACGAGGTCTTTTTGATAACCTTGATCGCCTGGATCCAAGGGCTCGCGAACGGGAAGAGCTTCTCGACGCGAACGCCGTAGCTCTCGCGGCTGACGGTGAAGTTACCCGTTACATTGCCGCGGCCGTTGTCGATAGCAAGAACCTTGCCCTCGAAGTCCTGAACGCGGAACTTGTCACCTTCTTTAATCTTGATGGAAACGCGAACGATATCGCCGGTGTGGAACTCGGGATAATTCTTCTCGGCAAGAGCCTTGGTCTGTTCTGCGTTAATCTTATCAATAAGCTTAATACCCATGATTCACCTCCTTAAAGCTTAGGCCTTCTTCTCGGCAGGCTTAGCCTTGCGCGCATGGTGGGGCTTGAGCTCGGGATTGCGAGCACGACGAATGAGGCTGGCAACCGTTTCAGAGGGCTGAGCGCCCTGCTTGAGCCAATAATCAACACGTTCGAGATCAATCTTGAAATTCTCATCCTTGATCTGAGTATCATACCAACCGAGAATCTCAATGAACTTTCCGTCACGGGGCGAACGTGAATCGGCCGCGACGATACGATAGGCCGCGTGGTTCTTGCAACCTGTGCGACGCATTCTAATCTTTACCATTTATTTGCTCCTTTTTCGATAGATGAAAGTGGCGCATAGTATACCATATCGCACTTCCCTTTGCAAGGGGTAAAAAGATAAGCCGAAATTCACCGCAGGATGATGTGAAAACCCGGTATCTTCGTGAGCGCCGCCTCGGACGTGTTGCCGTAGGCACCGAGGTTGACACGGCGACCGTGATACCCAACGCCCTGAACCACCGGCTCACGAGAGTAATCGCTCTTCGGATCGCCCGCGTCGATCGTCGGCGACTCCACGCGCTCTGGATCGCGCACGCGCACCCCATCCTTGAAATAGCCGGTAAATGTGCGCGGATAAACGTTGAGCGCGGCGCAGGCGGCACGAGCGCTCTGTGGCAGATACGGCAGCGAAGGAGAATCCTTGGTCGAGAAAAGACTCTGGAAGTCATCCATAGTTGTCACAAACAGCGGATCGGCGGCGAAGACACCGATGCCGACATTGAGCGTTCCGCCCTCCACGGCATGGATGTAGTTCGATGTCAGCCCGGTAACGAGCGTATATGATATGTTCATCGTGCCATTAGCCTTTACCTCGATATCTGCGCCGGCGTTGACGGTGTCGGAATTCCTGTTGCGGACATTGCCGTACACGATTGAGTTTTTGACGTTAACCGTTCCCTTGTTCACATTGATGCCCGCGCCTGTCCACTTGCCCTGCGTGAGGTTGTACGCTATCGTGCAGTTCTCGATGTCGAGCGTCGCGTCCGAAGTAGACATATTGCAGACAATTGTGCCGCCGCTGACGGGGTCTCCAGCCGATTGCGACCCTTCTAAGTCACTGTTGCCGACCAGAGCGCAGTTGATAAGCTTCGATCCGCCGCTCGCCCCTTTGAAATGGATGGTTCCGGCTGAACCGTCAGCATCCATGATAGCTGCGCCATTCGACGCGAAGCGGCAGTTTCGGAAGACCGTCGGCGTCGCGTTGATGTACGCAGCGGAGCCGGTGTGCCGCGCCTGAGCGCCCTTGTTCCTGTTAAACGAAATCCCGTTCGTGGCGAAAAGGCAGTCGTCGATATACGCCTGAGCGCAGGAGCTAAGATAGATACCGTCGCCGCCAAAGTCAGTCCCAGACAGCGCGTTGACACTGTAGTCGATCAGGTTGACAAACTGGCAGTTGGTGATCGAGACCGTGCCGCCCGAGGCGTAGATACCGCCGCCCCGGAGATTGTATTCGCTTTGCTTACGGTCAGTGAAGTAGGAATCGCGAACAAGGAGATCCCCGGCCCCGGTCTTTCTGATTCCGCTCGCCTTTGCGTGCGAAAAGCGAATACGCTCAACCGTCAGAAGCGCCCCCGATGGAACGCTAAATTCCAACAGTGGGAAGTTGCAGTTAAAGCCATCAAGCCATGTACATGCCCCTTCCGGACGCTCCTGCGGAGTGTTCTCGACACCGGTAAAGCCGCCGCGAATCGTCAGCGACCCAACCAGCGTCATTGAAGCAACCATATGATCGTTGGAAACCGCGAGCCACATTTCTGTCTTTGAGGCGTCCGGCACAGAGGCAAGAGCTGTAGCAAGGTCAGGATAGGCGTCCGTCCAACTTGTGCCGTCCATCCGGCAGTTCGCCCCTTCGCGTACATGAATAACATTAGCTCCGCCGCCCTTTCCGTAGAACGGCGGCAGTTCGCCCGTCACGGTCTTCGTTGAAGAATACTCAATTGAATCCGCACCGGGGACGGTGATTGTGACCGCAACAGAGAAACTGTCGCCTGGCTGCAGATACACCGGCAAGGTGCTGTAGTTTAGAATGTCGCCAGCCGTAACAAAATCATATATTGCCTCGGATAGAACCACGCCACCAGACGAGCAGACGAGACGCACTTGAGCAACGTAGCCGCCAGCTATGGCAGAATCCATCGCAATTTTGACATTCGGACGCGTGAGGTTATCTGGAAATGTCACATCTATCTCCGCACTCGGCGTACCTGTCCCGGTTCGAGACGCCTCAGGCGTGTTACCATAAGCGCCGAGATTGATTCGTCCGCCGTTCGGCGCCGGCTCAAGCGAAAAGTCGGCCGCCGGATCGCCGCCATCTATCGCTGGCGAGTAGAAAGTTGTAGCGGGGCCCGCCGCGCCGCCATTGACACAATATCCGGACGATGACAGAAGATGGGCATCCATCGTCGCGAGATCTTCGTAGATGGTGGGATTGGTGTAGGTGTAGTACAAACTCGAAGTGCCATATGTCAGCAACGACCCAAAATCATCCGTCGACGTGACGAGCTTCGGATCTAACGCGCTGACGGAATCGCCATCTACGGTTACGCCGACGAGCGCCTCATCGGTAGCGTCGAGCGACGTCACGAACGAGTTACGGATGGCAGCACTTGAGCCGGAGGCGACATGCACATCTTTGCCGTAACCGAGAGTTGTAATGTGATAGCGTCGGTTGTTCCAGAGAATCGTGTTTTCGATGGCGACAGAGCCTCTGGCGACGGTGATGCCGCCGGCCGCAGTGGAGGCTTGCGTAAGATTGTAGGCTATGGTACAGTTCCTAACCGTCAGCTTGTCCGCTACACCGCCCATCCTAACCGCGATGGCGCCGCCGGACGGTCCATTGGCACCGGCGCTCATATACTCCGTGTTGCCGATGAGCGCGCAGTTTTCGATAACCGAACCACCGCACGCACCGTGAAGGGCGATCGTTCCGCCGCACCAGTTGTCATCGGTCCCGTTGCGAAGCGGGCAGCAGTTGCCGGAGAAGCGGCTGCGCCGCACGTAAATCGGTGTGCCGTCGGCGAGAATCGCCGAGCCGCGCGCGTAGAGGTAGCCGGCGTAGTTCTTGCCAGGCTGGACGGTCAGGTCGTATCCGTTGGTCACAAAGAGCGAATCGTCGACGAGCGCGGTCTTGAATGACTTGGCGTAGAGACCGAAGCCGCCGTACTGCGTATCGCCCGCGACGCAGCGGTTGCCGGCAAAGACGCAGTTCGAGACGACGAGCGTACCGAAGCCGTCGGACTGCGCATTCATGCCGCGTCCGTACACCGTTCCGACATCTCGCCCGTTCGCCTCAATAACGCAGTCAAGAACCGTGAGCGAGCCGCCACCCTTCTTGACGAAGCCGTTCGACTTGGCATTGCAGAACTTGATGCGCTCGATGACGAGATCGGCGCCAGCAGCGTTCTCGACGGAGAGGAGGATTGACGAGGTCCTTGTGTTGCCCACCTTGCCGTCGAAGACCGTGAGTGCGCCCAACTGTCGCTCGGCGAGTGTCGTCTCCGTCCCCGCGAAACCGCCGCGAATCGTGAGATTGGCGTTGTTCACGATAGCGATTGCGGGGGCGGAGATTGTGCCAGATGAGATCCACACTTCACTATAACCGCTCTGCGCCGCGGCCGCCGCCAGTGCGTCCGAAACTGACATCGCCGTCGCCCAACTCTTGCCGTCACCACCAGAAGTCACTTCCGGCTTCGCGAAGAAAACCTCGTAAATTAAGAAGGAAAAAGTCGCAGACTTTCCGGCGTATTCGCCGATGCCCGTAATCGTCATCGTGCCGATACCTGTCTGCGCGTTATCTGCATAAGAAACAGTGTAGTCGACATCCTTAACGAGGAGCGTCTCGCCGTCCGCCGAATAAACGACTGGAATCGGCTCACATACACCAGAGACAAGTTTCTGCTCAGGAATCGGGTCGATTTCAAAGTCGGCCGGCTTGATGACGAGAACAGCGATGCCCGATCCGCCGTTGCCGCCGGAATATCCACCGCTGCCGCTGTAACCGCCTCCGCCGCCGAGTCCGTCTACGCCATTTGCGCCAAATGTCGAGCGCGCGCCGTCGCCGCCACCGCCAAGACCACCCAATCCGGCAGAAAAGAGGTTATAACCGTTTGAGGAGCCGCCACCTCCACCGCCACCGCCATAGACGACCCATGCGCCGGTGATGTTGTTGGAGACGCCCTCGCCGCCGTAGCCAGCAATCTTAGAGGTCGTGTTCGCCGTATAGCCTGCGTGCCCCGCACCACCGCCGCCGCCGGAGCCCGAGCCGTTGTAAGTCGAGCCGGCAGCGCCTGCGAAGCCCATTCCATCGATGGCGACGCCACCGGAGCTACTCTGGCAACCACCACCGCCGGACGCACCTTTCGCGCCACTAGCGCTCTTCCAACTCCCGCCGCCACCGCCGCCGAATGCCGATACGGCGAAAAGTCCGAAATCGAGCGTCGTCTCGCGGCCGTTGCCGCCTTTGGCCGACTGACCTGTGCTACCCTCTCCGCCAGCTCCAATAACAAGCTTGAAGGTGTCGTTTTTGTACGCATGAACACCGACAAGCCCAGTAGCGTTAGTGACGCCGCCACCTCCGCCGCCACCGGCCATCGTGTGGCCGCCGCCACCGCCACCGCCTACAAGGAGAAAACCAGTAAGAGATATATTACGCTTGACCGTGACCGTCTTCGCTGACGCGGCATTAGTGAAGATGTAGACATGGCTGCCGTCGATGTCGCGGCGACGGACGCTGGGATCGGCAACAGAGATATTCGCATCTTCAAACTTCGTCGCGAAGATATTGAAATACCCTACCAGCATCTTCCCGGCGTAGTCACCTTTCCCGACGACCGTCACCTTCGCAATACCGATGCCGTCGTTGTTCTCGTATTTGACATCGAAGAGCGAGCTCGTGATATCGCCGCCGATCGTCCAGGTGGCCGAATTCTGCGTATTCGAAACAACCATCTCCGGTCGACAAGGCTCGCCGTTGTCGTGGCTTTGGTCGGGAATCGGCAGCAGGTCGAGACCCATTGGCTCGACGACGAGAATCACCGTTCCGCTGCCGCCCTTGCCGCCGATGAAGTAGGTGTTGTTCGCCCAGCCGCTTCCGCCGCCGCCACCGCCGAGACCGTCTGCGCCCTTTTGGCCATTGCCGCCACGAACACCGTCTCCGCCACCGCCAAGGCCGCCGAAACCGCTGTCATAATTTTCCCAGCCGTAGACTGAACCACCACCGCCGCCACCGCCGCCATAATAGACTTCCTCGCCAGTGATGGTGCTAAGTACGCCTTCACCGCCGTTGCCCGCGCGATTGGTAGATCCGTCCGTGTATTGGTAGCCCGCATGGCCCGCGCCGCCGCCGCCGCCAGAACGACTGCCATATCCGGCGTTCGCGCCTGAGTAGCCCTGTCCTTCGGTGCCCGCGCCGCCGCCTGCAGCATTGCATCCGCCGCCGCCGGAACCTCCAGCCGAACCGGCTTTCTGATCGAATCCGCCGCCGCCACCGCCGCCCTTCGCAATGTAGGTCGTTCCTTCGATGACGAACGTGGAGTCGCCTCCGTTTCCGCCGCGGTTCCGGCCCGTGCCAGACGCACCGCCTTTACCAACCGCAAAGGGAATCGTATCTGAGCTTTTAAAAAAGGCGTTTACATTGTCTATCGCGACGACACCGCCGCCGCCACCACCACCGCCAAACGAATTGCCGCCCGCGCCGCCGCCGCCGACCAAAAGGACATCCTTCACAATGAGAGAGCGCTTAGCGACAGTCACCTGCTCAGCCTCGGCGTTGGTGAAAATGTAGACATACTTATCTCCCACAATCAGTCGACGAACGGATGTATCGGTAGACCAAATATTCTCATCGACCATTTTCGAGGCAATAATATTGAATTTCGCCATCAATTTCTCGCCGTCATATTCGCCCTTGCCGACAACCATCACCGTCGCCTCACCTACGCCGTAGTTGTTCTTATATTCAACATCGAAAAGCGAGTTTGCGATGTCGCCGCCAATCGTATAAGTGACAGAAGTTTCTTTATTGGAAACAACAAATTCAGGGCGACTGGAACTGAAAGTTTCGTTGACATAATCGGGTATCGGCAGAATTGCGAGTTTTGAGCCTATGCCGAAACTGTCGGCAAGGGCCTCCAGTTGCATGATGTTGAGCGCGCTCGAATATACACGGAGATCGTCAATCTGTCCGCTGCACACCACCTCACCGGAGATGACGCCGCCATGACGACCGCCGAACTGCCAATTGACGAGATCAACGGCTCTTGGCGTCGTAGCTGTCGTACCGGCAAGCTCGCCGTCCACATAAAGATCAACACGATTCTGAAGGATGTTCACGACATAAAGATGATATTTAGTATCGCCATCTTCTATATCATTGACTGTGATGAGAGGCGCTGATGAGTTGCTCTCTGTGAGAATAAGCTGGTTGGCGACCGCACCGCGCCGGAGCATGATGGATGTGTTGCCGTTCTTAAAGTGGAGAATAACGCCGGTAGACTTGACCCCAAGCGTTGCAAGAACGGCGATTGCTGAGTCGCGGTTAGCGCCGAATACGCCGGATATAGTGCCGTAAGGAGCGCATTTGGAAACATCGAGAGCATAGCCGTGATCTGATTCAACATAGACCTGAGTCCCTCCACTAAAGGTAAGCTTTCCTGAACCGGTATTGGCAAGACTCTGTTCATCAAAAGTCAGTCGAAGCGTAGGGATAAGATCAGTGGCATCAGTCTTGTCGGTATGCGGACTCGCCGCTGCTTGCACGGCAAACGCGCTAAATAAAATCAAAGTAGCACTAATAAGGCGAAGATAATTACCCCCCCCCTTAGAAAAACGGCAGTTTTTATTAGTTATCATTGTTAAACCTTATTTAAGTTTCATCAACATTATACACCAACAAACCGATATTGTCCATAGGCGAGCGGTTATGTCGCCTGTGCAACTGCTGTAGAGTGTTGTCGGGCGAGAAAGAAGATAGTATTATCAAAACAGCGTGTTACCTTTAATAAGTGACTTGTCAAAATGCGGCGGATGTCGCGGCAACCGTGCTCCCGCGCTTATGCGGCCGGATTGCGCGTCCTTGCGACCGCTCGACGTACACGAGTACGTCTTCGGGTCGCAGTCC
>JAEIGA010006204.1_pt1 | contig 18183 bp, 39 predicted proteins | sample 9270691 | NCBI WGS metagenome assembly JAEIGA01 (sample SAMN17057246, study PRJNA624740) | gut metagenome | biome: biome; isolation source: fecal sample | host: Bos grunniens | place: China: Xizang | collected 2019
GAGGTATACAATGCCCAAAAGCCTCTCCCAAGGGGCTACAAACTCCAATACAAAGACCCATGGTGCGCAGCTACTGTCTCCGCTGTCTTCCTTATGAATGGATACAATGCACTATCAGAGGTATCATGCACAATGATGACCCAAAAGGCGAAAGACCTTGGTATTTGGGTGGAAGATGATGCGTATGTACCACAGATTGGTGATGTTATCATGTACGATTGGAACGACAATGGCAAGGGTGACAACCTCGGAACTCCTGACCATGTGGGTATCGTAATTTCCGTCACAAAATCCAAAATCATGGTGCGTGAGGGAAACAAAAATAAGACTCTCGGAAATCGTGATGTCACTGTAAACTCCGTCACAATAAGGGGCTACATAACCCCACCATACGAGGACGATACAGGCATTAAGGATGATGAGATTGTAAGTGCTCCTAAAAAAGAAAACACGAGTTATTATGCAGCAGGAAACACTTATACAATCAAAGTAAGGTCTGCTCTCAATGTTAGATCTGGTGCAGGCAAAAATTATGGACTTGTAGGATATAACAACCTTACTCCAGACGGAAAGAAACACGCTGTTGGTTCAGCTCTTAAAAATGGGACTAAAGTAACATGTATTGATGTTGAAATTAATTCTGAAGGAGAAACCTGGATAAGAATACCTAGCGGATGGGTTTGCGCCATATCAGGAAATAACACATATGTAGTATAAATTATAGTGAAGCTCGGGACAGAATGGGGGCTTCATGAAATTTGTGGATACATTAAAAGAAAAGAATATATCAACAGAAGACTTCATACTTCTTGTTGATTTGTGGATTTATTCGGAAAGGGATAGAAAAATAACCAAAAGAAAAATAGTAGACGATATTACTTATGAAAAACTTGCAGAGGAATTTGACCTTTCAACGCAGCAAATTAAATCAATAGTGTATAAATGTAAGGAGACACTTGCCTTGCATATGTAGTTACCTTTCCTTTCTCCCAGGCTCCTTGTTTCACAGGCAGGGAGCCTTTAAAAAATTCACTATAAACCTTAAAACATAGTGAAAAACTATCAAAAATCATACAAAAAATAACAATAATACAGCCATTCACTTGCTCGTGGATGGCTTTTTTTTATTGGAAAATAATATTAATAAATTAAGGAGGAATGGCATGTATAGATATTACAATCCTAATCCTGTTGGAAGAACGACAGTAGATGATTGCACAGTTAGAGCGTTGGCTGCAGCGTTAGATGTTTCCTGGGAAGATGCTTTTGCTATGACTGCAATGAATGGATTCCAGATGGGAGATATGCAAAATGCCAATTCTGTTTGGGGAGCGGTTCTCCGACAACATGGATTCTATAGGCAGAATATACCTAATACATGTCCTGACTGCTACACAGTAGAAAAGTTCGCAAGAGATAATCCTCAAGGGATTTATGTTATTGGAACAGGATCACATGTAGTGACAATAATTGATGGAGATTGGTTTGATACCTATAACTCAAAAGATGAAGTACCAGCATATTTCTGGGCTAGATAGGAGGCTATTATGTTTGGACAGATGAATCAAATGATGCAGCTTATGCAAGCTATGAGAAATCCACAGCAATTCTTACAGCGTATGGGCATTCCGCAAGAAAACCTTAACTCACCACAAGATGTGGAAAAGTTTTTACTGGACCAAGGGAAAATCAATCAGCAGCAGATAGATCAGGCAAAACAAATGTATAAACAATTTTTTAATTAAATAGCAAAGCGCAGAGCTATATATAAACCGACCATTCGTGTGAGAGTGGTCGCTCACCTACAAAAATTTTAGGAGGACAAGACTATGGCAATTAATGATGAAGGAATGGTTATGCCAGTTGCACCAATGTATGGAAATGGCGGAGGCTTCGGTGGAGGCTTCGGCAGTGATTGGGGATGGATTATTCTTCTACTTCTCTTCGCAGGAGGAGGCTGGGGCGGTGGCTTCGGTGGTGGAATGGATATGTATCCTTGGCTTAATCAGTCCAACCAGGTTAATGACGGATTCCGTGATCAGATGATTAACACTTCCGTAAATGGAATCCAGAATGCAGTGACAAGTGGATTTGGTGATGTGCAGACAGCACTTTGTGGTGGATTTGCAGGAGTTAACGCTTCTGTAAATGGAGCACAGAACGGAATCACTTCACAGATGTATAACAATACGATAGCAGATCTTGAAAGAAGCTTTGCTGTACAGACAGCAAACACAGCAGGACTTAATGGTCTTTCACAGCAATTATCTACATGCTGTTGTGATAATCGTTTGGCTACATGCCAGACACAGAATCTTATCGCAACTGAAAGTGCTGCAACAAGACTTGCTATCCAGGAACAGACACAGGCAATACTTGATAAGATGTGCCAGCAGGAGATTGATGCACTCAAGTCTCAGAACCTTGCTTTGCAGAATCAGCTTAATATGGCAACAATGCAGGCATCTCAGGTTTCACAGACTGCTCAGCTCATCGCTGATAACACAGCACAGACTCAGTATATCGTAAATCGTGTAGCTCCATATCCAATTCCAGCTTACACAGTGGCTAACCCTATCACTCCTGCAGTGGGATAGGAGGTGCCTATGAAGGAATTATATGAGCTTAAGGATAAATTATGCGAAGAACTGAAAGGCTATGGCAAAAAAGAGCTTTCAGCAGGATCTCTGGATGTCATTGATAAACTTGCACATGCGATTAAGAATCTTGATAAGGTCCTAGAGAATTCCGATGAGGAATATAGTGGAAGATATCCGATGTATGACAATGGATATGCGAGAGGAAGAAGTCGTGACTCTATGGGAAGATATTCTTCAAGAAATGGTTATTCAAATGGAAATGATCTGATGAATGAAGTTAGGGAAATGATGAGTCGTGAACCTAATGAAAGCAAGCGTCAAGCTATGCAGGATTTCATCAATAGAATGAGTCAGTTTTAACTAACTTGTAACCAAATTGTAACCAAATTGTAACCAAAATGGCTCGGAAATGGCTAAAATAGGCGATGAATAGTTGATTCGTAATCAGTAGGTCGTCGGTTCGAGTCCGATCAGGAGCTAAGCTAATAAAATAGCCACATTGCCCTAAAATAAAGGCTTTGTGGCTGTTTTTATGTCTTGATGAATATTACCTAATATTACTTAATATTGCCAAAATAGATGTAATCAACTTGTAACCAAGGGTCATTTTGACCATAATGTAATCATTTTGTAACCAAAATTAGAATGCATTCTTAAGAGCATCAGAGACATTTTCATTATCATCATTTATGTGTGAATAAACATCAAGAACCATTTTTTCTGTATCGCCCATCAACTGAGCGATTTTTTTAGTTGAGATAATAGGTACCTGATAACAGAGCTGGGTGCAGTAGTTATGTCGGAAGATATGAGCAGTAAGTCCCTGGATAGGTTTCTCGCCTCTGTCCTTCTTCTTGTTTGGATTGTAACCAAGGGCAATATTCATGGATGAAATTATGGATTCCCACATTCTTTTGTATCCTGTGCCTGTCATATAGGCTGTTTTTTGCCCTTTAAATAGATTACCCTCACAACCATCCACATAAGGTTTTAAAATTAAAACACAAGGCTCTGGCAAAGGCACAGAGCGTAATCCGTTATCACTCTTAGGGTAAGGTTTAAGTATCGGAAGGTCGCTATCAAATACAATTACCTTTGAAATGGTCACTGTGTTTTTATTCCAGTCGAAATCATCAGGAGTAAGAGCTAAAGCTTCCGACTTCCTTAGACCACAATAGTATAGAAGCGTAACGAAGGCTCTCTTTTGCTCGCTAAGGTCCGCATCATTCATAGCCTGCTTTTCAAGCTCCGTTAAAGCTCTTTTCTGTGGCTTTTTGTATTTAGGCAAGGAAATATCGGATGTAATATCATCGAAGGCTGCAAGAGGCAGTATGTGCTCCCTGATGGCTGATTTGATTATCTGTCGGAATGTTAAGTAGAGTTGCTGGCAGGTTCGAGGATGATCAATTTTATTATTGATACAGCGTTGGAAATGAGAGTGAGTTATCTGTACCAGGGGAATATCATTTATATCATCAAAGCAGGAGTTAAGGACAACCTTATACATTCGTTGAGTGTTCAACTCTCTGGATGCTTTTGATACCTCAAACCATTCTTGCGCAAACTCTCCGAAGGTGATGGTCGTTTGCTTGACCTTGCCTTTTGCTTCCAATTCCGCCTTGAACTCATTTACTTTTTTCTCTAGATCTGCGGAAGACTTCTTGGAAGAAATGCGTTTTCTATGTTTAGAACCATCAGCATTGATAATTCCGTCATAAACCAAAGTATACCATTCTTTTCTTTTTTCATTGTAGGAATACTTAGCTTTTGCCATATCACTTCTCCTTAATCAGTGATGATACTAGATCCATATACTGAGTGTTTAATTCCTGGTAAGCATCAAGGAGCTTGGTAATTCTATCGTCCTTTAATCTGATTTGATTCTTGAGGAATTCGAGACTCTTTTCGTGCTGAGCTTTTTCGGCTTCTAGTTTTCTCTCATATTTGTCTTTGAGAGTGGTAAGCTGCAGTTGGAAGTCATCATAAGTAAGGTCATCTTCCAGGACATCAGTGCCGAGTAGGAGCTTGTGGATAGGCTTGATACTCTCTATCCTGAAGTTTTGGTTCTCGGAATCATCTTGGAAAATTCTCTGAACAGTAGACATTGATACACCTGTTTGCTCTGAAATGTACTGGAAAGTAAACTCAGGGTGGTTGTTTCTGACTTTTTTCATACGGATTATTGCATTTGAAATCATAGATTGATACATAATTGAATACCTCGTGAATATAAAGTGGTAAAAAGTGACTATGGATTGGAATAACCCACTAGGATAATATGTAATTGTCCCGAGCGAGTACAGTTGCGCAACATTACTCAATAATAGGAGGTTACAATATGAACGACAGACTACTAAAACTATTACTTATGGTTGAAATGTTAAATACAGAGGAGCTGGAGAAGCTCCATACCTGGATTGAACATAACTTAGAAAAGCGTGCTATACCTCATGTTATTAATCAGGAGGAAATAAAACATGAATGATCTAACACATATATTGTTAGAAAAATTTAGCCATCTGAATCATCAGCACCAGGACGATGTTCTTGTTTTTGTAGAAAATCTATGTAATCAAGAACAGTTTGCTTCTTCTCTTCCGAAAGAGACTCAAACTTAGTCACAAGCGTAGCTTGTTTTGCGTGTAAAGAATTAAAAGTGTCTAATCCTGTATCTCCCATAAGTGTCCCAGCATCAATATTCAAAGCGTTAGCAAAGAGAGTTATTTTGCTTTGTGGAATATCTATTTCACCTTTTTCTATCTTTGCAATGGATGACCTATCAGTATATCCAGTAAGCTTTGCAAGTTGTTCCTGTGACATTTTTCTTTTTTTTCTAAAAAATCTAATGTTCTTATATATCTCAAGCATATAATCGCCTCTTCTCTATGGTTGTATAAAATTTCAGTTGTGTATTTAAATATTACCAAAAATGTGCTTGACAATCAACATTTTTTCATTTATCATACAAAATGTGAGTGACAATCACACAAAAGGAAGGAGGCGAACAAATGACAAATAGCGAAGCATTAAGACAGGCTATCAAGGAATCTGGAGTTACAATCGTGTTTATTGCTGATAAGATGGGATGCTCGAGAAATAGGGTGTATAGCATCATTAAAGGGGCTGATTGTACAGCGAGCGAGATAGCAGAACTCACACAGATATTGCACTTAACTAAGCAGCAAAGAGACCATATTTTTTTATCAAGAAGTGTGATTTAAAATCACTATCAGAAGGGAGGTACACCACATGACATACGCTGAACTTACTGAAAAAATGGAGAAGGCTGGAAATAATCTGGCTGAGGTAGCTATTGGAAGGATGATGGATATTGTCGGGGATGAGACAGGCAATTATCCAGATTGGGATGACCAGGCAGAAGACTGGGTGATTAAAGAGTGTATTGGGAGGTGATCACATGACCTATCCAAAAGCAGTAATGAGTATCAAAGAGCTTGTAGAAATGGGTTTTGATGATGAATGGCTCCGTATGATTTATCGAAGTAGATCAATCAACAGAGATTACAGGATTGCTTGGAAGCAGAATCCTGACAAGCCTAAGTCAACAATAAAGTTTGACACGGAAGCTCTGGAGAAGTACAGACGAGCACAATGTACTGGCGAATAAGGAGAACATAGATGTGCTCAAGCATCCAAATATGAGGAAGTATCTAAAACCATACAGGAAAGGGGAAGGCAAATGAATAGAGTCATATGGGTTATGGTGATTATATCACTTATATCACTAATTGGTATTTTTTATACCTATCACTACGGGACAAGCGGAATGCAGGGAGTTTGGAGCGGAACATTTCTTACTTCAATGGCTGCATACATGCTTATAGAAGATGAATTACAAAAGGAGAGGAGAAGAAGACATGACAGAAGCCATGAAGAAGCAGATTGAGAATGAGCTGGCTGAGCTGACGGAAAGACTGATGGACATCACCCAGGTGCTTGGACACGCTGTTCATTTGGATAGCACAATTATTGACGATGATGGCGAACCAAGACCAGCTTGCACTTGTTTCTTTTCCAAGAAGGACAAAGAGACTGGTATGAGAGGTGTTGTTTTAAAGGTTTACCACAAGGACACAAAGTGGGATGGCTTACTCGATGAGCCATGGGATTGGAGAGCAAAATGGGGAGAGGAGGAAAAGAACAATGAGTAGTATTTATGAGCTTACGCAGGATTATCTGCAGATATTATCAATGCTTGAGGATCCTGAGCTAGATCCACAGACTCTGGCAGACACCATGGAAGGTATCGAAGGTGAGTTTGAAATTAAAGCTGAGAACTATGCCAAGGTCATGAAGAACCTTGAGGGAGATATCCTGGCTATAAAAGCAGAAATTGACCGCCTTACCAGTAAAAAGAGAGTTATTGAGAACAATATCAAGAATATGAAGTCAACCCTTCAAACAGCAATGGAGACTACTGGCAAGACCAAGTTCAAGACGGAACTATTCAGTTTCAACATCCAGAAGAATGTTCCTTCCGTAGTGATTGATGAGCAGTATATCGAGAACATTCCAGAGGAGTTCTTGAAGTATAAAGACCCTGAGATTGATAAGATTGCCATCAAGGAAGCATTGAAGCGTGGTGAGAACTTGGACGGAATAGCTCACTTTGAGCAGAGTGAATCGTTGAGGATTAAATAAGAGGAGGGAGAAAATTAATGGGATTACCAGTATTGATAATGGGCGAAAGCGGAACAGGCAAAACATATTCTATTAAGAATTTCAAAAAAGGAGAAGCGCTCGTGTTCTCTGTTGAGAAGGGAAGACTTCCATTTAAGTCCGATTTAGAGGTTGTCAAGAATGCGACTTATACGGATCTAGGAACAGAGCTGAAAGCTCCAAAGTATAAGAGATATGTAATAGATGATAGCCAGTACTTACTTGTCAATGAAATGTTCGACAGGGTAAACGAATCTGGATATAAAAAATGGACGGATATAGCTTTGCGATTTAGAAACTTAATCCATTACATCAACAGCAGCTTACCAGACGATGTAATTGTTTACTTCTTGCATCACACGGAGTTTGATTCCAACTCTGGCAGAACAAAGGCTAAGACAGTTGGAAAGCTCCTGGATAACCAGCTTACTGTTGAGGGCTGCTTCGATGTGGTCCTTATGACTCAGATCGAGAATGGAGAGCATATATTTGTTACTCAGTCGGATGGTTTTACTACCTGTAAGAGTCCAGAGGATATGTTTGAGAAAAAGATTCCAAATGATCTAAAGGTAGTTGATACCACCATAAGAGAATATTACGGATTGAAGGGAGCAAAATAATGGGCTTTGAGTGTCCTGATGGTTATATGGAATGCACTATTCCTTGTCCTAAGTGCAAAAGTACTTGGTACAATTATCGCCCTAATGGTCCACATATGGAAGTTAAATGTGTTCATTGCGGTTCTCATATAACCTATGTGTCAAAAGTAGACTCGAAAAAGCAATTTGCAAAATGGAAAAAGGCTGTAAAAGAGCGAGATAACTATATTTGCCAAAGGTGTGGCGAACCACTTCAAGGAAAAAGAGCTGAGGCACATCATAAACTCCCAGTGTGGTGGACACGAAATACTTTATTGAAGGACATGGAATACGATTTAGACAATGGTATAACGCTGTGTCTTAAATGTCACAGACAGTTACACGGAGTAAACGGAATTATTAAAGACGAAGAAGAAACGGAGGATTAACAAAATGAGAAAAATTAACTTAACAAATGTAGAAGAAGCAACAGAAAGAAAAACACTTCCAGCAGGTGGATATATCTGCAAGTTTACAAAGGTAGAAGACAACCCAGACCGCAACTTCCTGTATATCGAATTTGATATAGCCAAGGGAGAATTTGAGGGCTACTACAAGAAACTCTCTGATGAATATAACTTCTGGGGTGGCAAGTGCTGGAGATCCTACACAGAGAAGGCTCTTCCACTGTTCAAGCGCTTCTGCTCATGCGTGAATAAGTCCAACAATGGATTCATCTTCGATGGCGATACGAATGCAGACGAGCAGACACTTGTTGGAAAGCTTATTGGTCTCGTGCTCTGTGAAGAGGAATACATGGGCAATGACGGAAACATTAAAACAAGACTTTATGTTGACAGAGAATATTCTGTTGAAGATATCGTGGCAGGAAATTTCAAGATTAAAGAACTTAAGAAGTATGAGGACAAGAATGTTCAGGAAGAACCAAAGCCTGCAAGCGAAACATTCATGAGTGTAACAGGAGATAAGACAGACTTACCATTCTAAGGAGTGATATTAAATGTGGATAATTGAAGATACGAGACAACAAAAAGACAAACATACTATAAAACAAGCGTGGTTTATCGACAATAATATCCAGGTTATCCGATGCAAACTGCCTTTTGGAGATTATGCACTTCCTCCAAAAGTTGCAGTTGACACCAAAAAAGGGCTTGAAGAAATCGCAGGGAATATCTGTGGAGACAGGGAGGAGCATCAGCGTTTCAAGCGTGAGTGCATTGCTGCAAGAGACGCTGGATGCCATCTTATCTTCTTGATCGAAAATGATGATGGTATTACAGACATTAATCAAGTGCATTTTTGGAAGAATCCACGAACACCTTTTAATCCAAAGTGTGTGCAAGGTGATCGACTTGAAAAAGCCATGAAAACAATAATGAGCCGATACGGATGCGAATTTCTCTTTTGCCATTATTCGGAAACGGCTAAAAGAATTATTGAATTATTAAGGAGGAACGAATGAGTTTATTAGATCAAGCACTGCATTATGCCAAAATGGGGCTTGCTGTTATTCCTCTGAAGATAAACAAAGCACCATATACACCAAACGGAGTCAAGGATGCCAAGACAAGTGAAAAGGCGATTAGAAATTGGTGGAAAAAGTATCCTGATGCTGGAATAGGAATAGCGACTGGAAGTAAAAGTGGTGGAATATTTGTTATTGATATCGATATCGATGAAAACAAGGGAGTTTATGGTGATGAAAGCTTAAAAGAATGGGAAAAGGAACATGGAGCACTTCCAGATACTTGGAGAGCTATTACAGGACGAGGAGGTTACCATTATTACTATCGAAGTGATGAAAAGGTCAAAAATGCTACAGGACTTTATCCTGGAATAGATATTCGTGGCGAAGGTGGGTATGTGGTGGCTCCTCCATCACTCCACAAGAACGGAACTTATTATCAATGGGAACTAGATCCAGAAGATACAGAGCTTTGTTATGCCGACCAGCATGTCATGAGTTTTTTAGATCCAAAAAAATCAGTAGAACCTCATTCAGACAATTCATATCATCACTTTGTTTTACCTGATACGATCCCCGAGGGACAGAGAAACGATACTCTTATGCGATATTGCAGCTCTCTTCAAGCAAAAGGGTATTCCGATGATGAAATCATCAGTAAGATGGAAGAAGCGAATTATCGCTGTGATGTTCCATTATCAGACAAAGAACTTAGTACAATATACAATTCCATTTTTACTAAATATGAAAAAGGCACTCCTCAGAGGCAATATACTTGCAATGCTAAAGGCTGGAGACAGCCGAAGTTTGATATCACGGAAGAAGGCAGGATGTGCCAGACCATTTACAATGCTCGAGAAGCAATCGAATTTGACCCTGCATTATTTAACAAGATACGAATGAACACATTAGCTTATGCACCTTATGTTTTTGGAGCATTGCCATGGAATACTTCCAGCAATATCAGAGAATGGAGTAATATTGATGACTCTAATCTTAAGTTATATCTAGAAAAGCTATATGGAATACGACCATCGGAAAAAGTAATGGACGCTTTAAATATAGTATCAGCGAAACATGCATACAATCCTGTTACGGAAATATTGGAACAGTGTTATCACCAATGGGATGGACAAAAGCATATTGAGAACCTGTTGCCAGATTATTTAGGAGTGGAAAAGTCAGATTACACAACAGAGGTGTTGAAACTATTTATGCTTGGAGCAATAACAAGGGCTTATCGACCTGGATGCAAGTTTGATTATGTGCCGATTATTTATGGAACGCAAGGCTGCGGAAAATCGACATTCTGCAGAGCACTGGCAATGGATGATTCCTGGTATGACGATAACTTTAACACCATCGAAGGTGATAAGGCGGCAGAAAAACTTCGAGGTCTGTGGATGGCGGAACTTGCAGAACTCCTAGCAACCAAGAAGGCGAAGGAACTGGAAAGTATCAAATCATTTCTTACTTCGAGGGGAGACAACTATCGCCCACCATATAATCGAAGAACCGAAAACAGAAAGCGAGTGTGTGTTTTTATAGGAACGACTAACTCAGATCATTTCCTTACAGATCGAACGGGAAACAGAAGATTCTTACCGCTTATCGCTAATAAAGATAACGCAAAATTTACAATTACAATCCCTGAAAACTACGAAAAAGCACTTATTGATATTAGAAACGCATGGGGAGAGGCAATGGATATCATCAAGCGTAATGGTGACTTTCTTCCGTTGGTGCTTCCAAATTCACTTAGCAGCGATGTGGCAAAAATGCAGAGACGCTTCCAAGAGGATGACCCTCAAGTTGGAATGATTCAGGAATATCTTGATTCGTGTTCGAATGAGTATGTGTGCGTGTTGGAGCTATGGGAGAAGGCACTGCATAATAGCGGAAAGCCTCAGAAGTACGAAAGCAACCTAATTCATACAATCATGCAACAAGAAATTGATGGGTGGATAAGGGTAGAGAAAAAACAACGCTGCGGTGATTATGGGATTCAATTCTGCTACAAGCGTGAGAATGAATTTTTTGATACATCAAAGAGGACTGATTTGCCATTCAAGTGATTTTGTTGCCAATCTTGTTGCCAATAAGCGATATCGTTGGCAACAGCCTCAAGCCCCTATTTTACTAGCTTTATACTACTTTGTTGCCAATGTTGCCAATAAATAACTAAAAGTAGTGAAAATATTAAATAAAAAAATAAAGGGTAAAAATAGGTATATATAGGAAGTTATGGAAACATTGGCAACAGGATGACAAAAAAGGTCTGCGAAGGCGCTAAAATAAAGGATTTTTCTTGTTGCCAACAGCATTTGCAATTATTGGCAACAGCAACAAAAAAGGAGATATTTTATGGCAATTACGAAATTTGATCAGAATTCTAAACAATGGTTAATGTTCCGTGACTTATTCCAATTTGCAGAATACTTTTGGGTTATCGAAGACAACAAGCAGTACTGGGAAGAAATGATCAAGGCAGCGGATGACTTCGAGCAGAAATATCAAAGCGATAAGTTATTCTGCGCTTGGATCGCAGATTTCATAAGCCAGAAGGAACTTGAATTCCATGAAATGAAAGGGGATACCTATGGAAAAGATGGAAAGACCAGTGGCACCATGTAAGGATTGCAAGTCCAGAACAGAAGATTGCCATGGACGATGTAGGATATATCAGGCATTTGAAAAGATGCACAAGGAATGGAAAGAGAAATTCCGTGACGGAAGAGATGAATATATGTTGTATCGAAATAAGAGACGAAAGACACAGAGGTGAATGATGAGAAAAATATTGATAACAGTGATGGCATTGTTGGTTCTACTGCCCTCGATGAGGGTATATGCAGCAGATTATCCAGAGTATAGACCAGATGCACCTATACCTGAAAGACCACACCTTACTAAGAGTGGCGGAGTGTTCGCAGGACCTAGTGGTAAGGAAACATATTATAACCTGCCGATGGGTAGGTGCATCCAAATAATGAGAGATATGGGCTACAGCGTTGAGGAATATCCCTATTGGATAAGAGAAGATGGAGCAAAGATGCTAGGCGAGTATGTCATGTGCGCAGCCGAACTTGGCTCCAGACCAAAGGGAACAATTCTTGAGACATCGCTAGGAATGGCAATAGTTGTAGACACAGGAAGTTTTGCGGTGAGTAACCCAACAATGTTAGATATGTGTGTCGATTGGTAGGTGAGTATATGAAGAACAGATTAGGGCTAGTGCTCCTGGCAATGGATGTGACTCAGAATGAATTAGCAAAGCGAATATATGCCAGCCCACAGACAGTAAATTACTATGTGAATGGACACAGGATGCCGAGCGTGGAAACGGCATTGCGTATAGCTAAGGCATTGGGAGTTAAGGTTGAGGATATATGGTTATTGTGAGGTGATGGAATGAAAGGACAGATGAGTATATTTGACTTCCTACCACAACAAGCTGAACATCCTGACTTCCATAATATGACCGAAGCTGAAATGGTTGATTATGTCGGAAAGGTTATAGGAGTTAACTTCACTTATGATGATTTCTTTGAACAATATCGAGCAACAATCAAAGGAGTGAAAAAGAAGTTTGTTTTGGATATAGATTATGACCACTATGCAAACTCATGGAAGAAAGACAGAGCTAACGGGAAGTTATTTATATCTGTGGGCTATAACTACTCGCATGGTGGTGGTGGTAGACCTTGTGACAGCATCAAAGAGGCAATCGACTATTTCAACACAACTATAAAGAGAATTAAAGACGGATTTTATGAAATGCAATCAATGGAGGATGATGAATGAAATTCATGCTTATGTTCCTAATCGGGATCGCATTTGGGTTCCTGATTGGGTTTGTGATAGGGAGTGAGAGGAAATGAAAATAATAAACGAAAAAGAAAGGAGTAATACCTAATCCTCGTGAAACGAGGTTGTTGTTTAAGGCTGTTGTAAGAAATAACATAAAATCCGCCATATCAGCGTGAAACCGCAAGGGAGTAGCATGGGAGGGCAAGGCGAATTGACCGCAAGCGTGATTAGCGTAAGTGGTCGGTATGAAAGTAGTTTGGCTGAGTGCTGGCGTAAGTAGTTTTATCGCTGGCTATTTAGTAAAAGACACAGTAGATAAATGGATTTATATAGATATAGCAGATCAGCATCCAGATAGTTTGAGGTTTGTTAGGGATTGTGAAAAGGTGGTCGGTATGGAAGTAGAGATACTAAAATCCGATGAATTTAACACAATTGAAGAAGTTTGCAGACAGTTTAAGTATATCAATTCACCACATGGCGCACCATGTACAGGAATGTTAAAGAAGAAGGTGCGAAAACAGTGGGAAAATGAGCATTTAGGGGAACACCTTACTTATGTATGGGGAATGGACTTAAACGAGAGTAATCGAGCCGAGAGGCTTGTTAAAAGTCAACCTGAGTATGGGCATGAGTTCCCACTAATCGATAACAACATTTCAAAGCAAGATGCTCATGCAATATTGGACAGATTAGGCATAAAAAGACCAGCAATGTATGATCTAGGATTTTTGAATAATAACTGTGTTGGATGCGTCAAAGGTGGAATGTGGTATTGGAACCAAATTAGAAAGTATTTTCCAGAAGTGTTTGAGGCAAGATCAAAAATGGAAAGAGATATAAATGCAAGTTGCCTTAATGGAATATTTCTTGATGAATTACCACTTGATGCAGGTCGTAAGAACGATGAAATATCTCAAGATTGCGGGATCATGTGCTATATCGCGTTGAATGAAATGAAGTGAGGAACAGAAATGAGTGATTATGTACGCTGCCTAAACTGTGGCGCAGAGATATTACGAGAAGATTTGGAATACACAAGGGAATACATGGGCGAGTTCTGGGGGATGCCTGCGTATGAAGATGCCTATGTATGTCCTCATTGCGGAAGTGATGATATAGAGGATAGCGAGGTGGATGACGATGAAGAGTATTGAGGAATTGAAAGAAGAATACGATGACCTCATGGAGCATTACAGAGCATCGATGAAGCAGAAGGACTATGAAGCGGCAGAATATTTCTTCAATGAAGCACAGAAGGTTGGAGAGGAGGATAAGAAATGAATTGGTTGCTATCAAAGTTTATAAATTTTGGAGAAGATTATCAAGCATATGAATTGACTCATCCGAAGAAAAAACCTAGAGGTAGTATCAGAAGGAAAAGGAGAATAAGGGATAGGAGAAGAAGAGGATATACAGCTAAAGAGGGCTACGAGATAAGCAAGGCTTTGTACGAAGGCATAATGGAAGGCTTTGGGATAAAGGAGGATACGGAATGAGTTTAAATTATTTTTGTATAAACAATGTATCCGATGAGGATTGTAATAGGTGTATGAAATATGGCATCAAGTTTTGGTGTCCTGCTAATTGCCCATACTTTGATGATGGGAGAGACCATGTTCCAGAGTGGGCAAAAGTGAAGGAGGGTGATACAGATGATGCCGAGTGAAGAGATAAAACAAGCATACAAAGATAGAATTGACGAACTTTTTAGCAGACCTTTTACTCATGCAAAGATACAGATTGATTGGGCTTTTGACGAAGTGCCACAGATTAGATATGACATCACGGAATACATTATACCAAAGGAAGAACCAGAGCGGCCAGAGTGGGTAAAGAAAATGGAGGATGATACGGAATGCCAAAAAGCCTAAAAGTGATGATTAAGAAACTAGCCCATGATGGGAAAATAACCGAGGAAGAGTACAACGACCTGATTAAGAAGTTGGATGGGCATGAGGAGGAAGTGATACGAAATACAGTTGAATCGATAAGCAATATCGAATTACTTACCGACAGAGAACAGAGGATATTCCTAAAAGCCATGAGCAGGGAGCGAGACTACTGCAAAAAGATAGACGATGAATGGAGTGACGGAAACACTACTGTATCGCTTGTTAAGGTTTGCAACGAGATTGAGAGGAAGGTGAAGAAGATATGGGAATGACACTTGAAGAAGCGATTAAGCATTGTGAGGAAGTAGCAGAAAAATATGATACAGAGTTGAATCTAATCAACTGTGGTATATCAAACGAAAGTTGTGATAATTGCCTTGAATGTGCTGCTGAGCACAGACAGTTGGCTGAGTGGCTGACGGAATTGAAGGAGATGAGAAGAAAACCAGAACCGAGACTTGTTAATTATGAATCAGATGGAGATGCAGATGGGTATCCTGTATATGACTATGCGAGGTGTCCAAATTGTGACCATTGGTTTGAAGATAGCGATGATAGTTGGGAAGCGAATTATTGTCCTTATTGTGGACAAGCACTTGAATGGGAGGTGAACGCTGATGATTAACATATTAGGAACAGGATATGAATTGATTATTGATGGCAAGGAACAGATGCAGGATGAGGATAATTATGGCGAATGTGATAGATACACCAAAGCTATAAGGATTAACAAAGATGCCTTTGAGGGAGAAAATCTTACAAAGAATATACAGGGTGTATTTGATAAGACAATCAGACACGAATTATTCCATGCAATATTCCATGAGGCAGGGCTTGATTGCTATGCAGAAGATGAGGTGCTTGTAGATGCTCTTGCGATATTGTATCCGAAAATTGAGAAGATTATGGGGGTGAAAGTTGATGCAGATAGAAAATAGATTTGTCATAATTCATTGTCCTTATACAGGAAGAAATTATATTTATACCAAAACAATCGTTAACGGCAAGATTTGTGTTGATATAGTAAGGATTGATTAGGAGAAAAGAGAATGAAAGCAAAAGTTATTTTTTGCGATATATGCAAAGATAAAATAATTGGTGATGACGGTGATATAAGAATTAAGTATCGAGCAAAAAGAAAGTGGTATCTGTGGTATGAGGGTGGATGGAACAGAATTGATATTTGTGCTAATTGCCTTACTAAAATTATATCAGCAAAAGAGGGGAGTGAAAGCGAATGAATGCACGACAGAAAGCAAAAAAGTGCAAAAAATATATAAAAGAACTAGAAGAAGAGGTCATGGTGTATAGAGTTATACAAAGAGCTGAAGCGTTTAAAGAAAATGTGAGAAGAAGATATGGAACTATTGAAACGCTGAAAGTAGTTAAGTATTGGGATGATAGAGTACCTGAAGAGTTTTTAAAAGGAGAAATCGCACGAGAGATTGCAGAATGCTTACTAAGAGAAGGATATGTAGATTTTAAGGTTAACGATAACTATAACGAATACAACATGATGCGAAGAGTCATTGCAACGATAAAAGTGACAAAGGTAGGTGATAGCGAATGACAAATGAATTTGCAATAAAAGTGCTTACAGAATTAAAAGGTTATGGAGACAAGTTTGCAAACATAGGATTTGACAGAAAAGAAGCGCTTGATATGGCTATCAAGGCATTAGAGCAACAGCAGGATAAGGTTATACATAACCATCCTTGTGAGGATTGTTATTACAATGATGGAGATGTTCACGCAGAATGTGTTGTATGTGATATTCCCGTTGAAAAAGTGACAAAGGCTTTTATTAATGATGTCGAATCGGTAAAAGACCAATTGGATGGTCAACCATGCGAAGATGCTGTGAGCAGAGAAGAAGCTATCAGAATAGCAGAACAAGGACAGATACAAGGGTTTGAATGGCAGATTAGAAAACTATGCACCTTGCCATCCGTCACACCTAAATTTACGGATGAAGAAATTCAAAAGATGCAAGAACTAGAACAGGCGCAATTGGAAAAGGCATATGAGTTAGGAATGCAAACATCATTCGAAGATTGGCTAAACTCATTCAACACAGACAGCGCAACGGAGTGTTTTACAGCTGTGCAACAATTAAAAGAAAAGACAAAGGAGGGATAAAATGGGCAAGACTGCAGCGGAATACCTTCAGGAGATAAGAGCTACTAGAATAAACATAGAAAATAAGAAGAGAGCATTGAAGAGCCTGGAGTACATGATAGAACCGAGGGCTATCAATTATGATCCAAATCAAGTGCAGACATCACCAAGACAGGATGGTCTGGAAGTAATGGCAATCAAACACCTGGAGAAGATAGATGAAATCAAGGCGGAAATCAACGAGAAAATTGCGTGGATGTATCGCAGGGTTGATGAAGCTACTGATCTGATCAGTCTCATAGAAAACGAAGAACAAAGAGAAGTACTAATCCTTCGCTATATCAAAAACCTCAGATGGTCCACTATTCTGGAAGAGCGAGGCTGCGACAACATCAGCTCTCAATATGATCTGCATAAAAGAGCCCTGGCATCTTTCCAAAAGATTCTCGATGAAAAATAACCGCAGGGGGTCAATGGGGATTTAATAGGGACTATATGATGTGCTATATTATTAGTGTGGTGTACAGCCAGTAATCATATTACTGGTACAAGAGGAGTCTTCCAAGTGACGGGGGGCTCCTTTTGTATTACCCGACCTCCAGAACACCTGGGGGGTCAAAAATAACCCAGGGGGTAAGAAATGACCGCCAATCCTCGTTATAGTAACGGAACATTAAGACGAAAGCATCGTGCAAGGTTCAAAGGAATGGATGCACCATGTGGTATCTGTGGTGGAAGGCTAGGACCTATTCACTATGATGAACCTTCAGACAGCAAGCATCCACTCAGCTTTGTAATTGATGAGATTCGTCCTGTCAGTAGATGGAAAGAGTTTGGTTATGAGTCCCCCGAAGCAGCATGCAGAGACTGGAATAATCTTCAAGCTGCTCATTATTGTTGCAATCAAGCAAAGTCGAACAGAGTGCCAGAAGACAAGAAGGTCAAATCCATTGGGCAGAGGATAGTCCTGGATGGAGACTGGTAAGACCCTGGGGGTCAGCCCCTCGCCCAGC
>JAEIGA010006205.1_pt1 | contig 18182 bp, 19 predicted proteins | sample 9270691 | NCBI WGS metagenome assembly JAEIGA01 (sample SAMN17057246, study PRJNA624740) | gut metagenome | biome: biome; isolation source: fecal sample | host: Bos grunniens | place: China: Xizang | collected 2019
GAGAAGGAGATGGAGCGCATCTCGCAACTCAAAACCGCAAATTCGGTCTTGGCAGTTGTGGAGCTACCAAAGAGCAACCTCGCATCGGTCAATCCCGACAAAAACCTCGTTTTGGCTCTTGATAGAGTGCAGAACCCAGGCAACCTGGGCACCATTATCCGCCTTGCCGACTGGTTTGGCATCTCGGATATCGTCTGCTCGGAGGATACGGCAGACTGCTTCAACCCGAAGGTTGTGCAGGCTACAATGGGGGCTATTTTGCGAGTTCGTGTGCACTACACAAACCTTGCCAAGTGGCTTGGCAATCAGGGCAATACAAAGATTTACGGAACATTCCTCGAGGGCGAAAATATCTACTCGGCACAGCTCGACAAGTCGGGCGTAATCGTTATGGGCAACGAGGGACAGGGCATATCGTCGGAGGTTGCTGCAACCGTCTCGCACAAGTTGCTCATTCCGCCATACCCAGCCGACCGCTGCGGCTCCGAGTCGTTGAATGTAGCGGTTGCTACGGCGGTAATCTGTTCCGAATTTAGAAGAAGATAAGTCGCTATGTTACTGCAAGATAGATTAAAGAGTTATCGTCTTATTCTCGCCTCGGCATCGCCACGCCGTCGTGAGTTGTTGGCTTCGTGTGATATCGACTTTGTGCTGGCCGACAAGTTCGAGTGCGAGGAGTGCTACCCTGCCGATTTGGAGAATGACAAGGTTGCCGAGTATCTCTCGCAACTCAAGAGCAACGCCTACCCACATCCGCTTGGCGAGGGGGATATTCTGCTGACGGCCGACACGGTGGTGATTTTGGGCGATAAAATTCTGGGAAAACCGCACTCCGAGGCGGAGGCCATCGAGATGATTAGCTCACTATCGGGCGCAACGCACAAGGTTGTTACGGGTGTTACGCTCCGCACCGCAGAGCAGACAATTTCCTTCTCGGCCGAGAGTCTGGTGTCATTCCGAGTGCTTGATGCAAAGGAGATTAGATATTATGTCGAGAAGTACCGCCCAATGGATAAGGCTGGCGCATACGGTATTCAGGAGTGGATCGGCTACATCGGCATCGAGGGCATCGAGGGCTCGTTCTATAATGTTATGGGTCTGCCCGTACAACGCCTCTACTCCGCCCTCAAGGAGTTGATTTAGAGTAGATTTCAACAGAACTATCACCTTTTAATATATCCGTCATTGCAAGGCTTGGAATAGCCGTGACAACCTCCTAGCCTCATTTAAGGTGGGAGATTCCCACGCTCGCTACTCTCGCTCGGAATGACGATTTATTTTGCCCACCTAAATAGGATAATTCCATCCCTCCCCAAAAGGTAAAAAAGTGGGTCATGATGCAAAAAGTGCAAATAGAGGAGCGATTGCAACAATAACAAGTTATCCCGAAAGCCGAGCATAGCACAACTACCATTAAAGTGCATATAGCGGAGGAATTTCAACAATAACAATATCTCCCAAAGACTGAGCATAGTAGACCTATGTGAGGTTTTTGGGAGATATTTTAGGGGCAGAAATTACCCGCTATATGCGCTTTATAACCATTTTTTGTAGCGGAAGTAACCCATTGTTAATCCCGAGGCAAGAACCATAAGTCCGATTGCGAAGAGGTAACCAAGTGGGATGTCCCAACCATTTGGAAGGGTGTAGACCCACTCGAGCTCTGGCATAAGGCGGAAGTTCATTCCATAGATACTCGCCACGAGTGTTGCAGGCATGAAGACCACAGCTGCGACAGAGAAGATTTTGACAACCTCGTTCTGCTCGATGTTGATAAGGCCGAGAGCCGAGTCCTGGATATAGTCGAGTCGCTGGAATGAAAAGTCGGTATGCGAGATAAGGGAGTTAACATCCTTAATCATAAGCTGGAGGCGTGGGTAGATATCGTTAGGGAAACGCTCCGAACGCAAGATACCCGAGAGGATACGCTGGCGGTCGAAGATGTTCTCTCGAAGAATCATCGTACGCTCCTGCAAGGTATTGATGCGGTGGATCACAGCCTTGTCAATGGAATCCTCCTTGTTGATACCCTTCGAGAGCGACGATACCTGGCGGCCTACCATCTCGACGAGGTCGGCATCGAAGTCGATGCGCACCTCGAGTAACGAAATGAGGATGTGGTAGCCTGTCGAGAAGCTGCGATAGTTCATCTGCAAGCGCTTCTCGGCCTCACGGAAGGTACGCATATCGGCCTGACGCACCGAGACAAGCACACCCTCGTTCGAGAGGATGAACGACACAGGCTCAACTTCGAAGCTATCGCCCGTAGGGACAAAGAAGTTCGAGTTCGAGATGATGGCATTCTCGGTCTCGGAGTATTTTGAGGTAGACTCAATCTCCTCGACCTGTTGCTTGGTCTGGAGGCTTATCTCCATAAAGTTCTCGACAGCCTTCTGCTCCTTGATGGTAGGCTGTACCATATCGATCCAGAGAATATCATCGAAGCCGAGGTCGTCGAAGAGCTCGGTATCGGCATTACGAATAATCTTGTTGTATTGCTTCAAGTAGATAGTAATCATCTCTTTTCCATTTTAAGAAACCTACTCGGTTTCAGAGGTTTAACTTCGATTTTTTATGTAGGTGTGTGCTCGGTAGAAGTTTTGTCAAGAGCCCAAGCACATCAGATTACCTTCAGCCGGGATTGACCTTCGGCTCAATCTTGAGGCCGTAGTCCCAGAACTTTTTAAGTGCGTTGTGTTTCTGTATGTCGAACAAAAAGTCGATATTTCGAGTAAGGTATTCGTAGGCATACTCTCGCTCGGCATAGTCGCTCTCGAGAATCGCCTCGTAGATGTGTTCGATACCGAAGGTGAATGCCGCCTGTAGCTCATCACGCACCTCGTACGACACACCCTTGCGTGCCACCCATACGGCAAACGCAAACGGCATCTTCGTCGCCTTGTTCCACTCCTCTGCCAAGTCGTAGGTGTAGGCGAACTCACCCTCGTGGTCGAAAACCTTGTCGCCGATGAGTAGGAAGGCATCGCCCTCCTCGGCGTGGTCGAGTGCGGCGTAGTCGCTCATTGCAACCCATTCGGGCTCTATACGCCACAACTTTTTGGCAAGGAAACCACACAACTGAACCGATGTCTTGGAGTGAGCATCGAGGTAGATGCGACGCACCTTGTCGATTGGTGAATTACTCATTACGACCACGGTGCGCACCTTGTCGAGAGCGCCAATACAGTAGTCGGTAACGATCTCTGCGTCAGAGAGTGACGGCACCATCGCCGCAGGCACAAGCGCAATATCGGCTTCGCCTTCGAGAAATTTTTGGTAGCAAGTGGCAGGGGGTGCAAGCAACAGTTCGGCACCAAGATTAGCGTGGTGTCGAAGTCCATAGATGAACGGTATCGTATTCAAATACGACACTGCAATTATTTTTGCATTTGCACCCATCATCCATTGCTTGCGAACTTTTGGTTTTACTCTTCGGCTCCTCGAAACAGAGCCTTTATCAGCACAAAGGTAAGCAAATTTTTTGCTAATTGGGTATTTTTCATAGAAAAAATTCAAAAAATTTCACCTTTACAATTATTTCAGTGTGAGGAGTTTGCCCGACTCGACGGGTATCGAGAGTAGAATTTTTTGGTCGAAACTCTTGACAAGCCCTATTTTCGAGTTATATATTTGCACCGTCAATCGGCGCCGATCGGCACAAGGTTTTCAACATTAAGCGTTCTGCTGTCGAAAATCTTATCAACATTCCAAATTGCTGACCTTTCGGAACATTTCTCGTGTTTTCGACAGTCACGAACAATTTATTAACACACTTAACAACATTTTTACACCTATGAATCGTGCTATTCTATGCAGTGCGATTGAGGGGTTGTCATCGCAGTACGGCTACCATTTTCACTTGAACGATGAGGCCTACTACCCGACCACCGTCTCCCGCTATCCTGCAGCCTTTATGACACAACCGAAATTCGAGAGTATCGAGGGGCGACAACATGGTCGAATAAGCTACAAAGTCTCGCTACGACTTGCACGGCAGGGAGCCAAGCTCTCGCCGACGGAGCGAAACGAGCTGCTCTGCAGAATGGAGGAGGAGCTGGTGGAGATCTTCGTAGACCTCTCGAAGGAGGAGCGTGTGGCGATCGTAAACTCGCTCTCCATCTCGCCCTGCACCGAGTCGATAGACAATCACGGCGCAATCGCACTCGAAGCAAAGGCGCACATAACAACAATTTTCTAACCTTAAAAAACTAGCAAAACGATGAAAATCGAAAGAATTTCTCGTGATTTCACCCCTCTATGCGAGGGAATATTATACAACATCGAGACCGAGAGCGACGAGACTACCGACATCGAAGTCGAAGTTATAGAGATGGCCACAGGCGAAATTGTAGCCACAAAACTGCTCCGCAACACAGCGAGAGCCACCATAAACATCGCACCCTATATGGAGATTTTGGCCGAGTATGCGCCCTCCTCGCACCAGCAGACCTCGCTTGCGGAAGCTCCGACTGCAGCCTACAAGATTCGCATCGGCGACATCGAATCGGAAGAGGTTGTCGTATCGGTAAATCGTTGCAAAATAGGCTCGACACCCTGCGTCGTAACATCTTTTCCAACCTCACGACAACTCCGCCAGGGCGAGAGTGACGAGGTGCTGATTGTGGCAGGGAGAGGCAAGACCATCTACACAGAGATAGTGGCAGACACAGGCGAGGTGCTATATTTGGAGCATTTGACCTCTTCGGGAGCGGCGACACTGACCATCGTAGCCGACGATTTCGAGAGTGCGGTCGGCTCGTTCGATGTTGTAATCCGCTGCGAGGGTGAGACCCTCGCCTCGCTCCACTACGAGGTGAAACCACTGCTAAAAACCGCCACTCGTATGGCGTGGTTGTCCGAGTGCGGAGCGATTGAGCAGTACTCATTCCCTGTCACCTACAAGGCAAAACTCCACACCAAGAGGCAGACATTCGCCACCGCCGAGGGCTTTGCTGCACAGGGGCAAACCAAGCAACAGATCTCGCTCTGCTCTCGACTTGAGCCTCGTGCCACAATCGAAGCATTGGCGCAGATTGCCTCCTCGCCCAAGGCGTGGGTCGAGAACGAGGGCAAGTGGCACTCGGTGGAGGTCATAACACCCGAGGTCGAATACAACCTCTTTGGCGAGCCGAGCTTCATCCATCTTGATATCTGCCTGTGGCAGAGGGAGGTAGGCCTATGGTAGAGTTGTGGATTGATGGGCATATGTGCGACATCGACCATATGCCGAAGCTCCCCATCAACTTCGATGTGAGCCGCCTGACCGATGTCGAAGGGGCGAGAGAGGGTCGCAACATCGAGCTAACGCTCCCCGCCACGCCAGCGAATAACGCCCTGTTCGAGGCTTCGTGCGACGCTCACACCTCGAGGCGATTCAACACGGAGCACCACACCGCTCGCATCGAGAAGGATGGCATCAAGATATTCGATGGAACGGCATACCTACTCGAGGCAAAGATGAACGATGGAGCAATCGACTCCTACAAAATCGGCATCAGCGAGGGAGGTGCGGAGTGGATCGACGGAGTGGTGTCGGGAGAGTTGTCCGACTTGGAGATCCCCTTCTCGGGCGAGTTGAACCTATCGACCATCTCCTCGTCGTGGCAGGGCGAGCAGGCAGTGCGCTTTCTGCCAGTATACCGAGGCAACTATCTGCGACACTACTCCTCGACAACCTCGCTGCCTGTAGAGCGAATGTTGCTCACCGACGACTACCACCCATTCATCTCGGTTGCCGAGATGGTGAAGGAGATGTTCGCCAAGTCGGGCTACAAACTCCGCAGTCGCTTTCTCGATGGCGAGTTAGGGCGTTCGCTCTATATGAGTGGCGACTACTCTCGCAGCGACAATGCCAAGGCGAAGTCCAAGAGCGACTTCTTTGCCCGACGAGCCAGCGAGGGTGTAGCAACGGCCGACCACGCAGGTATGGTCTACGCCTCGACCAAGTATGCCACACACTCCGTGGGCGCTATTGTCGACACGGCAAACCCCGAAGCGGTCGACGAAAATGGCTCGAAGATGAGCGACACCTTCTGCCTCTACAACTCCTTCACGAAGAACGACGATGGCAACATCTGCTTCACTCCGAGGGTGTCGTGCAAGGTGGGTTTTCTGCTCCATCTCGAGTACTCCACCGAGTATCGCATTCGCTCGAGAGAGCATTTGTGCGGCTTCGACACCCTCATCGGGTCGAACGAGGAGCGCATCGAAATGGCTCTACCGAACTCCTACCACGACTACCGAGAGGAGCCTATGCAGAACTTTCAGTATCGAGCCTTTGTCTTCGACCACACGGAGAATCGCCAATATCAGCTTCAGGCGACCCTCACAAACGGAATCTCGGTGGTGGTGCATAGCTGGGCGGCTCGCTCCTCGCTGATGACGACTCCGACAAAGGCGATAACCAACCTGCAACTCTTCTATCGTGACAACGATGGCGAGAGTTGGATACCCTACACCAAAGATTGGGCTTTGTATGCAGGCTACATCAAGGAGGAGGGCGAGATAGATGTGGAGATGGATTTCCGACTCTCACCGCAAGATGTATCGGCTGGCGAGACCCTTGTCTTGGACTATTTCCGATTTGGTGGCGCAGAACAAGGAATGCAGATTAGGCTCGGCACAGCCACCTCGTTGCGACCATTCTTCTCGACCGTGCCTGGCTACGGCTCGCCATTGGAGTTCAAGGATATCGCCCCTCGCAACATCCGCCAGGTGGATTTACTCTCGGCATTGGGCGATATGTTCAACCTCGCCTTCTACACCGACCGCACACGCAAGGAGTTGCTCATAGAGCCTTTGGAAGAGCTATATCACGACGGCGAGGTGGATTGGAGCCACCGCATCGACCGATTGAGCGAGATAGAGATATCCGACTCGGGCATAGATCTGCCACAAACCGTCGTGCTTGCCTACCTCAACAACGACTACGCCACACAGGAGTTCAACAAGGAGAACGAGACAACGCTCGGCAGATGGGAGTTCCGCAACTCGCTCTACGGCACCAAAAAGTCGACAAAGAGGCTCGGAAACAGGCTCTTCTCCACCACGCTCAACGCCTCGAACATCGTAGGTAGCGCACCCTCCGCCTCGATTATGCAGGTGGGCGACATTGGTGGCGAAGACGACAACTACGAAGTGCCATTCACGCCTCGCATCGTATGCTACAAGGGTATGCGCCCTCTGCCCAAGGGCGAGAGTTGGGGTATCACAGTACGACTCGATAGCTACCCCTATGCCACCTTTGTCGACGAGAGCACGAACCTCTGTTTTGAGCCTCGCAACGGGATTGAAGGGCTCAACCGCTACTATCGACCAATGTTGCAACGCCAGCAGGAGAGCCAACTTATCACGCTCAAGCTCCGTCTCACAACGGCTGAAATGGCCACACTCTTCACCGCCGATGGTCGAAAACCATCTCTGCGAACACTTTTTCGCTTCAATATTCGAGGAGAGAGTCTGCCATTTCGCCTTGCGAAGATAGAGGCGTGGGACACCGAGAACAACATCGTGCAATGCACCTTTGAAGAGGAACTTAACAGTTAGAAAAAAAGTATGCAAAACAAACGCAAACTACTTTGCTCGCTACTAGACAGAGTGGAGCGAAACAACATCTACACAGCCGTCGAGCAGATGTGGAACGAAGGCCTTCTCAACCGCACCGCCCTCGAGAGGCTCTACATCGAGCGAGAGGTCGGCCGACGAGTGCGTGCCGGCGAGAACAAGACAAAGGCCATCGGTCAGCTCTCCGAGGAACTTTCCTGCTCCTACGAGAAGGTACGAGCGATTGTCTATCAAAAACCACGAAAAATGAATGGAAACATCAATTAAAATCCGAAACGAAGCATCCCTCTGCACCATCGACATCGAAGGGGTTATCGGACTCTCCGAGAGCGAGCAGTTTGCCGACACCACCCACAGCATCGCCACCTACGAACGATTGAGCGAGAAGGTTGAGCAAATCAAGGCTATCGACGCCGAGGAGGTGGTCGTAAACATCCGCTCGACAGGTGGCGATGTGAACGATGCGATGCTTATCTACGAGGCTCTCGTGGCGCTCAACAAGCGAGTGACCACTCGCTGCTATGGCTACACCGCCTCGGCCGCCACCATCATCGCCCAGGCTGCAAGCGAGGGTTGCCGTGAGATTGCCTCCTCGGCGCTCTACCTCGTGCATATGTCGAGTAGCGCCATCGAGGGCAATGCCTCCGATTTGGCCGAGCGCAGAGAGCTGCTGCAGAAGACCGACGAGCGAATTGCATCGCTCTATGCCCTGCGCTCTGGCAGAGAGAGAAGCCACTTCGAGGCTCTTATGGCCGAGAATAGCGGCCGAGGTCGCTGGCTCTCGCCCGAGGAGGTTGTCGAGGCCAGATTGGCCGATAGGATTATCGGTGGTGAGGAGAGCGCAAAACGAGCAAGCCTCATTGATAAAGTCAAGGGGTGGTTCGCTCCATCAAAGGCTGAAGAGAGCAAGGTGGCACCGACATCCGATTTAAACATCTTGCATCTGCCCGAAAATGGCGTAACCCCGACACTGACAACCACCTCGGCCATAGCCCTCGAGGAGGGTCAGAACTCCGCAAAGAGGAGTGCTACCCCAATGCAGGAGGATCCTTCGCTCGAAGGCTCGGCTCTATCGCACAACTCTTTGGCCTATGCCGAGGACTTGCGCAACATCCAAGCCCGAGGCCTTTAAACACCTCGGCACAACCCAACCACTAACTTTTCAAAAAACTTTTAACTATGATTATCGAAAATTCAAAAACCTACAATGTGAACGAGGTTGAGAACCTCTTTTTCCGTCCTTCATTCTGCGGCAAGTCGGCCGAGGAGCTTGGCATCCGAGTACTCTACAATATGCCTATGCCGACCAAGCTCCCAGTATTCTACCACCACAATAGCATCCTCAAGGGCTTCTCGTCGGGCTGGCAGGGCGACACTGCAGGCGAGTTGCAGGAGGTGGAGATTCCGATGATTAAGCTCAAGGCTGAGAATGCCTACTCGGCGGAGTCCTACTTCGCTTCGGTGTTCGAGTTGCTCACCAACTCGGCAGAGGTCAACCTCGGTGACTTGACCGGCACCGACCTCGAAAAGGCGGAGACCGAGCTCTTCCGTCGTGCCATCTGCGATAGCGTCTACGCTACGATGTGGTTTGGCGACCAGAACGAGGATGTATCGGACTTCTCGAGCTTCACCGGCTTCTTGCGCAAGGTGATTGACATCCGAGAGATCGAGGATCCCGACGCCAAGATCAACATCGTGAAGGATGCGCTCGAATTCCCTGTCGAGGAGCTCTTGCACGAGGTGTGGACACAGTCTAGCTCCTCTTTGCGCTCGCTTGCTGCGGATGGCCAGTTGGCCTACTTCGTAAGCTCGGACATCTACGATGCCTACCAGTTCTACCTCGACGAGAAGGGGTTGGCAAGCACCATTGGCGAGGGCAGCAATGGTCGCCCTACGCTCTACTACCACGGCATTCCGCTTGTGGAGCTTCCAGCGAGCCAGTATGGACTCTACCGAGCGCAGTCGTTCTGCGTACTCACCGACCGACGCAACTTCGTCTTGGCGTTGAACACAGCCGACTCGCCCGAGAAGGAGATTCGCATGTGGTACAACCCCGACGAGATGGAGAACCGTCAGCGTGTAGTATTCCTCGCAGGCACGGCAATTGTCGATGCGGATCTCATCTCGGCATATATCTTCGATAACGGCGTGATCTTGTAATGAAGACAACCTCGAACTACAAACCTGTCGGAGGGGTGGAGAGCGTGGCTCTCTACCCTGCCGATGCGGTGGAGACGGCTCTCTTTTCGAGCGATGGTTGCGAGGTTGATCTCTCCGCCTCGCCCATCGAGGTGACGCTGCTCGATGATAGGTCGTGCTACGAGGAGCACACCCGTTGCGACAAGGGTACGACATCGGTTTCGCACCATCTCCGCCTTGTGGCCGATAGAGGGGTGGCGCAAGCATGGCTCGACAACGACTTTGTCGAACAGGCCTCCTACGACGGCTTCATTGCGGTGGTTTCGTTGTGCGATGGTCGTCGTCTTTTGGTCGGATACTCGGCTCGACTTGGCAACGAACAACCGCTACGCCTCGAATCGCTCCTCTCCACATCGGGTAACTCCCCGAACGATACACCTTCGGTGACGCTCCAACTCGTGTCACACGATGCCGACTTCTCGGCCGTAATACTCTAAACCACAACAAAAATGGAAAAAGCAAAGACAAAAAACATAATCTGCACCTCGACGCAGAATAGTGCCGATACCCTCTACGCCCTCACGCAGAGCAAGGTCGAGAGCAAAGAGTTTTGGCGTTGGGGGTCGGACAACAACCTCCCCGAGGCTCTGGCTCTGCTCTCGAGGCGTTCGACCGCCCATCGTCGCATCATAAACGACAAGGCCGACTACATATCGGGCAAGGGATTTAACTACGACGGAGGTGTTCCGTTGTTGGGCAACATTGTCAAGCGAGCAAATGGCGAGGGTGAGTCGTTGCGACAGATTCTGAACAAGTTGGCATTCGACAAGTCGCTCTTTGGCAACGCCTTCTTGGAGGTGGTCACCGACGAGGCTCACTCCTTCCTCTCGCTCTATCATCAGGATGCCACCCACTGTCGAGTAGCGAAAGATTCGCAACATATCCTCATCCACCACAGCTGGACTCATTTCCGCCCAAGCGAGGCTCTCTCGTTACCACTCTACCCCAACTTTGAGAGACAAAACGATGGCACACTCCGCTCGATAATCCACTACAAGGACTACGAACCAATGTTCGAGCACTACGGCGTGCCGCAATACATCGCAGGTATGAATGTCTCGGCCATAGCCTATAAGACCGACCGCTGGAACATTGCCCGTCTGGACAACTCGTTCCAACTCTCGGGCGTGATGATGATTGACAATGCAGTAGATAGCGAGGAGGAGGCATCGAGATTGGCACGAATGGCCGAGCAGCGCTTTGCTGGCAAGCCCGGACAGGTGATGTTTATCATTCGTGACGAGAGCTCCGACGACAACTCACGCTTCATACCGCTCGAGTCGCAGAACGATGGCGACTGGAAGGCTCTGCACGATCAGGCGACAAGCGACATCGTTGTAGCGCACTCGTGGTTTCGCTCCTTGAGCGGTCTGGACTACTCGACAGGCTTCAGCGCCGAGCGCATTCTGCACGAGTATGAGGTAGCCTTGAACACCGTAATCCTCGGCGAGCAGAGCGAACTCCTCGAGCCTATAACCCACGCCATAGCGAACATTTTGCACATCGACTGCTCCTCGCTCGAGATTATCAACCGCCCACCCACACGCTCCAAGCCCATCTATATGAAGGTGTGGGAGGCTCGCAAGGCCGACGGCTTGGAGTACGACGAGAACGATGCCGAACAGCAGAAGCTTCTTGCCGACTTGGGTAAAAGTGACACTAAATCCATCTATTAACCTATGAAAAACCTTATCACAAATGAACAAGTTATTGCGTTGGCTTTTGGCGATGGCGAGTATCTGTCGTCGGAAGTTGTCCTCGATTCGGACATCGCTTTGGCAGAGGATCGCTACATTCTGCCAGTGGTGGGAGCAAAGTTGCGTAAGGCGATGCTTGACGGCTCTTATCCGACTCTTCTCGACGATTTTGTCGCACCTGCGCTCGCTATGGCAGTCCGCACAATGATTCAGCCAGCCTTAAATGTCCGCACAGGTCAGGCAGGATTGCAAATCTCCTCGTCGCTGCGAGCCGACACCTCGACCAAGACGGCTATGCAGTTGCTACAGAAATCGTTACGACTGCGCCGTCAGGCTCTGTTAAGGCGACTCTCCAACCATCTGAAAAACCACGCATCGGAGTTTGCCGAGTACAACCCGACAAGCGATGCGATGCAAAAATGCTCGATCGATGGAGGCTATATACAGATGCGCTAACGGAGCAATCCTCGGCTTTGCCGCACTCTTCGCACCAATAAAACCGCTGATTTTGTGCGCCCTCGCATTCATCTTTATCGACTTTGTGACGGGGGTCATAGCCTCTCGTTGCGAGGCAAAACGGAGGGGCGAGCAGTGGTACTTCTCCTCGCACGAGGCGTGGCGCACCATCCGCAAGGCTGGATTCGTATTGCTCACCATCTCAATGAGTTGGCTTATCGAGTGGTGCATTCTCGACTTTATGACTCTCAACCTCACTCGCATCATTACGGGGGCAATATGCGGAGTAGAGATGTGGTCGTTTTTGGAGAACGCCTCGGTGTTGAGCGATGCGAAGGTTTTCGAGTGGCTTCGCAACTATGTTAAACGAAAAATAGAAAAGGAGATTGGAAAGTATGAGTAGGGGGCTGCGAAATAACAACCCTGGAAATATCCGCCTCGGCTCGTTCCGCTACAAGGGCGAGAAGGCAAAGAGCAGTGACTCGGAATTTCGCCAATTCGAGAGTATGGAGTGGGGCTATAGGGCAATGTTTGTGTTGCTACACACCTACGCCACAAAGCGAGGTTGTCACACCCTGCGAGAGATGATTAACCGCTATGCACCACCTACAGAAAACTTTACCGACGGATATATTCGTTGCGTAGCGAATGCCACCCACCTCTCGCCCGACGAACCCATTGCGACCACCGACGGAGCGATGATGACCGCCATTGTTGCGGCAATGTCGGCAGTCGAAAATGGCACCAAAGCGAATATGGCGGAGGTTTGGCGTGGATGGGAACTTTTTATCGCAGATTTTTCGTAGGAAACGAATTTTAACTATCTTTGTGATAGTTATGAGGGCATTTTCGGAGAATCTGAAGAATCGTATTGCAACGATACCTATGGCGATGGTGGTCGTACCATTTGCCCTGGGTATCTTTTTTGCTGATGCGATAGAGGTCTCGATATGGCTGCTCATTCTCGCCTGCTCGCTCTCGCTCATTGGCGCACTCGCCCTGAAAAAGTGGTGGCAGAACTGCGCCCTCGTCGTGATGATTTTTTCATCAGGAGCACTTCTTCACACCCTTTCGTATCGTGACGAAGTGGCCTACGGAGAACCTCTCGAGATGCTCCTCAAGGTCGAAACAACATCCGCCGAGCGCAAGAGCTATACCTCGGCTGAAGCAAAGATCGAGGAGTGTGCCGAGGCTTCACTCAATGGTCGCAGAGTGGTCATTTGGGGCGACTCGCTCATCCACTTCTGCGCTGGCGACCGCCTTCGCCTGACCACTCCGATACGCCCATTTAGAGCCGAGCGAGAGCAGTATGCACTACTGATGCACTACCGAGGTTTCATCGGTTCCATCTCGGTAAATCATCGTGCCATCTACGAATATATCCCAACCGAAAAGCGCACCCTCCACGATTGGGCGGTGGAGCGACTGAAAGGAACTATGAGCAAGGGCAACGGGCGAGCCGTAGTTCTGGCAATGACCACTGGCGAAAGGTGCGAGGTAACACCCGAACTGCGCCAACACTACTCGGCAAGTGGCACATCACATCTGCTGGCGGTATCGGGTCTGCATATCGGTATCGCCTTTATGCTGATAAATATTCTGCTTCTGCCGTTAGTGTTACTGCGCTACGGAAATCTGCTTCGCTCAGTCTTGGCAATTGCGCTGATTTGGCTCTATGTGTGGCTATGCGGTATGTCACCGAGTGCGGTGCGAGCCGCCATAATGTTCTCGTTCTTGCAATTTTCGTTCTCTTCATTGCGTGAGTATGCCAGCATAAACATCCTCGCTAGCACAGCCTTTGTGATGTTGGTTTTCGATAGTCACCTGCTGTTCGACATCTCGTTCCAACTATCGTTCATAGCGGTTGCAGGTATCATTTTATGGGGTATGCAACTTTATTGCATATGTGCCACTCGCTTCAAAATTGTCAATATCCTCATCGGAATTTTGCTGGTTGGCATCGCCTCGACCCTGGCGACAATGCCTCTGGTGGCTAGCACCTTTTCGACAATCTCATTGGTTGGAATTTTGATAAACCCAGCGGTAATCTTGCTCGCCAACATTGTGGTTTTGGCTGGCATTTTGGCACTGGCCATACCATTTGTTGCGCCTGTGGCCGAACTTGCCGCCGAGTGGCAAAACCGCATTGTCGAATGGGCGGCATCATTGCCATACGGACACTTCGACATCTCGATTTCGGAGGGGACAATGTGGGGCATATATGCGCTATTTGCAATCCTCACTCTCTCGCTTTGGTTGATACCAAAACGAGAAAAAGAGCGGAAAATTGAGGGATAATTACTATCTTTGCAGAGATGTTTACAACAGAGGAGTTTTCAATATTATGCAGTGCGGAGGTTACCGCAGCCATCAGGGATAATATCGATCGCAAGCCGACCGATATAGCACTCGATAGGCGTATACCTAACGCATCGGTTGTGGCTACACAGGTCAAGAACCTACAAAAGTGTCGCACTAAATTGCCGTCATACTTTGCCGTACAGGCCATTGTGCCGACCCTCGCCTACGAGCAGTCGTCGAGCGAGGAGTGCGCACTCCGCAAGCAACTCTCGGGCGAGAGTGTTTTGGATTTGACCTGCGGACTCGGAGTGGATGCCTACGCCTTGTCGAAGCGATTTAAAAGGGTGGTTACCATCGAGCGCAACGAGATGGTTGCCGAGGTGGCGAGGGAGAACTTTCGCCGACTCGGAGCCGATAATATCGAGGTTGTATGTTCCCCGGCCGAGGAGTATCTCGCAACTTGCACCGACCACTTCGACTGGTGCTTTTCCGACCCCGACCGCCGAGGTGCGAAGGGCGAGAAGTTGGTGCGCTTGGAGGATTGTTCACCCGATGTGGTGGCACTTATGCCGACACTACAAAGGATAGCCGACCACATCTGTGTGAAGTGTTCGCCACTCTTCGATGTCGACGAGGCGTTTCGTCTCTTTGGCGACTGCACGGTCGAGACCGTATCGCTCTCGGGCGAGGCGAAGGAGGTGAATATCTACATCTACGGCTCTGCGCCACGCCTCTCGGCCGTAGCAATCGGCATTGGCGAGATTTCGTGCAGTGTCGAGGAGCGCAACTTGGCAAAGTGGAGCGCACAACCAAACGACCTGTCGGCATATCGCTACATAACCCTACCCGATGTGGCGTTGCAGCACGCCCGAATGGTGGCGGTGGCGTTCGAGGGGAAGTGTGATGTGTGGTCGAACAACGGAGTGGCTTTGTCGGTCGAAAAACCATCGAATGCACTGGGTCGCACCTTCGAGGTGGAGGCCATATACGAGATTGACAATGCTTTCAAGAAGATGATGAAGGGTCGCAAGGCGGAGATATACCGCCGAGACTTCCCGATGGCTAACGCCGAGATTTGCAAGCGCTATCGCTGCTCGGAGGGTGGCAAGGAGAAGTGGTGCTTCACCCGCATCGGGGAGATATTTTTGAGCATAAAGCTCAAAAATATCTAATTGATAATTGACAATTGAAAATTGATAATTAAAGGAATTTTCATTTTTAATTTATGAAGATAGTTGTAATTGGTAGTGGGAATGTAGCCGAAAGTCTTGCTCAAGCCATTGCCGAGGCGGAGGGCTTGGAGTTGGTGCAGGTTTTTGCACGCAACGAGGAGCGTGGTCGCAAGGTGGCAGAGCTGGCACAGAGCAAGTGGAGCAACAGCGAGCTTGCCGAGGCAGATTTGTACCTGATTTCGGTCAGCGATAATGCAGTAGAGGGGTGTGCAAAAAGTTTGCATATCCCCCAAAATGCCGTTATTGCCCACACTGCAGGGTGTTGCCCGATGGAGTCGCTCGCACCGCACACCCACCGTGCGGTATTCTACCCATTCCAGACATTTTCGGTGGGTCGCAAGGTCGATTTCAGCAAGGGATACATCTTTGTGGAGGGTGCAACCGATCACGCATTAAACACCGTAGAGAGGGTGGCACACACCCTCACCGAGAAGGTTCTGACAGCCGACACGGCACGCCGAGCGGTGATTCATCTTTCGGGCGTATTTGCTTGCAACTTCGCAAATGCGATGTATGCCAACGCCGCCGAGGTACTCGCCAAGGAGGGGTTGCCTTTCGATATTGTTGCGCCACTAATCGAGGAGACTGCCAAGAAGGTTATCGAGTCGCAGAGCCCTGCCGAGTCGCAAACTGGCCCTGCACGCCGAGGCGACAACGAAACCCTCGAACGCCATCGCAAGATGTTAGCAGAGGAGCCGACAAAGAGAGAAATTTATGACAAAATAAGTGAAGATATATGGGACAGAACAAAAACTTTAAAGAGCTTTTAGCCGATGTCGAGGCTATCGTCTTCGATGTCGACGGAGTAATGACCGATGGCGGAATTATGCCGTTGGCCGACGGCGACTTTATCCGCAAATACTACGCCAAGGATGGCTACGCACTCGCCTACGCAGCGTCGCACGGCTTCAATATCGGAGTCATCTCGGGCGGTTTTGGCAAGGCACTGGAGAGCCGTATGAGCCGACTCCACATCGAGCACTACTACCTCGGTTGTATGGATAAGATTGCCGCCATCGACGACTTCATCGCAAAGACTGGCGTGAAGCGTGAGAACATAATCTATATGGGCGACGACATCCCCGATTTGGAGGTGTTGCGCTATGTGGGTATCCCCGTAGCACCAGCCGATGCTTGTAGCGAAGTGTTGGAGGCAGCGATCTATGTCTCGGAGCATAAGGGCGGCGAGGGTGCCGTGCGAGATATTATCGAACAAGTGTTGCGAGTGAAGGGTATGTGGGCATTGGACTCGAAGGGTGTCATTGCCGACGACTCGAAAGAGGTGGCTTCACGATAGTATGCAGGAGATAGAACGCAAATACCTGACTGCCAACGAGTCGTGGCGTGAGGAGGTAAGCCAGTCGATGCGCATTGCGCAGGGCTATCTCTGCTCTCGTCGTGTCACCGCTCGTGTGCGCATATGCGATGATAAAGGTATCCTGACCTTCAAGAGCAAGAGTCGAGATGGTGGATTGAGCCGCTTCGAGTGGGAGCGTACCATACCGCTTGGCGTGGCAGAGCGACTATTGGCTCGTTGCGATGGTGTGGTCGACAAGGTGCGACATATCATCGAGTATGAGGGTCACACCTTCGAGGTCGATGAGTTCCGAGGCGAAAACGAAGGATTGATCGTTGCCGAGGTGGAACTCTCGAGTTGCGACGAAGAGGTCGCACTACCTCCGTGGATTGGCGACGAGGTGACTGGAATACGATGTTTCTACAATTCGTTCCTCACGAAGATGCCGTTTAAGAGGTGGAGAGTTGAGAGTTAAGAGTTGAGAGATAAAAGTTGTAAATAAGACAAATGAGACCTATGGGACTAATGAGACTCATAGGTCTTTTTTTATGAATTACCCCCCCCATTTATCCCATATTGAAGGGGGCTTTTAGCCATTAGCTTTTTAGTTGTACGGACTCCGAAGGGCATCACGGCGCAACGATTATAGGGGCACTAGGGTGCGCTGACACTTAAAGAAAAAGCCCTAGCCCCACTCACATTCGTCTCATTGGTCTTATTAGTCTCATTTGTCCCATATTGAAGGGGGCAATTTTGATTTTAAGCAGAATTGCCCACAACCTAAAAAATCAGAGGTGATTGAGGGAATTTTTTGCCAAACAAGAAAGCGAGCCCACAGCATAGTAAGCCTATGTGAGGAGCTCGCTTATTGCAGATTGGTGAAAAATTCACCAATCAGAATGATTTTTACTCGGTTGGGATGTCCTTATTTACATTCTTCGAGCCGATGAGAGCATAGTAGAGGAGGAAGATGAGACCTGCAGCGATTACCCAGTAGCTTGGGAGGTAGCCCTTGAGGTCTACAACATAGTTCTGCAAGAGTGGGAGGATACCACCACCGCAAACCATTGCCATAAAGATACCAGCGCCCTTCTCGGTGTACTTGCCAAGACCCTCAACTGCGAGGTTGAAGATACCGCCCCACATTACCGATGTGCAGAGACCGCAGAGAACGAGCAATGCAGCATTTACTGGAACCGAAGCAAGACCGAAGCCTGCTGTACCCTGGAATACTGGGAGGTTAACGGTTGTCTCTGGCGAGAGGAAGATTGCGCCCAAAACGAGAGCCAAACCTACACCCGAAACAGCTGTAAGCATTGTCTTTGCCGAAACCTTTGCACCGAGAGCAGCGCCCAAGAGACGACCAACGAGCATAAGCAACCAGTAGGTAGCGGTAACTGTTCCTGCGATAGCCTCTGCGCCCGACTCAACATTCAA
>JAEIGA010006206.1_pt1 | contig 18182 bp, 17 predicted proteins | sample 9270691 | NCBI WGS metagenome assembly JAEIGA01 (sample SAMN17057246, study PRJNA624740) | gut metagenome | biome: biome; isolation source: fecal sample | host: Bos grunniens | place: China: Xizang | collected 2019
TGTAGCTTTCACATCAAGCATTCCCGGCGAGGGCAAGAGTTTTGTTACAGCCAATGTTTCGTGCAGTTTGGCTTTCTTGGGAAAAAAAGTAATAGTGGTAGGTATGGACATTCGGAAGCCGGGGCTGAACAAGGTTTTTGGCGTAAATAAAAGGAATGTCGGTGTAACCACCTATCTGCGCGATCCCGAGAGCACCAACCTCGAAAGCATCATCGAAAAGTCGACAATAAGTCCTAATTTGGATATCCTTTTCGGTGGCCCTGTGCCTCCGAATCCCACAGAGCTGGTGGCCAAGGACTCTTTGGAAAAACTGTTGGATACATTGAAGAAATCATACGACTATGTGGTGCTGGATACAGCTCCAATAAGCATGGTTACAGATACGCAAATCATTAGCCGTGCGGTGGATATGTGTGTATATGTGTGCCGTGCCGACTATACCAACAAGCAGACCTTTCGCTACATCAATCAGCTGGAGAAGGATAGACAGTTTCCCGGTTTGGCAGTGGTTATCAATGCCATTGACCTCAAAAAGCGAAAGAACGCTTACAAGCGTAAGCATGGTTACGGATATGGCTATGGATATATGGATAACGAGGCTTGAGCCGTTACCTTTCAATAGCTTTGTTGTGATATTCAACCTTTTTTGCCATTGCATTCACCGGCAAAAAGGGCTTTTTCTTTTGTTAAATTTGTTGAACAAACTCCCTAAGCCGTTAGGCCGGTTTTGTCGCTTTTGCACACCTGTCCTAATTGGTATGCTCGTTGGTCCTGTTTTTGGAGTAAAGTTTTTGTGGTTCTTTCTAATGAATCCCATTGCCATCTCGTTTAGTTTATTGTCTTGTTTCGTTATTCTAAAATCTCGTTTGCGTAGAAAAATATTTGCTTTTGCGTAAGGAAGTCTTTGCTTTTGCGTAGAAACTATAGTACTCAACATGTTTAATATATAGTACTAGACATGTTTTAATATAGTATTCAACCTATTTTACTGATAGTTCACTAACGACGTTAGGACATAATATATTAAATATGTACGTTATTATATATATAGTATATGCATAACTATAAGTTAAATAGGTGTGATACTATATTTATTACCTAAACGCAAAACTATTTCAATGCGAAGGCAAAAGTTTTCTTATGCGAAGGCAAACTTACTTCAATGCTGTTGCAAAACTTTTGCAATATGGCTGCAATTCCTACTATTACTTTGAATGTTTTGTTGGTCGGTGGTCGGGAAAAAACTTTTTGATATTAATACTAAAAACATTTCTTTGATGTTATGCTACAATAATATAGGATTTTTAAATTAATTGATGGTGTGATTTATTTTACTGCTTAATGATATGGATGATTTATTTGGTTGGTTGGTTGTAGTTTTTTTTGGCACTTGCATTGATAATAATTCTGCTTACCCAAATAAAGGGGTGGCGGTTTTATAAAAACTATAGCGAAGGTTCGGGCATTTTAGCCTATCTTAGTTTGTTTACGATAGTGTATGACGACATGCGTAAGTTGGCGAAAAAAAATGAATTGCCTGCCCACGAGCTCGAGGCTTATCATGCCGTAAAACGAGGTTACAGCATTGCAATATGCTGTATAGCAGTAGCTTTTTGGTTTGGATTGTTGCTGCCATACGGACGGTTTTCTGATGTTGTTTCTTACAAAAGATTACTAGGCCGATGTTCTTTTTTTACGTAAGTTGCAACCTTTTTTAGCTAACTCGGAGACAGAGCAGGAGGGCATATTTTTATTTTTCTACCCCTCACATCCGAAAATCTATCTGATATTAATACTAAAAACGTTAGTTTGCAGTTATATTATAACACTAAAAAATATACCATATCTTGAAAATATCAAACATCAAATATAAAGTTATCGTTGGGCTAGTGCTAATAATGGCGATGGCGGGTTGCTCCACACAAAAACCCAAGTTTATGAACAAATTGTACCACAATACCACAACGCATTACAATGTGTGGTGGAATGGCAACGAAAGTATGAAAGAGGCCCGTAAGCAGTTGGAAGCAATTATTGTTGACGACTATACTCAGATACTTCCAATCTATAAGTTAGGTACCAAGGAAAATGCAATAAGCGTATACCCTCAGCTCGACCGCACGTTGGAGAAAGGAGCCTTGGGAGCACAGAAACATAGCATCTTCATCAAAGGCAAGGAGCATGTGGAATATGTCAAGAAGTCATATCTGATGATGGCTTATGCCCACTTCTATAAGCAGGATTATCAAGCTGCTATTATCAACTGCAGATATGTGATGTCGCAATATCCCGGCACCGATATCGCCGACGAGGCAAAGATTCTTTATGCCCGTACTCTTACCCACGACAAGCAGTATGCCGAAGCCGAGATGGTTCTCGACCAGGTAGATGCCGCCATAAATACGGGAAAGATGTCGGCCGATATGGCTGATTTGCTTTATTCCGCAATGGTGGAATGTATGTTGCCACAGGAAAAATACAAAAAAGCAGTGGATTTCTTGCGTTTGAGTATAGACAATACTTCAAACCGTAAGTTCAAAGCACGTCAATATTTCATTATGGCTCAGATATATCATAAGCTGGATAAGAAAGCCACGGCTACCAAATATTACAAAAAGGCCCTTTCGATGCGTCCCGAATATGTAATGGAATTTAATGCAAGAATGAATATCGCTTCGTGCTATGATATATCGAAGGGCGACTATAGAGAGATAGAAAAGTTTTTGAATCAGATGCTCGACGATAAGAAAAACATCGAGTATATAGACCAAATATATTATGCCAAAGGCGAAATGTATTTGGGAGCCAAAAATGCACAAAAAGCGTGTGAGAACTTTGAGAAGTCCATGCAAGTAAGCACTACCAACAAGTCGCAGAAGATAAAATCGTCGCTCAAGTTGGCCGATGTGTTGTATGATATTTATCAGAATTACGACGAAGCACAGAAGTATTACGATACCGCCATGGCAATCATGCCAAAGGATTATCCAAACTACAATGCCATAAAAGGACGCCACTACCTGCTTACTTCGCTGGTGGAAAATACAAGGGTGATAGCCCTCAACGACAGCCTTTTTATGCTTGCCGACATGAATCCCTCCGATCGTGAGAAATACCTCGAAAAGCTTATAGAAAAACAAAAAGAGGTTGACGCCAAAAAACGTGAGGCAGAGATAGAAGCCGCCATACGCAAAGAGGCTCAAACAGCACAGAAAAATACTCTGAAAGGTGATTGGTATTTCTATAACGAATCGACTGTACAGAAAGGTAAAGAAAGTTTTATGCGAATGTGGGGAACACGTGCATTGGAGGACTATTGGTTTTTGAGTCAGAAACCGGGAATGTCGTTGGGTATAGGTACCGACAATTTGTTTGCCGACAGCGAGCAGGAGCAGACGAAAGATGTTGATTCCACTGCCGGAGAAACAAAGGTTGATCCTGCCAATGCTAACGACAAATACAGCACGGATTATTATCTTAAGGACCTACCCAAAACCCAAGCACGACGCGATAGTATGCACGACGATATAGCACGTTGCCTACTCAATGCAGGATTTATATACGATGCCGGTATTGAAAACCAAGAGAAGGCTTTGGAATGTTTTTTACGTTTGGTAGAGGACTATCAGGGTAGCGACTATGTGTTGCCGGCTTTCTATCAGTTGTATAAGATTTATGACAAGCAGGGCAACACTCCAAGTGCCAACTATTATAAAAATATGATTCTACGTGGTTTCCCGGACAGCGATTATGCCAACCTTATTCGCGACGAGGATTATTACCTCGAGATTGTAAAGCGAAACAAAATGGCCGAAACCGAATACGAAGAAATATATCGCCTGTTTGCCGAAGGATACTATAAGCAGGTAATAAGCCGGGCATCGTCGGCAGTGCAAATATACACCAAGGAACCTACACTTATACCAAAATATAAGTATTGGAATGCCATAGCTTTGGCCAAGTTAAGTAAGACTTCGGAGGCTATAGCAATGCTGGAAGAGATAGAGAAAAACCATTTCAAAAGTGAGATCGTGCCATTGGTTCGCGAACAGATAGCATTGTTGAGAAAAGGATTTAAACCTGAAGCAGAGGACGAGAAAATATATGAAAAGGCTACCAACAAAAAGGTGGATTTGGCTAATAGTGTGGATAATGTGAAGAAGCAAAATGATGAATTGCCACCTGAAAGTCAGTTGTACCGATATCGTGAAAATTTGCAGCATTATGTGATATTTGTGCTGGATGATGATAAAATAAGAGCTACAGAAATGCAGTATGCAGTGGCCGACTTTAATATGGCATATTATTCGGCAAAGGCTTTGAAAGCTAATGTTATGATGTTTACCGATAAGCAGCAGCTGATAACAGTACATCGTTTTGAGAATGCTACTGAAGCAATGGATTATTGGAACTACATAAATACCAAAGCCGATGCTCTTAAAAAGTTCGACAAAAAGCATTATTCATCATTTGTAATATCAGTGCAAAACTATCAAACATTTTACAACAAAAAGAATATAGAAGCATACCGAAAATTCTTTGAAAAATACTATTTTAAAAACGAATAATGGACTTTGATTAGGATACTATAGTATTTGTTATTAGTTGTTTATATATTTTATTTTGTTGAATGAGAAAAAAAGTGTAAATTTGTACGCTCAAAATAGAGAATATAAGTATAAAAATATTATCAAATAATACATTTATGGCAAAACCAATAGAAGTGGAAAATAATCCGATAAATACAATAACAACAGGTACTGTTATAAGAGGAGATATTATTACGCCCGGTGATTTTCGCATGGACGGAGTGTTGGAAGGAAATCTTACTATCAATGGAAAGTTGGTGATAGGAGAGTGTGGTAAGATAGTTGGTAATATTGTTTGTCAAAACGCCAATGTGATAGGTGCAGTAGAGGGAAATATGAAAGTAACTGATTTATTGACCTTGTGTATTTCGTCAAAGGTAAAAGGCGATTTGTTGGTAAACAAATTATCTATCGAGCCGGGAGCAAGTTTTGATGGTTCATGCAAAATGTTGGATGAAACCAATAAGAATAGCAAAGAAAAATCAAACTGATAACAAAAAATATTATAGTCCTTTTATATCAGATATGAAAGGATTTTGGGCAACATCATGAGTGCCTATAATGAGTAATGATAAACGTTTGAAAAAGAAAAAATCATCGGTTGACAATGCTGCAATCTATCTGTCGTTGGGTATAGAAATGGCGGTTGCAGTATTGTTGGCTGTGTGGTGCGGAGTTGTTTTGGACAAGTGTGTAGAGTGTTCCATACCTATATTCACACTTGTAATGGCACCGTTGGGGATGTTCGCCGCTATATGGATTCTTTTGAAAACATTCAGAAACAAAAAATAATGCAGATATTGTTTGAAAAATGGGCAGGAGAACCTTGTATGGATGTTCAGCCACTTTCTGCTCATGGTTCCAATAGGAAATATTTTCGTTTGAAAGGTGAAACCAAGCATTGTTTGGCTGCTGTGAATGATGATGTGAGGGAGAATGAGGCCTTTTTTTATTATTCTGAATATTTCAAACAAAAGGGAGTGAATGTGCCTGTGGTATATGCTATTAATGATAGCAGAGCTTTGTATTTATTGGAAGATTTAGGGAATACAACACTCTATGATTTATTACAACATAAAAAGAAGTATACCTCAGAACCATACGATGGCGAAGTGTTGGAGTTGTATAAGAGAGCGATCGAAAATTTGTTACATGTACAGATGTTTGGGGTAAATGCCAATTTTGATATGGCTTATCCGAGATCATGTTTCGACTCAACATCAATAAGATGGGATTTGAATTATTTTAAATATCATTTTTTGAAATTGGCCTACATTCCTTTTGATGAACAACTTTTGGAAAATGATATTGAAAACTTTACTGCCTATATTGATTCGTTGGATAGAGATAGTTTTATGTATCGAGATTTTCAATCGAGGAATATAATGGTAAAGGACAATCAGCTGTATTTTATAGACTATCAAGGAGGGCGTAAAGGAACGAAACATTATGATTTGGCATCGTTGTTATATGATGCTAAAGCCGAGATGCCAAATGGGGTGAGGCAACAGTTGTTAGATTACTATATGGATATCTTGGAACAGCATCAACAACTGGATAAAGCAGTTTTTGAACAAGAATTTTATGTTTTTGTTCTTCTGCGTATAATGCAAGCCATGGGAGCCTATGGTTACAGAGGGTTGTATGAAGGTAAGGAACATTTTGTAAGAAGTATAGAACCTGCATTGAAGAATATGAAATGGATATTGGAAAACAAAACCTTGCCAATACAGTTGCCGCATCTGAATGCAGTGTGGAAGCGAATAGTGGAATCGGATTTCGTGAAACATAAAATTGATGAATTTGATAATCGAAATACCTTGACTGTAACTATAAATAGCTTTTCTTTCAAACGGGGGTATCCTATGGATTTGACTGGCAATGGAGGTGGCTTTGTGTTTGATTGTAGAGCTTTACCTAATCCGGGTCGTTATCCGCAGTATAAGCATGTTACGGGTAAGGATCAAGAGGTGATAGATTTCTTTAAAGATGATAATGAAGTAGATGCTTTTCTTGGATTGGTTTATGAAGTAGTATCTTCGTCTGTTGAGAGATATTTGCAACGTCGGTTTACTAATCTGCAAGTAAACTTTGGTTGTACGGGAGGTCAGCATCGTTCGGTATATTGTGCAGAAAAATTAGCACAATACATTACACAAAACTATGAGTGTAACGTATTATTACATCATTTGGAACAAGAAAAATAAGTATACACATACTAAACCGCAATATATTTTGTTATAAGTAAAAATACATTATTATTTAAATCATAAAATACAAAGAGAGATGAAAAAACTATCAAGTGGATTGATTGTACTCATAGTAATTGGTGCAATTGTAGTTATAACCCTGTTGTGGGGCATTCGTACAAACAATAAAATGGTTACTGCCGAAGAGGAAGTAAGTGGCGCATGGGCACAAGTGGAAAATGTATACCAACGTCGAATGGATCTTATACCTAATTTGGTAAACACAGTAAAGGGTGCAGCCGATTTTGAACGCGGTACATTGGAAGCCGTTATCGATGCACGTTCTAAAGCAACATCGGTACAGGTAGATGCCGACAATCTTTCTGAGGCAAATATTGCAGCTTTCCAAAAAGCTCAAGATGGTTTGAGTTCGGCTTTGAGTCGTTTAATGGTAACAGTTGAACGTTATCCCGAACTTAAAGCAACACAGAATTTCCGTGATTTGCAAGCTCAGTTGGAAGGTACCGAAAACAGAATAACTGTGGAACGTAACAAGTTTAACGAGGTGGTGAAAGCATATAACACCATGATACGTAAATTCCCAAACAGCATAATAGCCGGTATTGGCGGTTTTGAAAAGAAAGGATATTTCAAAGCTTCTGAAGGAGCCGATGAGGCACCTGAAGTAAACTTTGAGTTTTAGATAATATACAAGGTAGATAAGACTGTATACTTAGTTATGAGAGGTGTACAGTCTTATTCTTTTTTGATACAAATTGAGCGAAATATTTATGAAGAATTATTTTTCAGAAGGGGATAAGACAAAAATTATAGATGCGATACAAGTTGCGGAGTTGAAAACTTCGGGCGAGATACGTGTACACATAGATAAGACATGCAATGAGGATGTGCTTGACCGTGCAGCATGGTGGTTTAAAAAACTGAATATGCACAAAACAGCAGAACGAAATGGTGTGCTGATATACATTGCAATGGAATCAAAAAAATTTGCTATCTTGGGCGATTCAGGAATAAATGCTGTTGTGCCAAAAGATTTTTGGGAAGAGGTCAAGGAAGAAATGTTGTCTTTTTTCAAAAGAAATGAGTTTGTATTCGGTATTGTTCATGGCGTTTCGCGTGTAGGCGATTATTTGAAACAGCATTTTCCTTATAAGAAAGATGATGTAAATGAGTTGCCTGATGATATAAGTTTTGGAACCAAATGATTAAAGAATATAAGTTGTATATGAAAAAAATATTGCTATCAATGGTGATTATGCTTGCCGGTATGTTTGCATGGGCAAGTATTCCGCAGAAAACCAATCAACTAGTCAATGACTATGCGAACTTGTTTACAGAAGAGCAGCGTAACTATTTAGAATATAGTTTAGTAGCTTTCGATGACTCTACATCCAATCAGATACTTATTATCACCACTTCATCGTTGGATGGATACGATATAAGTAATTATGCTTTTGAGATAGGCGAAAAATGGGGTGTGGGCAGAGCCGAGCATGATAATGGTTTAGTGATAGTTATAAAGCCTAAGAATCAGACTCCAGGGCGTGCTTTTATAGCTACGGGGTATGGATTGGAAGGTGCTTTGCCAGATGCTGTGTGTAAAGAGATAGTTGACTTGGAAATGATACCACATTTCAAGAAAAACGATTATTATGGTGGAGTGGTGGCAGCACTTAATATAATTATACCTGTGGCAGCAGGTGAATATAGTTACCAAGAGGCTCGTAACGATACAGGTGGGGTTATGGCTTTGGTAATAACATTGCTTGTGGTTGCAGTATTTGTGGTATTGGCCTTTGGCGGAAACAACTCGAAAGATAATAATATTGGAGGTGGAGGTATAGATCCCTTTACTGCAATATGGCTAGGAAGCATGGCAGGTAGAAACCATAGCGGTAGCTTCGGCAGTTTCTCCGGAGGAGGATTTGGAGGCTTTGGCGGAGGTAGCTTTGGCGGAGGCGGAGCAGGTGGTAGTTGGTAAAAAAATGATTGTTGAAACCCTTGCCCTTGCTGAAAAGTTTTGCAAATGTAGAATTGTTACAATTCTTTGAAATACGAATAAAAAAATATGGCAAGCCAGAGACTAAAAATTGCATCACGTAGTAGTTACGATTGCCTCGTGATGTAGATAAAACTACATCACGAGGCAATTTTGAACTTATATTTTCTCAAACGATTGACGCCATATCGTTACTTTCATATAACCCTATCATCAAACGGTTGACAGTAGGGTGTAAATTGTAAGAGAATCTGATTTAATTCATCCTATGGGTGGATAAAAGAATTTTGATAATTCTATTTTTTTTTGTAACTTTGCACTTTCAAAAAAACAAATAATAATATAATGGCAAAAGGACGGATTTTATATATAAATCAAGAGATTATACCCTATTCTCCAGAAACAGAAGTATCCTATTTTGGACGTTATTTACCCGCTTACATACAAGATCATGGTCGTGAAATACGAACATTTATGCCTCGCTTCAGCTATGTAAATGAAAGAAAAAATCAACTACATGAAGTAATTCGTCTTTCAGGTATGAATCTTATAATAAGCAACTGTGACCATCAGTTGATTATAAAGGTTGGTTCTATTTCTTCGGCACGAATGCAAGTTTATTTTATAGATAACGAAGAGTATTTTACAAAAAAAGAAGATATACGAGACTTAGACGGAAATTTCTATCCTGATAACGATGAAAGAATATTGTTTTATGGTAGGGGAACACTGGAAGCAGTGCGTAAATTGTCGTGGCAACCTCATCTTATACATTTCAATGGTTGGTTTTCGGCAATGGTGCCATTTTATTTGAGAAGAATGAATAAAGAAAATAATTTCTATTCAAATACCAAAACAGTACTTTCACTCTTCGGTGATGACTTTGCAGAGCCATTAAATCCACTTATGGAAAAGAAGTTGAAAGCAGATGGCGCTACTGCAAAAGACCTTAGAATGTATGATGGATATAATTATATGTCCTTGATGAAAACAGCAATAACCTATGCACATGGTATAGTTATAGCCTCGCCAAATGTAAATCCGGAGTTGGTAGCTTTTGCAAAAGAAAATAAGAAGCATGTGTTGGATTATGCACCCAAGGAAGAACAATATCCTGCTATTAACAAACTTTACGACACACTGATTGGAAATAATATAAATAACTAAATACTTTTTTATTACACTATGCGTTATCCCTTTGCTGTGTAGAATTAAGATACAGTTGTAGGAATGATTGTTAGATGCGTTTATCTCAAAGAAGGATAACGTAAGTATTTAATAAAACAAGATAATATATATGAGACGTTTTGGAATATTGAGTTTGTTAGTTTGTACATTTAGTATATGTTTTATAGCTTGTACTGAAGAAGAGTCCGAATTGGGTATGGGTTTACAAGATCCGGGATCAATATTTGACGGAAAGGTATGTGATACAATAACAGCAACTGCTGTAACCATCTTAGATGATTCTTTGCTCACATCTAATTATTCTGTAGGAGTTATAGGTTATTATCATGATGATGTTTTTGGAAAAGTTAAAGCATCTATGTATACACAAGCTGCTCTTTCTACCCCATCAACAGGTGTCTCATTTCTTAATACAACAATAGATTCTGTAGTAGTTACTTTAATGTCGATAGGTAATTTTCCAAACTCTTCAGATTCCAATGCTATGCACAATCTTCATTTTGAGGTAAATGAAATATTGGATGATATGTATTTGGATACTAGTTATTATGCTACTGATTGCATGAATTTGGGAGATAAATATTTTGATGACTATATAGAGTTTAGAAATATAGACTCTGTAGTAACTCTAAAACTTGATGCAACAATTCATAGCAAGTTTGCCAATAAAGAATTTACTGATAATACAAACTTTTTTGAGACATTGAAGGGATTGTGTATAAAAATGAATTACGAAGGGCTGAACGACTATATGTTGTATGTAAATTATTGGGCTACAGCTACTGCTATGACAGTATATTACACCGATAACGAAACTTACGATACGTCGCAATACGTATTCTTATTTGATAAAACGGCAGCACATTTCAATCGTTATGAACATGATTACAGTGGAACACCGCTATCAATATTTCAAACAAACAGAACCGATTCAATACGAGGTAACGAATCCTTGTATTTAGAAGCTTTGGGAGGTACAGCAATCAAATTTCGTTTTCCATATTTGATAGAGTGGGGAAAGAAACATCCTCATGCCACTATACATCAAGCCGAATTGTTTGTGTCGGTTCCAGATGAGCCAATCAACGACAAATGTCCATCATCAATTATATGTTATAGATATACAGAATCCGGAGGCTTAGTTACAGTGCCAGATATGGTTGATGGAGTTCTTTCTGAAGGTTTTGACGGTAAATTCAATTCTACAAATCGTTGTTATAGAATGAGAATAACCCGTCAGATACAACAAATGCTGATAGGAAAAGTGCCCGATTTGCCTTTGGTATTGTATGTAAACTCTCGACGTTCATCGGCAAATAGATGTATCATAAGCGGTACTGCTACAGATAAACCAATGAAATTGAAAATTATTTATACAGAATAAAAATTATCCTTAATAATTAAACACCATGAGAAAAAGCATTTTATTGTTGGTTGTGATTTGTTTGATGGCATCGCAAACATATGCACAAATAAAGTTTGAAAGCTACTACGATCAAGGAAAGATGTATAAATCCATCGAAGGAGAGATGACTCGTGATAGTGTCCGTGTAGGTAAATGGACATGGTGGCATCCAAATGGAAAAGTATTTCAAAAAGGTGAATATTCCAAAGGAGAGAAGGTAGGTCAATGGGTTGTTTATTATGAAGATGAGACCCTTTGTGCCAAAGAAGATTATGAAAATGGTTACCATCGTAGTTGGTACAAGACTGGAGAATTGAAGAGTGAGATAGCTATAGAAAACGGCAAGAAGAATGGCGTTTATAAATCGTGGTATGAAAATGGTCAACAAAAAGATGAAATAAATTTTGTAAAAGGAAGCAAAGAGGGAGTTACACGTGAGTGGTATGAAAATGGACAGATGAAGTTTGAAGGCGAATATGTAAACAATTTGCTGAACTGCTATGGTAAATGGTGGACCGAAGATGGCAGCAAAGACATGGAAGGTAAATTGGTTAATGATTTGCAAGAAGGTAAATGGATATTCTATTGGCGTACAAATGGAAAAATAGGTATAGAGGGAACATTTTCAAAAGGTGTTGAGGAAGGTACTTGGACATATTTTTACGAAACTGGCGAAAAATGGCGTTCGGGAGTTTATAGTAGTGGAATGAGAGAAGGACTTTGGACTACTTGGTACGAAAGTGGAAAGAAATTGCATGAAGGGGAATATGTGTCAGGAAAAGAATTTGGTGCGTGGAAATCATGGTATGAAAATGGAAATCTAAATTATGCCGGTTCGTTCAACGAAGGATTGAAGAATGGAGAATGGAAAGGATTTTACATAAATGGAACTCCAAAATATATAATCAATTACAAAAAAGATGTACGTCATGGTAAGGAAGTTCATTATCATGAAAATGGAAACTTAGAGTCTGAGAGTTTTTATATAGATGGTATATATGATGGAGCGTGGAAGCGTTATAACCAAAATGGAAAAGTAACAGAATCAGGATTCTTTGCCAATGGCAAGAAGGATGGTTTATGGAAATACTACAATCAGATGGGTGTACTTTCGTATGAACAAGAATTTTCTGATGATGTTCCCCATGGTAAATTTGTAGAATACATGGGTAATGAAAGAAAAGTAACAGAGGGGACTTTCAAAAATGGTGAACGTGCAGGTACTTGGACTTATTGGGATAAGTATGGAAATCGTACTTTGACTATGACTTTCAAAGATGGTAAAATGGTGTCGAAGCAAGCTTATGAATCGAATAGACCTGATCAAAGACCCGGAACACCAAATCAAAATAGAAATCAGAAAAAGAATAATAAGCCAAAAGTAAACAACTCGAAAAGATTTAGATAATAATCAGGAAAATACGGGTTGATGAATAAATTGGTTGATTATAAACTGCTGTTGGCATCAAAGTCTCCACGTAGAAAACAGTTGGTATCTATGTTGGGATTTGGAGTTGAGGTTGTGGAAGTTGATGCAGATGAGAATATCAATGATGGTGTTTCTCCTTCGGAAATACCCGGATTGTTGGCAGAACGTAAGTCACTATCATATACTGAAGAAATAGCTTCGAATGAAATATTGCTAACTGCCGATACCTTGGTGGTATTGAATGATGTTGTTTTGGGAAAACCTCATTCAAGGCAAGAAGCTTTTGATATACTATCGTTACTTTCCGGTAAAAAACATCAGGTATATACAGGTGTATGTTTGCGAACATCAAAAAATGTAAAGCTATTTACCGAAGCAACGGATGTTTATTTCAAAACACTTTCTACTAGTGAAATAAATTATTATCTTGATAATTATAACTATTCGGACAAGGCAGGTTCCTATGGTATTCAGGAATGGGTAGGTATGATAGGAGTAGAACGTATAGAGGGCGATTTTTATAATGTAATGGGGTTGCCTATAGCACGGCTTTATAAGGAAATAATGGCTTTGTAAATCACGTAGATTATTTTAGTTGTAGGGGAGATTTCATTATAAGGTTACGTTCAGATGTATTTTCCTAGCAATGTAATAGTCCATTTATTTGAGATTGGAACAAAAAATCCTCGTGATGTAAACGATTTACATCACGAGGATTTTTTATATTAATAGGGTCTATCTTATATAGATTTGCATCTTTCAACCAATTCTTTTATGTCTATCGAATTGGCACATTCAAATGACTTGTTTGGGCATTCTTTGTGTCCGTGTATACCACAAGGGCGACAGTCTAAATCTTTGTTTGTTTGAATTATAGCACAGTTGCTTGATAGTGGACCAAATCCGAATTCAGGTATTGTGGAGCAGAATATGGCTGTAACCGGGGCATCAACGCTTGAACATAAGTGCATCGGCGACGAATCACACACATAGTTCATTGTGGCATATTTCATTAATGCGGCACTTTCTAATAACGATAGTTGACCTGCAAAATTTATAGTTTTGTAGTTTGGAAGGGAATTTGCAATTTCGTTGCAAAGGTCTTTATCTGATGGCCCACCTAATAGGTAGATACTTATATTGGTAGGTATTTTGCTTAAAAAAATACACCATTTTTCTTTTGGATATTGTTTGGTATACCAAAGTGATGCCGGTGCTACACATATATAGGTGTCAGAGGTGTATATTTTTGTTTTGTTGTAGTCACTTTCTGAAGGATATAGTCGAGGTTTGTAAGCATTGCTATCCGTGATTGATGATATAAGAGTTTGATTGCGTTCTACTTCATGAAGATATTTTTCACCTTTTCTGCCTATATAATGTTTGCTTTTGATAGTGAAAAAGAATGATAGAGGATTTTTGTCAAATCCGGCAGTGGTTTTAGCACCGGATAGAACGGTTAGCATTCCGGATGACAGGAATCGTTGAAGAGTTATTACCAAATCATATTTTGTTTTGCGTATCTTACAAGCTAGTTTTATAAGATTACGATTTTTATTTTCTTTTTTATTCCAAATCAGAATATTATTTATAAAAGGATGATTTGAGAATAGTGGTTCTATACCTTTTTTTATAAGGTAATCGATTTTGGCTTCAGGATAGTATGAGTGTAGTTTTTCTATTATAGCAGTACCCAAAATAACATCACCAATGGATGCTGTTTGTATAATCAATATTTGCCTAATCATATTAATACTGTTTGAAAATCAATTCTAAAATTATTTATTTTGATTATTCCACACTTTTGATAAGTAAGAAAGCATGGCATAGGAGTTGTCTAATCTACTCATTACTTCATCTTTTTCAACCCATTCGGCAAACTCTATTCCTTCTTCGGTTTGAGGTGTAGTTTTGGTTGTTGTATTACCTATCGTATGCATGTTATACCAAGAAGTTTGTTTCAAAATCCATTCTTCAAACATATAATATATATGGTATGTTTTGCATATAAGGCCATCATCAGTTAGGTTTCCTACCCCTGTTTCTTCTTCCACTTCTCTCAAAGCTGTTTGGCTTAGGGTTTCACCTTGTTCGGCCTTGCCTTTGGGAAGATCCCAACGCTCGTTGCGTAATATAAGTAGATATTTATTTTCAGTGTTTTGTACTATTCCACCTGCTGCTTTTATCAGTTTGAATTTCGATAGACATTCCTTTATTATATTATGTAAATTGCTGCATATTACCACTGCATTTTCGGTATTTTTATCATTTAAAAACCATTCAAAAATGTGACTAATATCGGTTTTTTCTTCAAAAAAACGATATTTTTTTCCATCAGCAAATGATGGAATATTATTTTTTTCGGTAGTGAAAACAATAAAATTGAATCTAAAAAATATAATAAAACTATTCATAATAAACTATTTGTAGATAATTAGGAAAATAAACGTATGAAGTAGATAATTATTGTAGGCAAAAAAAATGTTTTTTTTATTTGGCATGTGAAAAAAAATGTGTAATTTTGCAGTATGAAAACGATAGATGAAACAGCAAATATGACAGCGAAGTTTTTGCTGCAAATTAAAGCAGTAAAACTGAATGACGAGAGTCCGTTTACATGGGCGTCTGGTAGAAAATCGCCTATCTATTGTGATAACCGTATCACTCTTTCTCATCCTGAGATAAGAACATTTATACGTCAACGTTTCGTTGATATTATAGTTGAACAATTTGGTGATGTAGACGTTATTGCTGGAGTAGCTACCGGAGGTATCGCTCAGGGTGCGTTGGTTGCACAAGAGTTGGGTAAGCCTTTTGTGTATGTTCGTTCAGAAGAAAAGAAACATGGCTTAACCAATCAGATAGAAGGTGAGATAAAATCCGGACAGTCGGTTGTAGTGATAGAAGATCTTGTAAGTACAGGCAAGAGCAGCCTTATAGCTGTGAATGCTCTTCGTGAGAAGGGATGTAATGTAAAAGGTATGGTTGCTATTTTTACTTACAACTTAGCTGTTGCCAAGAAGAATTTCGAAGATGCCGATGTGGTATTAAGAACTTTGACAAATTACGACAGACTTATCGAAGTAGCCAAAGAAGAAGAATACATAAAAGATTCGGCAATGGATTCGTTGGCAAAATGGAGAGAAAACCCTGAAAAGTGGTCTGAAGAAAGAATGAATCAATAAATACATATCAAAGGTTGTAATTGGTCGGTGTGTTATAAACGATCGGTTATAACTTGAGAGAAGAGAGTTCTATGAATATTGAAAGTAAGAAGATATCGATAAATGCTCCTGCCAAGTCTGTATATGATTTTGTTAGTAGTTTCAACAATTTCAGCCGATTGGTGCCTTCGCAGATTGAAGGTTGGCAGTCAACTGACGATACATGTTCGTTCAAAGTAGGAGGGTTTATGCAGATACAGTTGCGTATGGCCGAGAAGACTCCTTATTCAAAAGTAGTAGTGGCTCCTGATATGCAAACAGCAAGCTCCTTTCCTTTTCAACTTGTTGTATCGATGGATGAAAAGAATGGTTGCACAGATGTTGTTGTTTCGATAAAGATAGAAGGAAACCCAATGATGCTTATGATGGTAAAAGGAAAGATAAAACCGGCGTTGGATTCGCTGGTAGAGCAACTGAAATACTTTGCTGAAAACAGAAATTAGTCGAATTAGGCTGCATTCGTCTAGTGGTCCAGGACATCAGATTCTCAGTCTGAGGATCGCGGGTTCGAATCCCGCATGCAGTACAATCATTTCTATAGATGAATTTGTTTATTTGTGAGTAGGTCGCTATTAATTTAGCGGCCTATTTTTTTATATTGTGGTTAAGCATAGTTGTAATTATATTCTACTGATATATTGTTGGATTATAGATGTTTTGTTGTGTTTAGAAGTAAGTATTTTTGTGGGGGAGAATATTTGTATAGCCCTGAATTTTTCGGTTTTTCTTATTTGGATTATCCAAACTATGCGTATGCTTTTATGTTGATGTTTGGCTGTGGTGGAACATGTTTTGAGGGACGAATAATTATAGGCGACTTCTAAAAGTTCCACGTTTCGGATAAACAAAAGACTGTTCTTTGAAACTTTTGCGTGGTTGACTTCGTCGATGTTGCTATCGCTCGAAATAGCTAATGCTGAGGCATTGCTCTTTACTCGCTTAATCGCAACGTTGCGTTTTTTTGCCGAAATCTTTCTATTTTTTTTCAATCGCATAGCCCGCTATACTCAATCAAAAGAAAGTAGAAATCTTTCTAGCAAAATTCCACAAATCACTTGCAAAGCAATTTTTAGAAGTTGCCTATATATTCCACCGGACGAAAGAGAATATAAAAAAAGAGTCGCTTCGATCAAGAAGCGACTTGCAAATACATTTTTGAAAAGTAAGCATACATAAATAACACATCAAAGTCAAAAATGTTTGTTGTATATGTTATGTTTGGTTATGGTTTGTGGTGCGATTTGCTGTTGGTATTTGGAGGCAAAATAGGGAACTCGCTGAACGCTGTGGCTACCAAAGGTGCTACTTCGGAATAAGGAAGTATTTGTTGGTCCATGCTATTTACCAAATTTTCTACCGATGCCGACCATAGATAAGTATGATCCTTTACATCGACAATGTCGATGGTGAGTACACCATTTTTTTGAACTTCCGATACCAGTTGTATATTGCCATAGTACGTAGGCAAGTAGTCGTACCGAGGATACATCCAGTAGGAGTTCCATCCGCCAAAGCCATACCAATAGGGTGGAGGAGCAGGATAGTTGGACTGTGTGACGATGGATGTTTTTATGGTTATACCAAAGTTTACCAAGTTTATGGAAGTAGAATCTTCCTTAAGACCCCTCGAGTTTAGCTGTTGGCGTATGGCAGTGGCAATATTTTGGTAGTCGGTCATATTCATGTTTGGGGGCAATTGGTCCGACTTTGGTTTGGCTATGCGATATGTTTTTATCTGAGCCAGCTTTTGCGGATTATACACGCTGCTGTTTAGCAGTTCGTAGTTCGAACAGGCACCCAATAGGGCTATAGCAGCAATAATTATTGTAAACTTTTTCATAGCTACTTATTTTAATATTGGTTATTAATACACGTCTTCTTCTACAAGTGTTTCTGTTTTAGTCTCTTCTTTTTCCATTAAATGGTCGTTGAAGGAGGAAAACACGTGCGACGAATCGCAGAAAGGTTTGTTTTTTGATTTTCCACATCGGCAAAGGGTCACCCGGTTACGAATTTCGTAGTTTGTGCCATCACTGCTTTCTATACGTATACCGCCTTTAACCCAAATAGGGCCGCTGATTTTTATTATCGAATCTTCGATTAATGATATTGAGGGGTCGAATTTGGGTTCGTAGAAA
>JAEIGA010006207.1_pt1 | contig 18181 bp, 14 predicted proteins | sample 9270691 | NCBI WGS metagenome assembly JAEIGA01 (sample SAMN17057246, study PRJNA624740) | gut metagenome | biome: biome; isolation source: fecal sample | host: Bos grunniens | place: China: Xizang | collected 2019
CTTTTTTGTCAGGATGTGACTGTGATAAGCGTGCTTACGCTTGATCTTACCTGTGCCGGTGAAAGAAAAACGCTTCTTTGCAGCGGCATTTGTTTTCATTTTTGGCATTGTTACAAAAGTTAAATTAGTTAATAATAGCGCGCAAAGTTAAGAATAATAATTCTAACTTGCAAAATATTTCATCTTTTTATCACTCACCAACTACTTCTTACCACCCTTAGACTGCATCTTTATACCCGCAATAATAGGTAAATGATCTGAAAGTTCGTTGGTCTCATCGGCTGTGTAGCTCTCCGTCTCAAGACCCGACGATAGCAAGATATAGTCAATACGCAAGGTGCCTCGCATAGGTCTAAATGTATAGCCATAACCACCACCGCACTGCTCAAAGGCGTCGTTATAATCCTCAATCAGCTCGTTATAAACATAAGACATTGGAGTGTCGTTAAAGTCTCCACATATAACATTGCGGTATGGACTGCTCTTAATAATGGTGCGAAGAGTATCTACATGCTCAACACGGATTGAGGAGTTCTTAGCGATACGATCCACAATGCTCTGCATACGGTCGCCATCGTTAAGGATAGTACCCTCTTCGATATCTGCGCTATCTGTTGAAGAGATATTCATCGTGTAGAGGTGGTTGTTGAAGATACGCAACGTATCTGTTCTACCCACCACGACATCTACCCATTGCGACGTACCACGACCCTCACCCGAGAGTGAGCCAGAGCCAATAATCGGATAACGGCTATAGGTACGAAGGACTACATCGCCCGACTCCACCACATCCTTTTTATATACGGTCTTATGGCGAGCTGTAAAGAGTGAGTCTATGCGCTCAACATCAGCAACATCGAGCGCATACTCCTGAAAGCATACGATATCGGCAAGCCCCTGATTCTCGAAATAGGCAACGTGATCATCCACCGAAACCAACGAATTGTCGTCTCTAAAACCACGTACATTGTAGCTCATAAGCGTGAATGAGCCTCGGCTTGGCTTCTGCTCCACCTGTCGCATAAAGACTACATTATAGTAGTCCGAGACGTGGAAGAGTCCAGGGATAAGAATTAGAGCCACAACACCTGCAATCTTCCAACGGCCCATAATAATCCAACAAAGCAAGCAAATTACCACTCCTATATATAACATAGGTGCAAAGATACCTACGATAGTAAGTGAACCAAAGGTCGTAGGTGAGACATGAGGTGTTAGGTAGGCTATGATAAGCGCTACGGACAGCGACATCGTAACAGCAAGTAGCACGATGCCAAGCAACGTGCCTACAAACGAGCCTTTGGATTGTTGTCGTCTTCTTGGTGAGCCAAAGGGCTCACTATTATATACCTCTTTTCGTCTTGCCATAGCTATCTACACGGGTTAGTTGTAGTAATTTCTGTTTCTTGCACGGCGCATCCAAAACACAAGTAGCAACCAGCCAAAGAACATACCTCCTAAGTGCGCGAAGTGTGCAACACCGTCGTTAGGGGCGAGGACAATAAAACCAAGCTCTAACAGACCATAGATAACCACAAACCACTTAGCTCGCATCGGGATAGGTGGGATAAGAAGCATAATCGTAGCGTTAGGATGCAGCATTCCAAAGGCAAGCAACAGACCAAAGATTGCACCAGAAGCACCGAGAGTTGGAGTACACAAATATCGCGTCACAGCAAGCCATGACATCTCAGACAAATTAGCGATATCTATCTGAGCAATACCAAGTTGTACAAGTGCAGCGCCTACACCGCAGACAAAGTAGAAGATAAGAAAACGCTTAGTACCAAGATCCGTCTCTATTTGCTTACCAAACATCCATAGCGCAAACATATTGAAGAATAGGTGCGTGAAGTCACCATGGAGGAACATATAGGTCACAGGCTGCCACCACTCAAAGAATGGGCTACCGGTTGGAAACAGTGCAAAGAGTTCATATATCTGCAAAGTATCTAGCAGTTGCGCAGCAAGGTATGCAACAATATTGGCTATAAGTAGGTTTGTAACAGCTGGGGTACGCCCCATCATATCTTGAAATGTTGTCATATCTATTTACTTGGTTAGTTTAGCCTTTATCTCATCGAGAGTTAATTCCGCCATTATAGGGCATCCCGAAGGGGTGAAGTTTGTGTTGTCGCACTCAGAGAGTCTACGAAGCAGCTCAGCTGCAGAGGCTGAGTTTAATCCGCCGCCATAGTTGTGGCTACCACGCTGAGCCATAAGCTCCGCCATACGACGACGCTCCCTATCGCCCAACCTTTCACCCATATCGAGGCTATGTAGCAACTCGTATAGTAACTCATCAATAGGTGTTGTCATATCTATCACAGCAGGACGACCCGAAACCGAGATTGCACCCTCGCCACGGTACTCTATCTCGAAGCCTAAGGCTGCAAACTCCTCGGCATAGTTCTCCAATAGGCTGTACTCCTCCAACGAGAGAATTAACTCCTCGGCAAAGAACATACGCTGCACTGGCACAGCACCAGCCCCAAGCGAACGGATGATATCTTCATACAAAAGTCGCTCCTTAGCTCTGCGCAACGATACCAACACCACCGAACCGCCATAGATAGCAACAGCATAGCCACTACCCACATACATCACCTCACCAAATTCTCTACGCTCGGCACTAAGTCCTGCCGACTGTATAAAGTCAAACTCCTGCTCCTCAGCCTCCGCACCCTCATCGTCGATATACTCCACTACCGACTCCATACGCGACGCAGATGGGTAGTCGTAGAGTTCCGTATCGCGAGCAACCGGTGCTATATTGCGAGGCTTTGATTGTGGCATCGAGCCATCGTAAGGGACATCGAAACCCGTAAATGGCGTATCTGGCATTGGTGCTGTAGGGTCAATATACTCCGTAGCAAAGGGGTTATATGCGCTATTGGTAGCCGTGCGGGGCTCGCTATAACTGCGCTCAGAGTGACCCAAGACGGGAATATCTATACGCTGCTCATCAGAGAAGTCCATCATTGGCACAGCACCAGTCTTTGCCAAGGTCTCGCGCACTGCCGCCTGCAATATCTCGAGGATAAGATCGTGGTCAGCAAACTTAACCGTGGTCTTCTGCGGATGAACATTGACATCAACCATATCGGGGTTGACGGTAATATATATGAAATATGAGGGCATACAACCCTCTGGAATAAGCTTCTCGTATGCTCGCACAATGGCGCGCTGCATAGCCACCGAGTTGAAGTATCTGCCATTGACAAAGAGATACTGCTCGTTATTGCGCTTCTTCGATGCCTGAGGTCGACCCACAAAACCCTCGATACGTACCACCGAAGTATCCACCTCTACATCAAGAAGGTTCTGCTTGATATGCTTACCTACAACATCAATGATTCGACCCTTGCGGTTTGTAGGCTGTAGCGAGTATACTGGGGCATCGTTCTGACGAAGTTCGAACTCCACCTCGGGATAGCACAATGCCACACGCATAAACTCGCTCTTTATCTGCGAGCTAAGGCGCGAGTTATCGCCATCGATAAACTTTCTGCGCGAAGGGACATTATAGAAGAGGTTGCGCACCATAAACTGCGAACCCTTAGAGCAACTAACGGGCTTCTGTGAACGAAATGTACCACCCGATATCTCGGTCAAGGTACCAAGCTCATCCTCCTCACGACGTGTGCGTAGCTCCACCTCTGCCACCGCAGCGATAGATGCCAACGCCTCACCTCTAAAACCAAAGGTATGCAGTGCGTAGACATCCTCGATAGAGCGAATCTTAGAGGTAGCGTGCCTATCGAATGCCATACGAGCATCGACATTAGACATACCCTTGCCGTTGTCGATAATCTGAATAAGATCCTTACCACCATTACGGTAGTTCACCGACACCAACGTAGCGCCTGCATCCAAGGAGTTCTCCATCATCTCCTTGACTACATTCGCAGGTCCATTAACCACCTCGCCCGCAGCAATCTGGTTTGCCACAATCTCGGGCAGAAGCATTATCGTGTTACTACTCATACCGTTCTATCGTTGTAAGGTCTCTCTACTCTATGCGCTTACCATCTACAATCTCGACATCATCATCGTAGATTGTAATCGTACCCACAGAGTTCTGCCACTCCTCAATCTCGTTGAGCACCTCAGGCGTAAGACTCTCAAACTCGCGGAAGTCTATATCGCCGTGACGCTCATCAAGGAGTATCGACACTGTGCCGTCATCGCTCTTCTCCTCAACTCGACCCGCAGGCACACTCTGCTTTGTAATCTTCTCCTCGTTAGCACGCTCAGCAAAGCGCATAAAGCGAGGCAAAAAGACCAACATCGCCACCACCATAACTACACCTATAATCGCAATGCGACCCAAGCCCTCATAGCCCGTGCGCTCACCACGCGAGGCATCACGAGCCTCACGCTGAGTGCGGATATACTTACCCGGGGTATAGGTCTCGTCATCCTCGGTAGAGGTGCCGTGTAGCTCTCTGCGACGACGGTCACGCTCCTCCTTCACTGGATCGTAGTGACGAGGGATATAGTTAAACTGACGCGGTTTTGTCTTATGGGGTCTGAAGAACGACATTCTATCTTAGTATTCGGTTAATAATTGTATGAAACCACTCTCTTCAACCTCTGAAAAAGCTCTTCATACGCTCCAGAATATTCTGATTCTCAAGTTTCTCTGGCTGCTTGAAGTGAGGCATCTTATCGAGCTTCTCAACAAGCTCGCGCTCCTGCTTAGTAAGCTCCGTAGGGATGGTAATATCTACAATAACCTTGATATCGCCACGTCCCATACCATTCACCGATGGCAAACCCTTACCGCGGAGGCGCAACACCTTACCTGCGTGAGTACCCTGCGCAATCTTGATACGCACACGACCATCAATTGTAGGAACCTCAACCTCGCCACCAAGGATAGCCGTAGTAGCTGTGATATTGAGCGTATGAACAAGGTCGTTGCCGTCACGCATAAGCTGTGGGTCGTCGATCTCCTCGATTACAACAATCAAGTCGCCATTAATACCACCACGACGAGCAGCATTACCCTTACCCTCAACCTTCAAAGCCATACCCTCGGCAACACCTGCAGGGATAGTAACCTCGACAACCTCCTGTCCGCGCTCTGTACCCTCGCCGCCACACTTTGTGCATCGCTCCTTAAGGATACGACCCTCACCCTGACAGTCTGGACACTGGCTCTGAGTCTGCATACGACCAAAGAAGGAGTTTTGCACCGTGATAACATAACCCGAACCACCACACTTTGTACAAGTTGAGTAGCCCGAGCCACTCTTAGCTCCAGTACCGCTACACTCCGAACAAGCTATATTCTTGCTAATCTTGAGCTTCTTGGTTACACCCTCCGAAATCTCCTTAAGTGTAAGCTTTACGGTAACACGGATATCTGTACCTCTATTCTGGCGACGCTGGCGCGAACGACCGCCACCAAAACCACCGAAGCCACCACCGAAAGCACCTCCGAAGATATCGCCAAACTGCTCAAAGATATCATCCATCGAGAAGCCACCGCCACTGAAGCCTCCAAAGCCACCAGCACCACCAGCACCATTCATACCCGCATGACCAAAGCGGTCGTAGCGAGCACGCTTATCCTCATTCGAGAGGACATCGTACGCCTCGGCTGCCTCCTTAAACTTATCCTCAGCCTCCTTATCTCCAGGATTCTTGTCTGGGTGGTACTTAATTGCCGCCTTGCGGTACGCCTTCTTTATAGTCTCGGCATCGGCATTACGCTCGACACCAAGCACCTCATAATAATCTCTCTTTTCAGCCATACAACACTCCTAAATTACTCGCCTACAACAACTTTAGCGTAGCGCAAAACGTGCTCGCCCAACTTGTAACCACGCTGCACGCAGTCGATAACCAAGCCACGCTTATCCTCGCCAGCTGCAAAGCGTGCTACAGCCTCCTGCTCATCCTCGTTAAAGGGCTTATCTACGCAATCGATAGCAGTGATGCTCGCAGCCTGCAAGACACTCTCAAACTTCTTCATCACAAGCTCCTCGCCCTGACGCAACGCCTCGATATCATCGCTCTTGTGCGATGCTGCGATAGCGCGCTCCATATCATCCATAATTGGGAGGATAGCCTTCCAAGCACCCTCGCAACCACGCTCCACCAAATCCATCTTCTCCTTGATAGTACGCTTGCGGAAGTTATCGAACTCGGCCTGCAAGCGAAGATACTTATCACGCCATACAGCCAACTGTTCCTCTAATGTAGGCTCTACTGACACATTGTCAGCACCCTGTGCCACATCCTCTGCCACATTGTCAGTACCCGCCTCGGCAGATGAATTTGAAGCGGTCTGCTCTGCACCCTCCTCCAAATTCATATCTCTCTCTTTATCAGATGTTTGCTTTTTCATATATATCTATTTTTTTAATTCTTCTATATTATATTGCGCAAATTATATGCCTAACAAAAATATAGTTGGTCGCTTTGCCATATCTGGCACACTAACCTTTCGCCACTCCTCGATAGTGCGAGTTTTGATAAACTCCTCTGGCGAGGTGATATCTACCGCCACGGTAAGTTTTAGCTTTGGCGACAATGTCTTAATCATCGTCTCAAAGAGCTTGACGTTTCGGTATGGTGCCTCGATAAATAGCTGTGCCTGATTCTCACCCATAGCTCTGCGCTCCAACTCCTTAAGACGCTTAATGCGCTCTGGCTCCTTGACTGGAAGGTAACCCACAAAGGCGAACGACTGACCATTTAGACCCGATGCCATAATAGCCATAAGGATAGAGGATGGACCTACCAACGGTACTACCCTAACCCCTTTTCTATGCGCCAATGCCACAACATCGGCACCAGGATCGGCAACGCCAGGCACACCAGCCTCCGATATAACACCCGCCGAGCGACCCTCCAACACAGGTTTTAGCATACGCTCCACATCCTGCGCCGAGCGTGTATGCTCGTTGAGCTCCACAAACTCCAACTCCTCGATTCTGCGCTCCACGCCCGCCTTCGAGAGGAACCTACGCGCCGAGCGTACATTCTCCACGATAAAGTAATCGAGCGAATTCATCACATCGAGGTTTGCCTTAGGCAACACATCCCACACAGCACGCTCATCACTAATGGGGCATGGTATCATATATATAGTTCCGCTACTCATTTTATCTTTCAGTATATATGCGCTTTACACGCGACGATATCGAGGTCATAATCTCGTATGTAATGGTATCCAACACCTTAGCCATATCCTCAAGCGTATTGCCCTTCTCGGCACTAAAGATTGTCACCTTATCTCCAACCTCAACGCCCTCAATACCCGTGATATCAATCATCGCGCTATCCATACATACGCGACCGATAATAGGCGCACTCTTACCCGCAACCTTAACGCTCCAGCGACCACTGCCCAAGTGGCGGTCCAAGCCGTCTGCATAGCCCACTGGAATGGTTGCTATAACCCTCTCGCTATCGAGCTTGGCACTGCGTGCGTAACCTACCGACTCACCCTTAGCAAGGGTCTTAATCTGCACTATGCGTGTCGATAGCGTTGCCACTGGGATAAGGGCATCATTATGCTCAAAGCCGTAGCCATAGAGACCCAAGCCCAAGCGACACATCTCGAAGGCTGCGAATGGAAAGCGTATGATAGCTACCGAGTTGGCAATATGGCGCAGTGGCGTGTAGTCAAGCCACTCGATAAGCTGTGCGCTCATATAGTCAAAGCGCTCAATCTGAGCCTCGGTAAACTTATCCTCCTCGGGCATATCGGCACTGCTAAGGTGCGAGAATATAGTTGCGATACGCAAGGTTGGATCGTGGTGCAAGGCGCGACCTAAAAGGTCGATATCATCCTCCACAAAGCCCAAGCGGTGCATACCCGTATCGAGCTTGATATGTATAGGGTAGTTCTCCCTCTGCACGTGGTGCGCAGCACGACGGAAGGCATCCAACGAGTGGAAGCTATATATCTCTGGCTCAAGGTCGTGAGCAATCATCACATCGAAGCTATCCTGGTCGGCATTAAGCACTACGATAGGCATCGTAATACCCTTAGATCGGAGCAATACGCCCTCGTCAGCGAAGGCAACAGCCAAATATTTAACACCCTCGTGCTGAAGCATACGCGCCACCTCGAAATCGCCCGTACCGTAGCTTCCTGCCTTGACCATTGCTACAATTGGGTGGTGCTGTGGCAGATGCGAACGAAAGTAGTTCAAATTCTTCTTCATCGCCGAGAGGTCAACCTCCAAAGTCGTTGTGTGCGTTCTGCGCTCCAAAAGGCGCGTGATACGCTCGAAACGACTATCACGGCTACCCTTTAGAAGAATCACAGAGTCTGCCCAGCGCTCACGCGAGAAGTTCTCGATAAGTTCATCGGTAGAGTGGTAGAATGCCGAGTTACGTGGGAAGAGCGAGGCACACGACGAGATATTCTCGCCCACACCGATAAAGTAGTCGACACCAGCTCGGCGCACAGCGTCGGCAATGCGCGAGTAGAGCACCTCGTTGGTCATACCGCTCTGGCGTATATCCGACACCACGGCCACACGCCTACGACCCATAGACTGCAGATGCAGAGCATCCAACGCCACAACCACAGAGTTAATATCCGAATTGTAGCTATCATCTATAATCATCGAGTTATCGATACCCTCCTTAAGCTCCAAGCGCATAGAGACCTTAGCCGAGAATATCGCCTCGTCAACACTATAACCCAATTTGCGCATAAGCGCCGATACATGCAGTGCATCTACCGACAAAGCATCGCTAAGCTCCAACTCATAATCCTCGGATTCGGCACTACTATCTATCAACTCTCTATCCGAATATAACTCCTTAATGCGTTTTGTAAGTGATGGATACTCGCTACTATAGATAATGGTTTTTGCACCCTTGGCAAGCAGTAACTTTTCATCAATCTTTTGCGCCTCCGACTGGAAGTTTGCCGAGTGCGCATCACCTATCGAGGTGATAACCACAATCTCAGGCTTAATCATTCGCTCCAAACGCTCCATCTCACCAGGGTGGGAGATACCAGCCTCTATAAACGCGACCTCCTCGCTACCATCAAGCATAAGCAACGAGAGCGCCACACCAAGCTGCGAGTTATAACTCTTAGGCGAAGCGAACGAGTGCACACTCTCGGGTATCGAGCGCGATGCCCACTCCTTAACTATTGTCTTACCGTTAGAACCAGTGATAGCAACAACCCTACCCGCAAACTGCTCACGGTGGTAGGTTGCAAGGCGCTGCAACGCACCCAATGTAGATTCCACAACCACAACACCGCAACGCTTATTCGGAAGCTCCACATCGCGCTCCACGATAAATGCCTCAACACCGCGAGCCACCATACGCTCGATAAACTGATGACCATCGTGATTCTTACCGTCGATAGCCGCAAAGGCAACCTCCTCGGCCGATACTACACTGCGAGAATCGGTAGCGATGCTACGCACCCTGACATCGGCACCGCGATGCTCACCACCCACGATATGGGCTACTTCAGACAATAGATAGTTCATAACTTCTACCTTTTATATTATTGCTTGAATGTTACCACAGTAATACCCGCACCACCTCTATCAGCGTGGTCGTCTGCCACCGTAGCTACATCTTTAACCGTACGCAAATAGCGACGAATCTCCTCCTTCAATGCACCAGTACCCTTACCGTGGAGAATGGTAACGGTCGAGACTCCCACCATCAAGGCATCATCCACCAAGTCCTCGACAGCCTCCAACGCCTCCACAGCACGCATACCGCGCACATCTATAGTATCGCGGAAGTTGAGCTTGCGCTCACGGATATCTACCGATACTACCGTGCGAGCCGTAGTAGGTCGTGTGGCGGCACGATACTCCGACGAAGATACTACGCTTAAGCGAGAGAGCTCCACCATAATAATCATCTGACCAAATGCCACCTGAGCCTTCTTGCCCTTAATCTGCTGCACAACGCCTGGCGTAGACTGCCCCTCGAGCTTGACCTTGCTACCCACCTCTATTACCTGAGGCTTAGACTCTGGCTGAGGCTTAGCTACAACGCCACCATTCTGCTCGCGCTCCTCGGCACGCTTCTCTCTGCGCTCCCTGCGACGCGCCAATCGCTCCATCTCACGCTCGATGCGCTCGTCAGCACTCTTATCGCTGTTATCAACACCCTCGGCAAAGCTAACCAACTCCTTACGAGCCAAGCGTGTAAGTTCCTTCTCTGCCTGCGACTCTCGGATAGTGCGGATAGTATTCTCGATAGTGCGGTTAGCATTCGTAATAAGTTCCTCAGCCTCCTTGCGGGCGCTCTCCAAGATTCTACGGCGCTCCTCCTTGATATCCTGCAACCTATCAGTGTAGGTCTGCTCCAACTGCTCAACCTTTCTATCAGTCTGGCGAATGCGATCACGCTTCTCTGCCCAGTAGCGCTTATCTCGCGCAATCTCGCGGAGTTGCTTTTCAAGGTTTATATGATCCTCACCAGCCTTATCCATAGCCTTGCGAACGATATTTTCGGGCAGACCAATCTTGCGAGCCACCTCGATAGCAAAGGAGCTACCCGGCTTACCCATCTCAAGGCTAAAGAGTGGTTGAATGTTCTTGACATCGAATGCCATAGCACCGTTGGCTACACCCTCGTTGCGCGATGCAAAATACTTAATATTAGCGTAGTGCGTAGTGATAACGCCATAGCTTCTACACTCCACAAAATGCTCCAATATAGACTCCGAGATAGCACCACCAATCGTAGGCTCTGTACCCGAACCGAACTCGTCGATAAGAATCAAGGTGTGCTCCGAGGCTTCGTGCAACATCGCCTTCATATTCACAAGGTGCGACGAATAGGTCGAGAGGTCATTCTCCAAAGACTGCTGATCGCCAATATCTATCATTAACGACCTAAATATCGGAAACTCCGAGTTCTCCAACACTGGGACTAAAAAGCCACACTGCACCATATATTGCAACAAGCCCGTAGTCTTTAAACATACCGATTTTCCACCAGCATTAGGTCCCGAGATGACCAAGATACGGCGCTCGGAGTTAAGCTCCATATCGAGCGGCACAATCTCCTTATGCTGAGCCCTAAGCGTCTGCTGCAAGAGCGGATGACGCGCCTTGCGCAGTAGGAGGCGACCCTCGGTGGAGATAATCGGCTTTGTCGCTCCATTCTCTAACGCCCAACGAGCCTTAGCTCTAAGGGCATCCATACGTGTAAGGTACTCCTCGATACGCGCCAAGCCCTCAACATCTAAGCGTAACACCGCCGTAAGCTCGGTAAGGATGCGGACAATCTCGCGTTTCTGGGCATACTCCAACTCCTTGAGCTCGTTATTCAGCTCCACAACCTCGACTGGCTCAACATAGAAGGTGCGACCCGTAGCCGACTCGTCGTGTATAAAGCCCGCGATCTTGCGCTTATTGGCTGCCGAGACCGGGATAACAGCGTGACCATCACGGATAGAGAGCATAGCATCAGCCTCAACAATACCCGACGCCTTAGCTCGCTGCAACACCTGTTGTAGGCGCTTTGCCACCATACCCTCATGCTCGCGAATAGCACGACGTATCTCCTGCAACTCGGGCGATGCCGATGAGCGTACCTCACCCTTCTCGTCCACAACACGCTCTATGGCACGCTGAAGTTCGGGGTATGTACCCACGCCAAGTGTAATGCGTCGTAAGTCGGGATATAAACCCTCCTTGCGCGAGAGTATAAACTCCACAATCGAGGCTGCCGAGCGAAGCGAACGAAGCAAAATAGCTACCTCCTCCTCCGTAATATATGAGCCCTCAACAGCAATCTTATCGACGATAGAGGCGATATCCTCCTGCTCGCCGATATCTGCGCCGTGCTCCATAGATATAACCACACGCATCTGGTCCGCAAGCTTTAGGCGATCCTCAATATCACGAAAAGATGTAGAGAAGCCCTCTGAGGCTATAACCTCGCGTGCCGACTGCATAGAGCAGAGGTTAACAATCTGCTCACGGATGCGGTCAAAACCGATGCGTTGTTCAAAATTTGCTGGATATATCATATCTTCGACTTACTTCTTAACGATATTGTTGCCCCTAAAGTGGACTACATAAGCATCCTTAAAGGTCTTCTTCACCTCGTTGAGTGCACTCTTTGCATCAGCGACACTCGAAAAGGCTCCGTAGCAATATTTGTATCGGTATTGACCCTCGCCTATAAACTCCTGAACGCGACCCTTATACGCCTTAAACTGCGAGCTCTCGACACTCACTGGTTTTGTGCTCGACATCACCTGAATGGTGTAACCCTCGGTCTGCGTTTCAGTTACCTCCTGAGCCTCGATCTGCACTGGTTCGGCAGGACTCTTAGCAACACCCTCCACCTTAGTCTCTGGCGTAGACTCTGGCACAACCTCCTCACTGCTACCATCCAACGCCTGGAAGTATGAGATAATGGCATCCGTAATTGCCGTTGCCATCTCTTTCTTAGCATTTTTTGAGGTTAGGTAATTATAGTCATGGTCGTTGGTAAGATAGCCCAACTCGACGATAACACCCGGACCCTCGAAGTAATACAACACAGTAAAGACTGGACCCGCCTTAACACCGAGATTTTTGAGTCCATACTTCGACATATTCTTGCAGCACTCCTCTGCAAAATAGCGACTATATGGCTCATTCTCAAGCTGTCTCGCCATCGCCATCATAAAACCTAAGGAGCTACGATCCAAATCCTTGGCATCAATAAAATCACCCTCGTCAGCATAGCGCGTAGCAACATTATCGTTTTGCGACATAAGCTTCTCATTAAGCGTCAACACCCACACCTCGCAACCATTCACCGAGGTCTTATCGTGAGCATTGGCGTGGATGCTAACGTAGAGGTCTGCTCCCTTCTTATTCGCAAACTCGGCTCGCATACGGTTATCCGTAGACTGCGCAGCGTGGTACGACGAGTCGCAACTACGCGTAAGATAGACCTCCAACGACTCGGCACGCTTAGCCAACATCGAGCGCACCTCCTTCGCCACATCCAAAACATAATCTGCCTCACGCACCTGCTTCTGCACTTTACCTGGGCGAGGATTACCGTGTCCAGCATCGAGGACTACGACTCTCTTCGAGCTACCCTGTGCCATACACTGCACACCCATACCACCGCCCAACAGCGGGAATAGCAACAGAAGTGATAGCGCAATTACGATATTTCTCATAAAATTTACATTTTATGCAAAAAAAATTATTATCTTTGCAAGTTGTTAGCCAGCACAAACAAGTGCTTAAACCAAGCACCACAAAATGGCACATAGAGACCTTTGAGGTGTTTTGCCGACTCAGTCGGCAAAGTTACAAAAATTTATTGAATTTTGAGACATATATTCTTAAAATATCTAACCTCTGCACTGCTTATCGCAGTCTTTGCGTTACTCTCATTCGGCATCACAAGTGCTGGAGCAGGAAGTCTCGGTCTATTCCAAACCCGTGATAGCGCAACACAGCCTACAAAGCGCGATACCACAACGGAGCGTCGTCGCACAAAAAAGGCAACATTTACAGATATCATCGAGGGTAAGGCGGTAGACTCTGTCGTGTTCGATGCGCAGAACAATATGATTTACAGCTACAAGAGTGGTGATGTAACATATCAGGGCATGAACCTCAAGGCAGACTTTATGCGTGTGAATATGGAGAATAAGGATGTCTTCGCACACGGCTACCCTGCCGACACAGTGGACGGCGTAGCAACGACCACACACCCTGAGTTCTCGGATGGTGGAACGCCATACTCTATGGATACCATCACCTACAACCTCGATAGCAGAAAGGCAAAGATTAAGGGTATTGCAACGCAGGAGGGCGACGGCTGGCTTATCGGTAGTAGTGTGAAGATGCACCCCGATGAGTCTATCCATATCGGTAACGGTATGTACACCACTTGCGACTGCACCGACCACCCACACTTCTATATCGCAATGACGCAGGCGAAGGTTATCCCAGGCAAAAAGATTGTAACGGGATATGCCTACCTCGTTATGGAGGATGTGCCGATCTACTTCCCTGGTATCCCTGAGGCTTTCTTCCCGATTAACAACGGTCCTAAGTCTGGTATCCTAATGCCTACGTATGGTGAGGATGCTAAGGGTTTCTTTATCCGCGATATCGGTTGGTATTTCGCTATTAGCGACCACATGGACCTCGCTATCAGAGGCGGTATCTACACCCTCGGTTCATGGGAGGTATCTGCTGTATCGCAGTATGTTAAGCGCTACAAATATCGCGGCAACTTCAACCTTCAGTACTCGGCTATCCGCACGGGTGAGAAGGGAGAGGCAGACTTTGTGGAGCAGAACAACTACAAGATTCAGTGGTCGCACTCGCAGGATGCTAAGGCAAACCCAGGCTCTACATTCTCGGCATCGGTAAACCTCACATCAAGTGGTTATAGCCGCTACTCGGCAACAAACGTGAATGATATCCTTGCCACGCAGACTAACTCATCAATCTCATACTCAAAGAATTGGGAGGGCACACCATTCTCGCTATCGTTGAATATGTCGGCATCACAGAACTCAAAAAATAAGACCATTGCAGTGACGATGCCAACCATTACCTTCAACGTATCGAGCTTCAACCCACTAAAGCGTAAGGAGGCTATCGGTAAGGCGCGATGGTACGAAAAGATTAAGATGAGCTACTCGATGAAGATGACCAACTCGGTGAACACCACCGAGGATAAACTCTTCACGGAGGAGGGCTTCCGCAGTATGAAGAATGGTATTCAGCATACGATACCTATCTCTACCTCGCTGTCGCTCTTCAACTACATCAATGTGAGTCCTTCGTTCAACTATACCGAGCGCTGGTACTTTAAGAAGGTGCAGCAAGAGTGGAACAATGAGACCAAGAAACTCGAGACCTTAGATCCAGAGTATGGCTTCTGGCGACTCTATAACTACAACGCCTCTGTTTCGGCTAATACCACCGTCTACGGTACATACGTGGCTAAGAAGCCTACACGTAAGTTGCAGGCTGTGCGCCACACCATAACCCCAAATATCGGCTTTAGCTACGCCCCAGATTTTAGCCGTCAGCGCTATGGCTTCTACGAGACTGTGCAGACCGATACAACGGGTAAGTTCAAGGTCTACTCACCATTTACCGATAACGCGTACGGTGTACCTGGTAGTGGTGAGCAGCTATCGCTGAACTTCGGTCTCTCGCAGTCGTTAGAGGCAAAGATACGCACGCAGGATACGGTAAAGAAGGTTAAGATTATCGACCAGATTTCGATTAGTGGTTCGTATAACTTCCTTGCAGACTCTATGCGTCTGTCAACTCTCCCTGTGCAGCTACGAAGCACCATATATCAGAACGTAGCCCTCAACCTATCGCTCACACTCGATCCATACGAGGTATCGCCTCAGGGTGTGCGCTACGATAAGCTAATGTGGCGACGCGGTCTCCCTGGTCGTGTACAGAGCACCAGCTGGAGCTTCGGCTACACCTTCCGTTCGCGCGAGAACCAGAATCAGGTAGCAGGTAATGATATCACCTCCTTCCCTGCCGAGTACTTCAACTCGTGGTCCGACCCTTACGGCACGCTCAACCCTGCAATGCGACGACAATGGATGGCGGGGCAGTATTATGATTTCTCGATACCGTGGAACTTCGGTTTCAACTATAGCATCAGCTACAATGCCCAATATGTCAATAATGGTACGACGGGATATAAGAAGAATATCCAGCAGACGGCAAGCTTTAACGGTAGCGTCAAGCTCACGGAGAAGACAATGATCACCGCCAACTCGGGTTACGACTTCACCGCCCGCAAGATGTCGATGACCTCGGTATCTATCACACGCGATCTCCACTGCTGGCAGATGTCCTTCTCGTGGATTCCATTCGGCAACCACAAGAGCTGGGCATTTAACATCGGTGTCAAGGCAGCCTCACTCGCTGACTTGAAGTACGATAAGAGTTACTCACAGTACGACTATATGTACTAATACCAAATATCCACAGCATAGGGTGTGTTCCAGACAACTCAATGGAACACGCCCTTTTCGTTTATATACCTCTGGACAGACACAATATACCAATATATAATTCATCCAACAGGGTATAACCAACGTATTTCGGAACATCTGACCAACTTAGAAGGATATGTGCGTTACCCATAAAAATTTATTGCCATACCTTTGCAGCGAGTTTCAAACACTATAATTATGAATCGGATATACATTCTAATAAATAAGCATTATGGAAAAATTAAGACCAAAAAAGACAAAGATTGAGGAGAAGGTAGTAGGTACATACCAAAGTATCGAGAGTGGCGTAGTTGGCACCTATCAAAAGATTGAGGATAGTGTTGTAGGCACATACAAAAAGATCGAAGATAAGTTCGTTAAGCGTTTCCTCGAAGTAGATGAGCAGGAGGAGAACAAAACAGATAAATAACTATTATGAAGGAGGCAAAGCAAACAAGATAGATATGGGTTGCATCGATATTCTGTTCACAGAATTACTACATCACACCTGTCTTATGTATGGACTAAAGCAGACCTTTGAGGCTATGCCTCACCTGAACAAGCGAGTTGTAGAGGTGGGTGATAGGAGTATTATCATAGATAACGCCATAGCTCCACCACCCACCCCTTGCAACCCCAAATACCGACGTCCAAACAAGATGACAAGAAGCTTAGTGAGAGTATCGTACTGGGGGGATAGACTCTCCGTAGAGTATAACGACACAATATGTACTCCTTGCGATATCGAGGATTTCGCTAAAACACTCGTGCAAAACTATCTACGCTTTAGGCACGGATATCTGAAGATAAGAGTCGAGGGGGATAAGGTCATCAACATCTTGGACAATCAAGTCATCGCCCAGATAGGTTAAAAGTAGAGAGTCGTTACACTATCGTAACGACTCTCTATATGCTTTTGGTGATATGCCCTCCACCCTTTTGAAGTACTTTCCAAATACGGACTGCGACGGGAAGTTAAGTTCATCGCTTATCTGCTGAATAGTCATCTTTGTAGATGATAGCGAGCTTTTGGCATAGAGTGCAACATACTGTTCAATCCACATAAATGCTGTCATACCCGTATGCTCTTTGAGTAGTGTCGAGAGATACTTTTTGGATATACACAACTTATCGGCATAGAAATCAAGGTCACGATGTTGCTTAAAATGCTCTGCAACCAAGCCAATAAACCTCTCGCACATATTCTGCTGCGGAGTCATAGCCTCTGCAGTAGCCGTAACACCATGAACATAGTAGCCAAGCCCATAGTAGTATGCCGAAAAGAGGTGCTTTATAATTTGCTCCTGATAGGGATTATCCTCCTGCTTGAGGATACCCGCCACCTGCCGATAACAAGCCATATAGGCATCTATTACCTCCTGAGATATGGTATAAAACTGCGTATGTTGCAAAAATAGACGCTCCTGAAGGCTCACAGGAAGATTTAACGAGTCGGTAAACTCCGAACTAATCATCATACCCAACCCCTCAAACTGCTCATCTACAGCCAATGACTCGACAACCTGACCTGGGAGGAATATTGCCATTGCTGGAGCTTTGAGCGTATAGGGACGGAAATCGACAATACATGATAGTCCCCCTGCAGTGATGATAATCTGTGTGACCTTCTCAATCTTAAATGGATAGCGAAGACCACTGAGTAAATTCGTGCTATCAAGCAACTCTATACCACCTACCATAACCAAACTATTTTTTGCAAATTTACAAAAATCGGAATATTTGCACAATAACACACGCTATTCTCGCGAATAAAGCGCCAAATATTAAGAACATTTGCCCACAACCTCTCAACCATTCATCCAACAACCCATACAGGTAGAGAGGAAGCTACGCCACATCGTAGCGGAGAAAGACACACGGACTCTCACACTCCTCGCCTTACGCATATCGCTCCATAGACACGTCAACGACTATTGTGCAACAAAAAAGGGGCTGACTAAAAAGTAACTTAGCCAGCCCCCAGAACCTAAGAGAGTGAATAAAAAGATGTAGTTTTAGGCTTGCATAGCCCGAAAAAGCGGAGTTTACTTAAGCGTAAATGAGCATTCCCAGGGCAAGCCAATTTGTTGAGAGAATAGTGCAGATACTTTCGCTCGGCGAATTTCGAGGCGATGGGCTGTACTTAGGCGTACTGCCCATTGCTGAGATAATTCGTTAGCGGAAGTAGATGCGCTGTTATATCAACAAAGAACGACAAAATAC
>JAEIGA010006208.1_pt1 | contig 18181 bp, 18 predicted proteins | sample 9270691 | NCBI WGS metagenome assembly JAEIGA01 (sample SAMN17057246, study PRJNA624740) | gut metagenome | biome: biome; isolation source: fecal sample | host: Bos grunniens | place: China: Xizang | collected 2019
ATTGCGACAGGTGTACAGCACTCTGTTCGTGATTTCTGTTATCTCGCATTCAAGCACGTCGGAATCGAACTTGAGTTTATTGGCGAAGGCGAAGAGGAGAAGGGTATTGACAAGGCAACAGGTAAGGTCCTCATTGAAGTGTCTCCAGATTTCTATCGTCCGACAGACGTCGTAAACCTTTGGGGAGATCCATCAAAGGCTGTCAAGGAACTCGGATGGAATCCGTCAAAGACATCTTTTGAAGAACTTGTAAGAATAATGGTTGAGGCAGATATGGCCAAGGTTGCTATGGAAAAGGCTGCCGATCATGTAAGGACAAATCTTGCAGAGTACCTCGAAAAGGGTATTGTAAAGTAATATGCTGACAAAAGACTCAAAAATATATGTAGCAGGTCATAGAGGTCTCGTAGGATCTGCCATCTGGAAAAACCTTCTATCAAGAGGATATACAAATCTGGTCGGTCGCACCCATAAGGAACTTGACCTTATGGATCCGGTTGCCGTGAAGGAGTTCTTCGATCAGGAGCAGCCTGATGCTGTGGTTCTTGCTGCTGCTCATGTAGGAGGAATTATGGCTAACTTACAGTACCGTGCTGACTTCATTTATCAAAACCTTCAGATCCAGCAGAACGTCATTGGTGAAAGTTGGAAGCACGGAGTCAAGAAACTTCTCTTCCTGGGCTCAACATGCATCTATCCACGCGAAGCGCCTCAGCCTATGACAGAGGACTGTCTGCTGACTTCTCCGCTGGAATACACTAACGAACCATACGCAATTGCTAAGATTGCAGGACTCAAGATGTGTGAAAGCTTCAGCATTCAGTATGGCTGTAACTATATCGCAGTGATGCCGACAAACCTCTACGGACCGAACGATAACTTCCATTTGGAAAACAGTCATGTCCTTCCTGCAATGATCAGAAAGATTCATCTTGCAAAATGCTTGAATGAATCAAACTGGGACTCAGTAAGAAGAGACCTTGATGCTCGCCCTGTTACAATCAAGGGTGAAAATAGAGTGGATGGATCATCTTCAGAGGCTGACATTCTCAAGGTGTTGGCACATTACGGCATTACGCCTGAGGCTGTAACACTTTGGGGTAGCGGCAAGCCGATGAGAGAGTTCCTTTGGAGCGAGGAAATGGCAGATGCTTCCGTACACGTTCTCCTTAATGTTGACTTCAAAGATACATATCAGACCGCAGCCAAGAATGCTGACGGTCTCACAGAAATCCGTAATTGTCATATCAATGTCGGAACCGGTAAGGAAATCAGCATCAAGGAAGTTGCAGAACTCATCCTTGAGACAATCGGATTCAAGGGCGAACTCCGTTGGGACTCATCTAAACCGGACGGAACACTACGAAAACTTACAGATGTCTCAAAACTTCACAGCCTTGGCTGGCACCATCAGATTGAGATTGATGAAGGGGTGAGGAGACTTTATGAGTGGTATTGTGGGTGATATCGATTACTTGTAAACTGAAAATTTATGTCAGATATACAAATGAATGAATCTTATCATGATAGGTTGCAGCATATTGATGCCTTGAGAGGATTCGCGATGATGTTAGTTGTGTTTGTTCATATAGAACTTTTTGGAGTCTTTGAATTTACGCATGCTACATTACTTGCTAAGATGTTCTCTGCTGTGCATATGCCACTATTCTTCTTTATAAGTGGGTTATGTATATATAGGCCTAATAAAACTTACAATAGATCGCGAATATATGGTGATATTAAAAGATTAATATTGCCAGCATTAAGCATCGGGCTGCTTTATACCTATTTTAAGATAAATCAAGATTTTGTGTATTTCTTTTCGAATAATATGAAATCAGGATATTGGTTTACAATTTCTTTATTCGAAATATTATTGATATACTATCTAATATCCAATATCACGAAGAGTAGTAGTAAAGGATTCCTCACATCATTGTGTGCTGGTGCGCTTTTCTTATATCTGCTTAGATTGCCGTTAAAAATTTCCCCTATGGCAACAATGATTGCAGATTATCTGTGTTTCCATCAAACATGTAGTTATTTTTTATATTTTGTGTTAGGTGTCTTTGCTTCTAAATATAAAGGTGTCGTGTCAGTTTGGATAACAAGTCGATGGTTTCCAACAGTTGCAATATTGGTGTTTACAATATTTTCATATTTAATGTTTGTGTTTTTGCCTCGATTTGGCGTTTACGGAATTACAGGGCAGGTTGTTGAATCCATAGGTGAGACTTTAGTTGGTATATCTGGCCTTGCTATACTTTATATTACTTTCGATCGTTATAAGTTGTTTTTTAATAACAATAATATCGTCGGCAAATGCTTGATAATAATTGGGAATAATACTCTTGCAATATATTTGTTACATTATTTTCTGTTACCGCATTTGCCATTAATTGGAAATTGTATAAAAGATTCGTCCAATGTTTTATGTGAGTTGATTATAATAATACCGCTATCACTACTTATTATATTTTTAAGTTTTTTAGTCGCTAAAGTTATTAGGCTTTCACCAATTTTAGGAAAGATATTGTTGGGTGATAAGGGTTAAGAAGTGTTCGGTTAAAAAATATTACTCTTGTTAAATTAAACATATATAATTATGCCCAAAATATCTATAATTGTACCTATATATAATTCGCAGAATACATTGGCGAGATGTGTTGATAGTATTTTGACACAGACTTATACAGACTTTGAATTGATATTAATAAACGATGGAAGTACTGATGGTTCGAGTGGTATATGCGATGCTTATAAACTAAAGGATTCTAGAGTTGTTGTATATCACAAGGCTAATGGAGGGGTTAGCTCTGCAAGGAATTGTGGTCTTGATGCAGCGAGTGGAGAGTATATAACTTTTATTGATAGTGATGATTGGGTTGAACCTAATTATCTCGAAGATTTCTTCCCTATTTCTAATTATGATTTTATTGCGAATTATTATGTGGCAGAAGGCTGGTATGAATGGGAAAGTTGTCCGTTTCCAAATAAGGAGTATGATTTAGATAGCATGTGTGAGTTTCTTTCTAGCGATTTCAATAAGATGAATTTTATTTGTAGCAAACTATTTAGAAACTCAATAATACAAACTAAAAGATTGCGATTTCGAAATTCAATTGCATATGGAGAGGATACTCTGTTTATATATTCATATTTAGCTCATTCACGCAATGTGAAAACAAGGGGTAGTGCCGTATATCATTATGATTGTCATAATGTGTCGTCGTTATCTAGTTCATCCGTTCAATGGGAAAAATATGAATGTTCGATTAATGCTATTTGTGATGTTATTACAGAAATACAAAGTATATTTCACTGGGATGGTTATCATGCTCGTAATTTTGTAGTGCTGAATCACTTTGGAAAATTTATTCGTGAGCTTCAAATGAGTCAGAAAGTATTATCTTCTGCAAATTCCTTAAAAGTGGCATATCGAAATGAACATGTTCGCGTACAAGTTTGGGATAGGAAGACATATTATAAAAGTATTGGAAGAAAGATATTTGATTGTTTGATGATTCTGCATTTATTTTATTTATGTGCATTCTTAATGATGATAACTTATCGTGGAAGGAAATAATGCAAAAAATCATAAGGCTTTTGTAATATATGGCTTCATTAGTACAAAGTTCATTTATAGAACAATTCAAGCAACATAATGAAAACCACAAAATAGAATATAGCAAAGCGGGAGACCAATCGCTATGTGTTATTTATTTTTCGAGTCATGCTATTTATTTCCCCAATACCCAAGAGGAATTTATACGCAATATTATAGAGAAAGATAAGTATGAGTGGTATAAAATGCGTCATCTAAATGCAGGAATGCATATATTTGTGAGGGATGTTCTAAAGCAATGGTACCTTAATGGAATTAATTCAACAGTAAATTCAATAGAAAGCTTATGTGAACTTTTAAGGAGCTTAACTTATGGTAAGCGAATTATTTGTATTGGAGCATCTGCTGGAGGATATGCCGCAATATTGTTAGGGTGCTTATTGAATGCAGAAAAGGTAATAGCATTTAACCCACAGATTAATTTAGACTATGAGCTCCAGAATTCAGTGGAGTCAGAGAATCCGTTATTATTTAGATATAAGGATACAAATGCAAGAAAGTATTTTGATCTAAATGGTTTTATGGAATGCAACACGCACATATATTATGTGTATTCATCTTTATCGAAATGGGATAATTGCCAAGTTGCATTGATGAAGCATAGAGATAATATAAAGGTTATTTCAATAAAAAGTGATCATCATGGTGTGCCAATTCCGAAAATTATTCTTCAGGAATTTATAAGTGCGAATGATCGGGTTTTTCTAAGATTTACCAAGAAAACAGCTAGACCAGTATGTATTATGTTGCATATAAATTTACGCAAAACCCTTTCCTGGTATCTGAAAGCATATGCCAAAATTTGTAAAGATAAATTATGCCTTTAGTTTCTTTTGTCGTTCCAGTATATAATAGTGAAAGGCATTTGGTAAAATGCCTAAATAGTATATTGAATCAATCAATAGGTGATTTTGAGGTTATACTGATTGATGATGGAAGCACTGATGCTTCAGCAGCTATTTGTGATAAATATGTGCAGATGGACAAAAGGTTTAAGGTGCTGCATAAAATTAATCAAGGAGTAAGCGCGGCTCGTAATGATGGAATTGCTTTGGCAGAAGGTGAGTGGGTGACATTTGTTGATAGCGATGATTGGGTTCAAGAAGATATGCTGGAGGTGCTGATTAATAATCCTGATAAAGATTATATTTTGACATCATACAATAAGTTTTACACACCTTCTGAAATCTATTCGGAAAAATACGAAGTGTATTCAAACGATGAATTCAATGAGGCGCTTTTTGCTGCTAAGAATTTAATTCTAGGCTTTTTTACCCCATGGGCTAAGTTTTTTCGAGCCCAACTTATTAAAAAAAATGGCTTGCGTTTTGAACAAGGGATTTCTACGGGGGAGGATACAATATTCGTGTTTAAGTACTTATCACACATAAATTCTATTTTTATTTCGGATTCGCCATCATACAATTGGCAGGTTGGTAATGGTTTGTCTAATAAAACTTATCGGATTGATTATATCATAAATGTTATAAATCAGTCTATTAAATCTTTTAGTGGAGTCGAAAGACGCTTAGACTGCAAACTAAGTCATATCAGGTACAATAGCATCAAATATCTAACAGACAGAATTGATTTTGGATCTGCTTCTTTTGTTGAGATTTATAGGGGCTTACATAATATCATGTCACATGATTGGGTACGATACTTAATTGCTGATTATGACTTTGTATCAAAAGGAAAAAGGCGAAAGCTGATTGATAAGTTGATAAAGTGGCGTTGTGTCTTTCTGTTGTCAATTTATTGCCGTTGTTTTGGATGTTTATATTCTTGATACTAGTTCTATATGAAAATATCAATAATTACTATAAACTATAATAATAATGAAGGCCTCAGAAAGACCATCTTGAGTGTGTTAGAGCAGAAGCCTACTTTGTTTGAATATATTGTTATAGATGGAATGTCATCTGATGGAAGTGTGGGGACGATACGCGAATATGATAGTTGTATCGACTATTGGGTTAGTGAGAAGGATACAGGTATATATAATGCAATGAATAAAGGCATTGCTAGAGCGACAGGAGATTACTGTATTTTTATGAATTCCGGAGATGTTTTCTGTCAATCTGATGTTTTGGAATCCATTATTCCGTATTTAGATGGCACTGCTATTATTAATGGCGATACAGTTTATGCATCTGGGAAATATGATAAAAGTCCAGACGAAGTGACGTTGTCATATTTGATGCTCTCTACAATAATCCATCAGTCAACCTTTATCAGAACGGATTTGTTGAAGCATAACAACTATGATGAGAAGTATCGTCTTGTGTCTGATTGGAAGTTTTGGTTGCAGGAACTGATAATAAATAATGTGTCGTATAAAAATATTCATATTCCAATCTCGATATTTGAAGAGGGAGGGGTAGGTACGACAAATGTTGAAGTTCATGATAGGGAAATGGTGCAAGTATTACAGGAATTGTTTCCAGATAGGCTGTTAAAGGAATATTATAATTTTCTTAATGGTAGAACTTGGGAGGAGAAGTTGTATAAGGAGATTCAGCATAGTAGATTGCATAAAATTATGTATGTATTCAATTGTGCAATGATCAAGTTGTTGACATTCTTCAATAAATCATCTAAATGGACAGGTAAGTATCCTTTGTTTTTCAAGCAAGATATGCGGAATGATAATGTCTTGACTGATATTTATGGAAATAGGAATATTCTGAGATATATAACAAAAAACAAATGAAACTGTCAATAATAACAATTAATTATAATAATAATTTGGGCCTGCTGAAGACGTTTGATAGTGTTTTTAATCAAACGTGTGGCGATTTTGAATATATTGTGATTGATGGGGCATCTAAGGATGATGCGATAAGTCTGATCCGGAGTAATGAGGATAGGATTTCCTATTGGGTTTCAGAGCCGGATAAAGGTGTATATGATGCAATGAACAAAGGCATCGCCAAGGCTACAGGAGATTATTGTCTTTTCATGAACTCAGGCGATTGTTTTTATTCAGATGACGTTGTGGAGGCCGCCTTGCCTTTACTTGACGGGACAGACATAGTATATGGCAATACCCACTATACAGATGGTAAGATCAGATATAGTAAGGATGAACCTGATTTGTTCAGTTTCTTTTATGTTAGTTGTTGGTGTCATCAGTCAACATTCATCAAGACTGATTTATTGAAAAAGTATATGTATGATTCAACTTTGAAGATCGTTGCTGATTGGAAGTTTCTGTTACAGGTCGTTCTTAAAGATGGATGTACTTATAAAGCAATTGACCTGAATGTGTCTTTATATGATTCCACGGGAATAAGTTCCACTAATAAAGAATTATACGAATACGAGCGCCAGTTGGTTTTCAATGAGATGTTTTCTTCGCGTCAGCTGAGAGATTACAACAATCTTGTGTATGGAGATACGTGGGATGAGAAACTTTATGTAGAAATGAAAAACAGCAAATTCCATCGTGTTCTATATACGATTAATGTACTTTTGATTCGCTTCTTATCATTCTTTAGAAGAGGATCATCGTGGATTGACAAGTATCCGACTAGACTATAAAGCTTTTAATATGTTTGCATACGTTACATTTTTATCTAATAGAAGATATTTGGATGGCGCTTTAGCCTTGAATAAATCTTTACAACTTGTTAATTCCAGATACCCTTTATATTGTCTGCTTTCAATGAATGTTGAGGATGATGTGCTGGAGAGGTTGGAAAAATCTGGTATTGTTTGTATCAAATTGCGCGATTGTGTTACTGCTGATGAGCATATTAACGAAGATGCAGCATATGCCAACTGGAATTATACTTTTGATAAGTTGTACATGTGGGGGCTTACCCAGTTCAAGAAGATTGTTTTTCTGGACTCAGATATGATAATAACAGCAAACATTGACCATCTTTTTGATAAGAAACCATTCTCGGCGGCGCTAGCTGGTGTCTTTTTCCCAACGTGTGAGAATATTCGTATTCTGAATTCCGGTTTACTTGTTGTGGAACCAGATGTTGTAATCCTGGATAAGATGTTAGAAATTTCAAAAACACTTATTCCAGAGATGAGAGAGAAAGGACTTCCTTTAGGGGATCAGGATATAATAAATGCTTATTTCCCGGATTGGTTTGAGCATAAGGAACTTATATTGGACGATGGATATAATCTGTATGCACATTATCTTCAGAGTTACATTAGACATAGTGGTTACTCGTTTGATGGCAACAAGGGGAAACAGATTTATGTTATTCATTATGTCGGTGTAGAGAAGCCGTGGATGGTAAATACATTTAAGCAGTTTGTCTGTATGTGCAGAAGGATGTATCCAAATTTATATTATGTCCTTGCATATTTTAAATTCCGTAAAATTTTAAGACTTGTTAGAGATGATAAAAACTAAAGAAGATCTAAAGCGCTACTTAGAAATGGATTTCTATGCTTTAGGACGTAAACCAAGTCTATTTGCGTATAGAAACGAAATATTGCATTTTCAGGTTGCCTTGAGGATGCATGAGTATTATTATAATAATCGCGCGAAGTCGATCTTCCATTTAATACTTTGTAAATTCTGGGGATTCAGACATCATAAGCTAGGCTTAAAGTTGGGCTTTGACATACCGGTTAATGTTTTTGATGCAGGTTTACGTATCAACCATTATGGATTGATAGTTGTCAATGAAAATGCGAGAATAGGAAAATATTGCGATATTCATCAAGGTGTTAATATCGGGATGTCTGGCGAGAACCAAGATGATGTTCCAACTCTTGGAGACAATGTGTGGATTGGACCAGGAGCTAAACTGTTTGGTAAGATTACGATTGCTGATGAATGTCAGATTGGTGCGAATGCAGTAGTCAATAAGAACTTTACGGAAAAGGGAATAACAATTGCCGGAGTACCGGCAAGGAAAGTTAGCGACAACCCAAACCCTCACATTAGAACATTTTTGCTCTAAATTATGAATAATAGAATCGCCATTATTATTCCATATTTCGGAAAGTTTCCAGAATGGTTTGATATGTATCTTTATAGCTGTTCGAAGAATGAATTTGTAGATTTTATTTTTTATACAGATTGTAAAATACCAGAAAGAATTTATTCGAACACACTGTTTTACCAAGAATCATTCGAATGTTATTGTAGAAGAGTGTCAGCCTGTCTAGGTGTTGAGTTTGCTCCGAAATATGCATACAAGCTTTGTGATATACGTCCTTTTTATGGGGAGATTCATTCTGATATCCTAACTTCATATGAGTTTTGGGGATATGCTGACATAGATCTTGTTTATGGAGATTTGTCAATACTCCTCTCAGAGCATGTATTAAGCCGCTATGATATTATTTCAGCTCACCATGATCGCCTGTCAGGACATTGCACAATAATCCGTAAGAATTCTAAATATCATAAGATGTGCTGGTCCCTGCCTGAGTGGGAAACAAAGGTTTCCTCTGATCAGCATTATGGATTGGATGAAGTTGACTTCAGCAGAAAAGTATATCCCGAATTGCGCATAGTGGCGTCTTTTTATAGACGAGTCCTGTCTTTATTTAATATTGATGAATACAAATATAGAGAAGTTGTCAATTCTTTTGTTCGATTTTGCACACGTCGCTTTTTCAAGGAATTTATGACTACTTTACTTCCCAAAGATGGTCAAGTGTGGAGGTATAATGTGGCAGATAATAAAGTGTATTCGTATGATGGTAGAGAACTCCCTTATTTGCACTTTATGTTTTTTAAGAAGACCCAATATGCTGAAACTATGCAATATTGGCGTGAGGGCTTTTGGCAGATTCCTTCAATGTTAGATTATGAGAATTATAGCGGAGATATTTTGATTGATAATCGTGGAATCACAGTATAAGTTAAGTACCTATGAAAACAATCCCAATAGCGTTTGCCTTTGATAATAATTTGGTGTTTCCTGCGTCGGTTTGTATCTCATCATTGTTGATGAGTGCGCAGGAAGATACTTTTTATGACATCTTTATTCTTCATTCAAAAGATGTAGAATTAGACAAATCAGGATTCGGAGTAATATCTAAGACGTATAATAATTGCAGAATCCAATATAAAGAAGTTGGGAATGTTTTTGATAAAGCATTTGAAATAAGAGAGATAACCACGCCTACTTACTACAGACTCTTGATACCAGAATTGATTCCTGAATATGATAAGGTTATATACTCCGATGTTGATGTGATTTTCAGGACTGATTTGTCGGAAGTATATGATACTGACATGGCTGGAGCATATATTGCCGGCACTTATGACATAGATATGAATGTGAGTGTTAAGGGTATTAAACATATAGAGTCGACTTCTGGACTTTCGCAGGGTAATTATCTTCAGGCTGGTTTTATTATATTGAATACTAAACTGATGCGTGACCATGATTTGCAATCTAAATCAGTAAAACTTGTGGAAAACAAGTATGAATTTCAGGATCAGGATGTATTGAATATCGTATGCGGTGACAATCGGCTTGTCCTTCCGTGGCACTATAATATGACAACATATTCTTTCTATTATTTGGAAAAGGAGTATGATAAAATCCGTGGCAAGTATGCAAACTCTGATATAAATCTTGCTAGAAATCATAGTAATATTCACTATAATGGGGCTAAGCCATGGAAATGCTACTCTATAAATTTTGATGTATGGTGGGAGTATTATAGGAAGTCACCTGTTTTTGACGCCAAGTATTATTTTGAGTTCTTTAATAGAAAATTGACAGAATATGATCAGCTGTCACTTTGGAAAAGAATGAAGATACTTGCGCGTTATTTTATTCATGGCAGACAGAAATAGATTATTATGAATCCCAAAGTATCGGTAATTGTCCCGATTTATAAAGTGCGTGATTTTATCGCAAGGTGCGCGCATTCTTTGTTAGGACAGACACTGCAAGATATAGAATATATTTTTGTAGATGATTGTACTCCAGACGATAGCATGGATATTTTGTCTAATGTGATAAAAGCCTATCCGAAGCGTCAGGATCAAATACATATACTTTCTCATGATGTCAATAAGGGCTTGCCATCGGCAAGAAATACAGGCCTATCTGTTGCCTCAGGGGAATACATCTTTCATTGTGATAGTGATGACTTTGTGGAAACTGATATGTTGGAGAAGATGATCTATGCTGCGGAAGCTGTTGATGCGGATTTGGTGTGGTGTGATTGGTATTTGAGTTTCGAAGCGAAAGAACGTTATATGAAGGAGCCGGCGGGGAAAACTCAGGAAGATGTTTTGAATAACATATTAAGTGGTATAATGAAATATAACGTCTGGAATAAGATCATTAGGCGCTCAGTCTATGTGAGTTCTGGAGTCCAGTTCCCATCTGGATACGGAATGGGAGAGGATATGACCATAATTAGATTGTTGCCGCATATTAGGTCTGTCGCTTATGTCGGTCAGGCATTATATCATTATGTGCGTACAAATACGGAAGCATTTACTTTTAGAATATCTGATAAGCATTTGGCTGCTTTGAGGTATAATACACAAATGACCGTAGATTGTCTGCGTAGTTTTTATAAGGATAAATATGATAGAGAAATAGCTTATTTTTTACAAAATGTAAAGTTGCCTTTTATCATGACCGATAATACGGGGGATTATATCTTATGGACTCAATTGTATCCAGAGAGTAATCGATATATTTGGGGTAACAAGAAAATTTCATTTAGAACGCGTATTTTACAATATTGTGCGTCAATCAGATTATTCGTTGTTATACGTGCATATAATTTTATCCTAAAACATATCATATACGGATTAATTTATAGATGAGAAAAGTTCTGCAAGTAGTCTCATTACTTCTGTTGACAAGTTTTTACTTGTTTCCAGTAAATTTTGCTTTCTTCCCTGCAGCTAATTCGAAAATGCTTTTAGCTGTGGTAGGATTGGTGTTATTGTTTCTAACCTCCATTTCTAAAAAAGATATCGGAGTTAGTAAGGATGTTGTAATGCTGTCAGTAATGGCCGGCTTGGTATCTCTATCTAGTATAGTGTCCATTACATTAAATAACACAAATGACTTTTCATATGTTGGATACATTGTGTCGATGTGGGTGTGGCTAAGTGCAGCGTATGTCGTATGTTCAGCGATATTAAAAGTACACGCAAAAAATGATGTAATTGTTGTGTGTAACTATATTGTGGGCGTCTGCGCTATTCAATGTTTGATTGCTTTAGGAGTTGAGTTTGTCCCTGCAATCAAACAATTCGTCGATGCAATTGTACTGCAAGGTCAGGAGTCTTTGACTAAAGGAAATAGATTATATGGCTTGGGTGCTTCACTGGATACTGCTGGAACCAGATTTGCTCTTAGCCTTGTAATTATTAGTTATGTTGTTTGTACCAAAACTGTACTTACTAAGAAGCAGATTTGGTTTTATACTGCTTCCTATTTCCTTATATTGATTGTTGGCAATATGATTGCGCGCACAACTTTAGTTGGTGCAATTATTAGTATAGCTTTACTTTTGTGGATAAAACGCAGGACAATATTTGTGTATAATCGCACGTTGTTGCTGGCTCTCATCACATTCTTGTTAATAAGTAGTGGTTATGTGACCCATCTTTACAACAACAACTTAGATTTTCGGGAACTAGTGCGTTTTGGATTTGAGCCATTCTTTAATTTCTTTGAAGGAGGAGAGTTTGCTACGGAATCAAACCAGATGCTAAAAAACATGTATGTGTTTCCGAAGACACTGCACACATGGTTGATTGGTGATGGGTATTTTAATAATCCTCACACTCATGACCCATACTATGTTGGACAAACATCAAAGTATGGATATTATATGGGAACTGATGTTGGCTATTTAAGACTTATTTTCTATTTTGGTTTATTAGGGCTAATAAGTTTTATCGCATTTTTAATATATGCTACCAATCTGTCAAGCAAGAAGCTTAGTGAGCATAAAATATTGTTCATGCTAACACTATTTTTAGGGTTTATTATTTGGCTTAAGGTCGCTACTGATCTGTTTTTTGTTATGGCCCTATTTGTCTGTGTCGCAAACGTGGAATCAGAAGATATAATAAAATCAGAATAGACTACGCAATGAGGCTTGTATATACGATTGCAGGAACATATAACTCCGGAGGAATGGAGCGTGTGCTGGCCAATAAGGCGAATTGGTTAGTGCGGAATGGGTATGAGATAAGCATTCTGACTACGGATCAGAAGGCCAGGAGTTCGTTCTTTAAGCTTGATTCCAGAATAAAGATGTATGATTTAGGAATCAATTACGAGGAGAACAACGGGAAGTCATTTCTGAACAAGCTGGTTCATTATCCCTTCAAACTGTGGAAGCATAAAAGGGCATTGAAGACGATGCTGTCAGAACTCAAACCTGATGTTGTGGTTTCAATGTTCTGTAATGATGCATCGATTCTCCCAAAGATAAAGGATGGCAGTAAGAAGGTCCTAGAAATTCATTTCTCAAGGTTCAAGAGATTGCAGTATGGTCGTAAGGGTATCTGGAAGTTTGCCGATGAATTGAGAAGTCGCAATGATCTTCGTGTTGTTTCAAAGTTTGACAGGTTCGTTGTCTTGACAAATGAGGACAAGGAATATTGGGGTGACTTGGATAATATGCTTGTAATCCCGAATGCGAGGAGTTTTGAGTTAGAGCATCCTGCTGAACTTAACGAAAAGACAGTCATTGCGGTGGGACGTTATTGCTACCAGAAGGCACTTGATAAGTTGATTGATGCATGGAGCATAGTGTGTAAGGCAGTTGATGATTGGAAATTGCATCTTGTCGGAGATGGAGAGGATAGAGAACAACTGATGACACAGATTGAGGAGCTTGGGTTGACTGACAAGGTGGTGCTTGGAAGAGCAGAAACCGACATGAAGTCCGTATATTATAATGCATCAATACTTGCTTTGTCTTCTCGTTACGAAGGTTTGCCGATGGTGCTGCTGGAGGCTCAGGCTGCAGGTGTGCCAGTTGTTTCATTTGAGTGTAAATGCGGCCCAAAGGATGTTTTGACAGATGGTGTGGATGGTGTTCTTGTAAGAGAGGGAGATGTGGACGGATTGGCAAAAGGAATATTGAGACTCATTAATGATTCTCGCCTTCGTAAACAGATGGGAACTGCAGCATATAAGAACTCGGAGAGATTTTCAGAAGAGAAGGTGATGAGGCAGTGGGTTAAGTTGTTTAATGACGTAATAGGATGAAAACGATTGTAGTGTCTGGTGTTAATCTTCGCCAAGGTGGGACTCTTGCAATTTTAAGGGATTGTCTTCAGTTCCTTTCATCAGAATATGTTCAAAATGGATGGCGAGTTGTGGCTATTGTGCATAATAAGAAGTTATGCGATTTTGGTGGAATCGAATATATAGAGATTCCTGAAACTATTAAGAGTTGGGCGAGAAGATTATGGTGTGAGTATGTGACGATGAATAAGATATCAAAGCAACTTTCGCCAGTGTCTTTATGGTTGTCACTACACGATACATCACCAAGGGTTAAAGCAGAAAAGCAGGCAGTTTATTGTCAGACTTCATTCCCTTTCTATAAATCTTCTATCAGAGATTTGTTTTTTAATTATAAGATTGTCTTGTTTTCACATTTCACTCGTTTCGCTTATCGTATAAATGTACATTCGAATGATTATTTAATTGTTCAGCAGTCTTGGTTGAAAGAGGGCTTGAGTGCTTTATTGGGGGTGGAAAAGAATAAATTCATTGTTGCTCCGCCACAACCATCTAAGATTCATGTCAATCCTGAAAAGGTTGAATGTCAGGGATATACTTTTATTTACCCGGCAGCTCCAGATTGTCATAAGAATTTTCAGGTTTTATGCGAAGCCGCATCACGTTTGGAGTCTGAAATCGGGGTGGATAAGTTTTCGGTTCTTATTACAGTCAGTGGTGGTGAAAATCGTTATACTGGTTGGCTGAAGAAACAATGGGGGGATGTTTCCTCTTTGCATTTTGTCGGTTTCCTAAGTCGGGAACAACTGTATGGATATTATCAAGAAGCAGATTGTTTGGTTTTCCCTTCAAAAATAGAAACGTGGGGGTTGCCTATATCGGAGTTTAAATCATTTGGCCGACCTATTCTTGCCTCTAAGTTGCCATATGCATATGGCACTGCAAGCGGAGCAGCAAAAGTGGCTTTTTTTAATCCTGATGATCCGGAAGAACTCAAAGAGATGATGCGTCTTCTGGTAAATGGAGATGACACCTTCTTAAATTCGATGAATAAGGAAATTGTTCAAGAACCAGTTGCACATAACTGGGAAGAATTATTTGACTATTTACTAGCATAAAAACCTATGAAAATATTACACGTTGGCAAATTCTGGCCAGGTAAAGGTGGAATGGAGAGAATGATGTATGATATCGTACATGGATTCTCATCAAAGGGATATAGATGCGACCTTTTGTGTGCTGCGACGGACGGAGCATCAGAAGTATATACTCTAAACGATAACGGTCAGATCATGTGTACTCCAACCTGGTTTACATTGGCGGCAACGATGATTACCCCGGCAATGATCTGGAAACTGCGTAAGATCTGCAATGAATACGATATCCTTCACATTCATCATCCGGATCCAATGGCTAATCTTGCTTTGTTGATGTCAGGATTTAAGGGTAAAGTAATTCTGCATTGGCATAGCGATATATTGAAACAGAAGAATCTGTTGAAGTTGTATAAGCCGCTGCAGGACTGGATGGTCAGGCGTGCGGATCTGGTGGTTGGCACCTCTCCGGTATATCTTCAGGAATCTCCCCATCTCACGGCAGCTGCCGACAAGATGGCTTGTCTGCCTATTGGTGTAGAGCAGGTGGAGCCAAATGAAGAGAATGTGAGGGCGATCCGCGATAAATATAATGGTAAGAAATTGATTTTTTCAGTTGGACGCCTGGTCGGATATAAGGGACACAAGTACCTGATAGAATCTGCAAAATATCTTCCTGAGGACTATGTCATCCTTATTGGTGGTAATGGGCCTCTTTTTAATACGATGCAGCAGCAGATAGAAGAGGAAAATCTGAATGATAAAGTTGTTTTGCTGGGAAGATTGTCAGATGAAGAGCTTGCTGATTACTATGGTGCCTGTGATCTGTTCTGTTTGAGCAGCATATGGAAGACCGAAGCGTTTGGAATGGTTCAGATAGAAGCGATGTCGTGTGGAAAACCGGTAGTTGCAACCGAGATTCCTGCATCAGGAGTCGCGTGGGTAAACAAACACGGATATTCTGGGTTGAATGTGGTACCGGAAGATGGACGCGCGCTTGCAGAGGCCATGAAGCATATTCTTTCTGATGAGGATCGCTACCTTAAGTTTTCGAAGAATGCAAAGATTCGATACGAGGAGTTGTTTACAAAGCCTCTTTTCTTAAAGAATTGCGGTGAGATTTATAGGCGTGTCTTGAACGGCAGCGCAGCTAATTACGGATTATAATAGATACTTATGATAAAATACCTAACACTTTTCCTATTCTCATTCCTTGCAACCTCGTGGATTTATAAGAAAGTCCTGAAGATTGCATTGATGAAGAATATTGTAGACAATCCTGATGCACGTAAGATTCAGAGACGCCCTGTGCCTGTCTTGGGTGGGGTGGCGGTATTTTTCGGAATGCTGGTGTCGCTGGTTGTCTGCAATATGTATTTCCAGGCAGATTGGATCTTGGTGGTCTTAGGATTGATGACAGTGATGCTTTATGTCGGAACTCTTGATGATATATTGTCGCTGTCACCATATCTCCGATTCTTCATCGAGGTGCTGGCTGTTTTTGTGATGATTACCTGCAATGACACATCCATAACTAATTTCCATGGCTTATGGAATATATGGTGGATGCCGGAATGGGCTTCAATGCTTGTGACAATCATTGCATGCGTGGGCATTATGAACGCAATCAATATGATTGACGGAGTCAATGGATTGTGCTCCGGATACTGTATTGTGATATGCCTGTGTTTTGCAATAACCTTCTGGATGTCACATAATTTTGAAGCAACTGCGATGGCAATAATTGCTGTCGGTGCGCTTATTCCGTTCTTCTTTCATAACGTATTCGGAAAAGAATCCAAGATGTTTTTAGGTGATGGAGGCTCTCTTTTAATGGGAATCACAATGTCGGTTTTTGTGGTGGAACTACTCAATGATAGGAATAAATATTTTGATATATGCTGTCCTGATTTAGGTGTTGTGCCATTGGCATTAGCCTTGTTGGCTATTCCCGTCTTTGATACATTGCGTGTCATGACAATGAGAATCATACGCGGGCGTTCACCGTTTTCTCCGGATAAGACTCATCTCCATCATCTGTTCTTCGATTATGAGTTTTCTCATGTGGGTACAACAGCATCAGTAATAGGTCTGAATCTCTTGGTTATACTTGTTTGGGCGTTATCGTATCACTTAGGTGGCTCTATTGAGGTCCAGCTGTATGCTGTTGCATCAGTAGCTTTTGCAGTAACTTTTGTTTTTTATCCTTTGATGAGACGAATTGAAAGAAAGGGAGGAAGACTGTATGAAGTTCTAAAGCGATTCGGACGAGCTACGCACATAGGGCATACTAAGGGCTTTATGAAGATTACAGCATTTTTAGATAGAAATTGCAATTATGAAACTGAATCCGAAGCTTAAACTCAGACAGGTGGGCAAGAAGTATATGGTGGTGGATGCCGAGACCGGGTCTGCGCGTATGACTAATGTGTTCACCTTCAATGCCTCTGCGGCCATGCTTTGGCAGAGGATAGGAACAGACTCGTTTGTGCCTGAGGATCTTGCGATGTGGCTTTGCGAGGCTTATGAAGTGGATCTGGCCACTGCCCGTGCGGATGTGGCGATGCTTCTCAATTGCTGGATTGAAGGCGGATTGGTGATAAATGGATAGAGAACTGCAGGCGCTTTTCGCTCTTGTCCGTGCAGGACTTTGGGGCAGATATGACGAGGCTATGGCCACTGCCTTTCCGCTTTCTGCGGATAGCTGGGAGTGCGTGTTCACTCTTGCGCGTCAGCAGACCGTCACTGGCATTGCTTTCAGGGGACTGGATTACCTCCCTGACGAGGCTGCTCCTTCCATGGGGTTGGCGGCGAAGTGGATGGCTTACGCTGACCGCATCGAGCAGAGCAATCAGACTGTAAATGAGACTCTTGCAATCCTGTACCGGCATTTTGAAGCCTCTGGGCAGAAGGCGGTGCTTCAGAAGGGACCTGGGGTGGCGATGATGTATCCCGAGCCTCTTTTGAGAGAGTGCGGGGATATCGATCTTTTCTTCCCTGAGAATGGTGAAAATGAGGATCCGTTAGCAGGGATTCCAGGTGCTGAAATGCAGGCTAAGCCGGATGAAAGCTGGGAGTATGTGGTGAACGGGGTGATAATTGAGCGTCATTCGCATCTTGTTGATATTCTTAGGCCTAAGTCAAGAAAGTTTGTCAATAAGCTGATTGCAGAGAAAGGGTTTGAGTCAGTCTGTGTTGCCGGATGCAATGTCCTGATTCCTGCTCCGGAAGTCAATCTTCTGCTGCTCAGTTCCCATATTCTCAAACATGCGTTTGGAGTTGGTATCGGACTG
>JAEIGA010006209.1_pt1 | contig 18180 bp, 15 predicted proteins | sample 9270691 | NCBI WGS metagenome assembly JAEIGA01 (sample SAMN17057246, study PRJNA624740) | gut metagenome | biome: biome; isolation source: fecal sample | host: Bos grunniens | place: China: Xizang | collected 2019
ATTGTGTTATAAATCATGGGAAAGAAATGATTTTAGGAACTAAAGCCATGATTGTAACTGGAAAACATTCATCTAGAAAAAATGGATCATTAGATGATGTTTTAAATGTATTAAATGAAAATAATGTTCCATATATTATTTATGATGATATTGAAGAAAATCCTTCAGTAGAAACAGTAATGAAAGCAAAAGAAATTGGTTTAAAAGAAGGTGTAGATTTCTTAATTGGTATTGGTGGAGGTTCTCCATTAGATGCAGCAAAGGCAATTTCATTAATGATGAAAAATCCTGAAGAAACAGAAGAAGTTTTATATCAAGCTAAAGTATTAAAATATTATCCTATTGTATGTATTCCTACAACATGTGGTACAGGTTCTGAAGTAACACCTTATTCTGTTCTTACATTACATAAACAAAAAACTAAACGTGGTATTTCTCATAAAATATTTGCTGATTTAGCTTTATTAGATGCAAAGTATTTAAAGAGTATGTCTTACAATGGATTAGTGAATACTTGTGTAGATGCGTTAGCTCATTTATTTGAAGGTCATTTAAATGCTAGATCAAACGAATTAAATCGCATGTATAGTAAAGAAGGTTTTGCTGTTTGGTCTAAATTTAAAAATGCATTACTTAAAAATGAAATTAATGATGAAGATTATGTTAATATGATGCATGCATCTATGATTGCAGGTCTAACAATTACTCATACAGGTACATCTATTCCTCATTCAATGGGATATCCTGTTACTTATGATTTAGGTATTGCTCATGGTAGAGCATGTGGAATCTTCTTACCAGGATTCATTGAAGCATATAAAAATAAAGATGATGTGAACGAATGTTTATCTTTATTAGGATTTAATAATGAAAAAGAATTTAGAAATTATATGGTTGAATTATTAGGTGTTGTAGAAGTCAAAGATGAAATTCTTGATAAAGCTGCAAATGATTTAATCGAAAATAAAGCTAAATTAAAAAACTTCCCATTTGAAATAAGTAAGGAAGAATTAAAAGGGTTAATAACAAAATAAGTGGTATAAAACCACTTATTTTTGTTTAATTAGATTGTATTTAATATCACACATGCTTGCAACATCTTGTGAGTGAGAAACGATAATAATACATTTATCATTGTTTGCTAGTTCTTTAAAGATGTCCATGATTTCTTTTTCTGTTTCAAGGTCTAAGTTACCTGTGGGTTCATCTGCAAGAATGATATCAGGATTAAATGATAATGCTCTTGCGATAGCTACGCGTTGTTGTTGTCCTCCAGATAAATGAAGCACACTACGGTTCATTTCATCTTCACTTAATCCAACGATTGCTAATAATTCTTTCGCTCTTTCTTTTTTGTTAATTCCTTTTACATTGGCAATATCCATTGATAGAATTACGTTTTCAATTGCAGTAAATTTAGTTAATAAGTTATAACTTTGAAAGATTACTCCCAGGTATTTACTTCTTAATTCATAAGTATCAATACTAGTGATGTTTTTTTCTTTAAAATAAATATCACCACTTGTTGGTTGTGCTAATCCAGATAAAATTGATAATAATGTTGTTTTTCCAGCACCTGATTTTCCGGAAATACAATAAATTTTTCCTTTTTCAAATTCATAAGATAAATCTTTTAATACAAGTGTACTTGTATAGGCAAATGATACATTTCTTAATGATAATACGCTCATATGTACCTCCTAATCTCTATTTGCTAATATCTTAAGTGGTTCATATCTCATAACGAATAAGACCGCTACACCACCAGATATTAGTGTTAATAAAATTGCAAGTCCAAACATTTGAAGAACAACGGTAAAATTCATGGCAGAATCAATTTCCGTAATCATTTCAGATGTATTACCCATGAAATCATTAAACCTATCTCCAAAGTTTCCTGACATTCCATCAGGTTTATTTCCTGTGTTTTCAGGCTTTCCACCTTTGTTTGGTAATTCATCACGACCAAAATTTTGTTCAATTTGGTTCATTTGGTTTGATTGAGAAGTGATTTGACTTTCAAGTAATGAATTTGTTACTGGGACTGCACTTACTGCCCCAATTCCAATACCTAATGTTACAGCTAACATCGTTACAATAAAGATTTCGATTAAGAATTGTAATGCGACATTTTTCTTTTTCATACCAATTGCAGTTAAAACACCAATTTCATATTTACGTTCACGAATATTAAAAATATTTAAAACAATTAAAATAATAGCACCAATAATTAAAATAACGATTAAAAAATATCCAGCCATTGTACTTAAAGTATTTAATGGGACTAAACTATTTTCATATGCAGTAATATCACTTGAACTAACAGTATATTTTTCATCTAAACCTAAAGTATAAACCTCTTCAGTAAATGTTTCGTAAGCTTCTACATCTTTAAATACATAAGTACCATTTAATGTAGTTTTTAAATCACTTTCATTTGCGTCAATCATCGATTGTAAGGCAATTGAACTCAAATAAATTTGATTTGCAGGATCAGTGGATTTCATTCCCATATTAGAAAAGAAATTTTCACTTGATGAATTAGATGAATAAATACCTACAACGTTTAATTCATAAGTTTCATCTTCATTATTAGGGTTTACTAATGTAATGACATCTCCTACACTTAATTCATTGTAAGTAGCTAATTCAGTTGAAATAATACAATCATTACTTAAAGTAGCTTCTTCAAACACATTTCCTTCAGTAATTGTAGAATTGCCACTCTTAAAATCTGTCATAGCGTTTTCACTGCTATAAGCAACAATTTGAAAATCACTAGATACACGATTTAAATTGCCCTTATCCATTCCTCCAAAACCACCGGGTGTATTTCCAGGGAAATTATTTGATGAGTTGGAACTTTGATTAGATACTGGTTCAATTTTATCTCCATTCAAAGAAATACTTAATGTGTAGTAGAACTCTTGAACAGTAGAAGCTTTCGCATATGTTTCATATTCTTCTAATGTTAATGAAGAAGTATTTCCCATTATATCTTGAAAACTATCTTTATCAAAATTTGGTTTTTCTCCATTCGAATCAGGGTTTACCATATTATTCATCATTGATTTTCGATCTATCGAAATGTTAGCTGTTATAGATAATCCTTCCAAAGTATTATTTTTCGCGTCATTAGCCGCTTGTCTTATTGATAATCCGATACAACTAGAAGTAGCAATTACAAGAACGATGATACCAATTAAAATATTGCGTCCTTTACTACGTGTAATACATTTCCATGCATTATTTAATATATACATAAAATACCTCCTTAAACATAAATTATTTTAGAATAAGATATTAAATTTTATATGATGAAAATGTGAAGATTAAATGAAAAAAACAATCCTTACGGATTGTTAGTTTTGTGCTTCAATAGCTTTTGTTTTCCAGTTTCCTTTTCTATAAATGATTGTAGTAATAATTGCACCTAATACCCATGATGTTAATAATGAGATAAAGATACTTTGGTGTGCTCCATTTGGTAATGTTTCACTTCTTGTAAGGAATGCAATTGCATAAGCTAAAGGTACACGAATAATAATTGTTTGAATAATTGAGATCCACATTGGTGTCATTGTATCACCTGCACCTCTCATAATTCCTGATAATGATTGAGTAACAGCAACAGCGATATAACCAACTGCAAGAATTCTCATCATACTCATACTTAAATCAACTAATTCTTGAGTATCAGTAAATAAGTGCATTAAATTATTTCCAAATAATAAAATAATTGCGGTAATAGTTGTTGATGTAGCGACAGCAATTAAAGTTCCTTGTTTTGCACCTTGTTCAACACGATCATATCTTCGAGCTCCAACATTTTGTCCTGCAAATGTAGTCATCGTATTTCCAAAACTGAAGTTTGGCATCATCGCAAAACCATCAACGCGCATAATAATAACATTTGCGGCAATTACCATTTCTCCAAAACTATTTGTAAGTGATTGAACAGTAATCATAGCTAGGGACATAATTGCTTGAGTTAAACCAGAAGGAAGACCTAATCTAATTAATGTTAATGTCGTATTTTTAGCTGGAATAAAGTGATGTGGTTTTAAATCAAATACATCTTTCATCTTAAGTAACTTTATTAAACATAAGAAGGCAGATACAGCTTGTGCGATTACTGTCGCAACTGCTACTCCACTAACTCCCATATTTAAATTTGCAACAAAATAAATATCTAATACAACATTAATTACAGTTGCAACTAATAAATAATATAAAGAAGAAACAGAATCTCCTAAACCTCTTAAAATTCCACATAAAATATTATAATAAGCAGTACCTGCAACACCAACTAAAAGAATTGTTAGATAACTTTGGCACCAATCAATGATACTTAAAGGAGTATTTAGTAACTCTAATAAAGGACGAATCACAATTAAAGCAATTACCATCATTACAAATGATGCGATAGCTGTTAATGTTATACAGTTACCAATAGATTTAGATAATTCTTCTTTTTGTTTTGCCCCAAAGTGTTGGCTTACCATAATACCAGCACCTGTAGAAATACCAACCATCAATACTAATAATAAGTTAAAAATAGGAGTAGCACTTCCTACAGCAGCTAATGCATTATCTCCGACGTATTTACCTACTACAATACTATCTACTGTACTATATAATTGTTGAGCAATATTTCCAATTAACATTGGAACTGCGAAAATAACAATTTTCTTCCAAGGGGTTCCTATTGTCATGTCAGAAGGACCAAAAAAAGTTTTTAAGTTCATATAATCTCCTTTCTAATAATTAGTTGTTTTGTCTTTTAAACATCTTTTTCCAATTGTAATATCCATATATATCATTAATAAAAAACATAATGAAACATACGACCATTGGAAAATAAGCCATATTTTCTAAACTAGCTAATACCCATAAAATAATTAACATAATATCATTAGCACAATATCCTAATGCATAATATGGACTTCTTAAGAATGATAAGGTAGAAGCAAAAAAACTTGTTGATATAGACAATGTACTAAAGATTAAATTTGCAGTATTGAAATATTTAAGTACAAAATAGAAAATAATTGTAACTAAAATAGTACCTATAGTTAATAAAATCCATTCTTTTTTATTAACTACTTTAATCTTAACTTCATTTGTATCTTCATATGGATGATTTAACCAAGAATAAATAACTGAAATTTCAATTGGTATATTTAAACAAGCATATGTTATTAATTCTCCATAATAATGATAATAAGTAGCTATAAATGCATAGATGACAGAAAATAGTATTCCGAATATATGTCCTACTACATGTCCTTTCGCTACAAATATCAAGGATGTAACTCCTATTAAAGATACAATTAAATTTAAATAATCTTTTTCAGGTAAAAATAAATATGATAATGATACTATAATTAATGAAAATACCCATAGTCTTCGTTCAAATATAGTTAACTGTTTAAATGAATCTAGTATCATAATTTCCTCCTAAAAAAACGTTCGAAAATCGAACGTTTATATTAAACATAATTTTTATAAATTAATCAACCTTTTTATATACAATTTCACCATTAATTAATGTCATTATACAATTAAAGTTATTATCTAAAATGGCAATGTCTGCATCATATCCAACTTGTAATCTTCCTTTATTAGAAAGGTTCAATAATTTCGCAGGATTAACACTTACCATTTCAACTAATTCAGGATAAGATGCATTTGTAATTTCTTTCATATTACGCATACATTCGTTTAGACAAGCAACACTTCCTGCAAGTCTTCCAGTTTCAGGTACATATGCTTTTCCATCTTTCTTTAAGATTTGAAGATATGAGAAATCATAATATCCATCTTTTAAAGATTTAGCGTTACATGCATCTGTTACTAAAATTAATCGTTTAGAACCAATTCCATTGTATGTCATCTTTAATACTTGTTCATCAATATGAATCTTATCAGCGATAATTTCACAGTAACCATTTGAATTAAATGCAGCTGTAACACAACCTGGGTCACGATGAGTGTGTGGAGACATCGCATTATATAAATGAGTAAATCCTTTTGCACCGTGATTAATGTGATCAATAGCTTGATTACATGTTGTATTTGTATGACCAATCATCATGGCAATATCATTTTCTTTACCAACTTCAAGTAATTTATCGGCATTAGGACAACTTGGACTATAAGTCATTGTTTTAATTAATCCTTTTTTAATAGAAATCATATCATTCATTTCTTTTTCATCATAATTTCTAATAAATGTAGGATCCATTACTGCTTTATATTCCATTGAAATATAAGGTCCTTCCGCATGAATACCATGAAAGATTGCACCTTTCGGTTGAACTGTATTTGCATAACAAGTAAGCATGTCCATCATTCTTTCGTGAGATACTACAGTACAACTACCTAAATAACCAGTAACACCATCTTTGATGACATCTTCACTCATTGCATTAATGACGTCTTGACTAGGGTATGTGAAATCATATCCCATAGAACCATGAATATGAACATCAATCATACCTGGAATCACTAAATTATTATTCGCATCAATCGTTTCGCAGTTTATATCTAAATGTCCAATTTCTTGTACTTTTCCATTCTTTATATATAAATCAATATTGTTATGTTCTGTATTTTCATCAACAATTAAATGAGCATTTTTAATTAATAGTTCCATTATTTACTCTCTCTAAATTCTTCTAAAATTTTAAATGATGCACTTGTACCAATTCTTTGAGCACCTGCTTCAATTAAAGCTTTACATGTTGCCCAATCACGAATACCACCAGCAGCTTTTACTTTTACTTCACCCTCAACTGTTTCAACCATAAGTTTTACGTCTTCAAGTGTTGCACCACCAGTTCCAAATCCAGTACTTGTTTTAATGAAGTCTGGTTTTACTTTTTTCGCAATTAAAGCTAATTGTTTGATTTCTTCTTTTGTTAGATAACAGTTTTCGAAAATAACTTTTGAAATAACATTTGCTTCTCTACAAATATCTACAATAACTTTCATTTCTTCTTCAATATAATCATATTCATGTAGTTTTACTTTTCCAATATTTACTACATAATCAATTTCATCAGCACCTTCTTCAATTGCTACTTTTGTTTCAAATGCTTTTACTTCAATTGTAGTTTGTCCTAATGGGAATGAAATTGCAGCTCCTACATGTACATCTGTATCTTTTAGATATTCTTTACATAGTTTTACAGGATATGAATTGATAGCTACCATTGCAGCACCAATTTCTTTTGCTTCTTTACATAATTGAATTAATTCTTCATCAGTAGAAAATGCTTTTAATAATGAATGATCAAAATATTTAGCTAATGTCTTTTCAGTTAATTGATTTGTGTTCATAAAATCACCTCATTTTTATGATATCAATTTCAAGTATTTTGTCAACTAAGTATGTACCTAAAAATAGTCTTGTTGCGATTTAGTTGAATAAGATTTATAATGTTAGTATTAGTGTTTGGAGTGATTGTATGACTAAGAAAAAAGGAATCTTATTCCCTTATATTTGGAAATATAAAGTTCATTATTTAATCGGGTTATTTATGTTATTAATGGTCGATTATTTAAATCTATTTATACCTCAAATAACAGGTGAAATTACAGATGGATTAACTTCTCATGCATTAAATGTAGATAGTTTATTAAAACTAATTATGAATTTAATGACATGTGTAGTTATGATTGCTTTAGGTAGAGTATTCTGGAGAACATTTATTTTAGGTGCTTCTAGAAAAGTTGAAACTGAAATTAGAAATGATATGTTTTCTAAGTTAGAAACTTTATCTCAAAATTATTTTAATAAGCATAAAACTGGTGATTTAATGACTCACTTTACAAATGATTTAGATGCATTACGTAATTCTATTGGTTTTGCGGTTGTAAGTGCATTTGATGCAGTTGTAATGACAGTAATGGTTATTTATAAAATGATGGCTTATGTTGATGTAGGATTAACTTTATTTACTTTAATTCCAATGGGTATTATTGCTGCTGGTAGTATTTATTTCATGGATCAATTTGAATTGAAGTTTACAAATAAGCAAACTGCATTTGGGAAAATGAGTGATTTAGTACAAGAAAGTATTACTGGTGAAAGAGTAATTAAAGCATTTGTACAAGAAGATAATCAAGATAAAGCATTTGAAAAAGTTAATACTGAAAACAAGAAAGCCAATATGGATGTAGTTAAATTAATGGCTACTTTTGGTCCATGTTTAGGATTTATTGTTGGTTTAGGTTATGCTATTGCAATCATCTATGGAGGTTATTTAGCGATTACAGCGCAAATTACGTTAGGTCGATTTGTTGCCTTTAACTCTTATTTAGGAATGCTTGTATGGCCTATGATTGCCTTAGGAGACAGTATTACTACATTCTCACAAGGAAAAGCTGCAGTAGGAAGAATTGGTCAAATATTTAATGAAATTCCTGAAATTATTGATGAAGATGTATTAGATATTGATACATTAAAAGGTAATATTTCTATTCATGATCTTACATTTGCATATGGAGAAAATCTTCCAAATGCATTAGAAGACTTAAGTGTAGAAATTAAACAAGGTGAAACATTTGCGATATTAGGTAGAACTGGAGAAGGTAAAACTACTTTAGTTAACTTATTATTACGTATGTATGATGTAAATTCAGGAACAATTGAATTTGATGGAAATCATATAAAAGATATTCCATTAAAAACATTAAGAAGTAATATTGCATATGTACCACAAGATAGTTTCTTATTTAGTGATACATTAGAAAATAATATTAAATTTGGAAAAGCAGATGCGACACATGAAGATGTCATTCAAGTATGTAAAGAAGCATGTGTACATGATAATATTATCGATTTCCCTGAACAATATGAAACAGTTGTAGGAGAAAGAGGAGTTACACTATCAGGTGGACAAAAACAACGTTGTGCTATTGCCAGAGCATTATTAAAAAATGCACCAATCTTAATCTTAGATGATTCTTTAAGTGCTGTAGATACAGATACAGAAGATCAAATCTTAGATAACTTAAAACAAAAACGTCAAGATAAAACAACAATTATGATTGCTCACCGTATCTCTACAGTTAAAAATGCTGATAAGATTCTAGTATTAGAAAATGGTAAAAAAGCAGAATATGGTACATTTGATGAATTAATGGCATTAGATGGAATCTTCAAAGAAATGTATGACAAGCAACAGCTTGAAAAGCAATTAAGTGCTAGTTAGGAGGAAGTATGGCTAAAATAATGAATGAAAAAAATGAAGCTATATACTCTGGTAGCATTGTAAAAAGATTGTTGACTTATGTAAAACCATATATCAAACAAATGGTACTATCGGTTGTATTAGTATTATTAATAACAGTATTTGAATTAAGTAAACCTATTTTAATAGGAGATGCCATTGATATTTATATTGAAGGATATAATACTCCATATGGTGTTGTAGAAGAAAGTGATTTATATTTTGAAGGACAATATCTATCAAAAGATGTGGAAAATGCATCATCATATTCACAATTAGTGTTATTCAATGAAGAATATTATTACTTTACAAATTTAAATAAAGAAGAAAGTAATAAATTATATGAAATGACACAAGATACTTTTGATGCAACCGTTTTAAAAACAAATGATGTTTCAAAATTATTCGTTGGAGATTTTGTAGGCACAAAAGTAAGTAGTGAACAATTAGAAGTATTAAGAAAAGATGATATTAATGGAATGTTAAGAACAGGTATTATATATATTATTGTATTAATTCTAAATTTAATATGTTCATATTCACAAACTTGGATCTTACAATTAACAGGACAAAATATCATTTATAAAATGAGAAATGAATTATTCCATCATATACATTCATTACCATTACGTTATTTTGATATTAATCCAGTTGGAAAAATTGTAACACGTGTTACAAATGACGTAGAAGGTTTACATGAAATGTATGCCAATATTATTGTTCGTTTATTCCAAAGTTCAGTAAAAATTATTGGATTAGCAATTGTTATGTTAAGTATTAACTTACAATTAGCATGTTATTCATTTATCTTATTACCAATCATTGGTGGATTAACTTACTTAAATAATAAATTATCACGTAAATTACATCGTGAAATTAGAAATAAAGTAAGTTCATTAAATACATTCTTATCTGAAAATATATCAGGTATGAAAATCATTCAAATATTCGCGAATGAAAATTTAAAATATAAAGAATTTACAGATAGAACACATGAATTATATAAAGCAAATTTCAAACAAATTTCTTTATTCTCATTCTTTAGACCTCTTATTTATTTTATAAGTCAAATTGCATTAGCAATCGTATTATATTTAGGTGGTAGCAATGTAATTGAAGGTACAATTACATTAGGTATGTTGTATATCTTTGTAAACTATATCTCTAGTTTCTTTGAACCAATTCAAGATATGGCTGAACAATTATCTACATTACAAAATTCATTTGCAAGTGCAGAAAAAGTATTTACTGTATTAGATGAAGTAAATCCTATTGTGGAAAAAGAAGAACCTACATTATTAAAAGATATTAAAGGTAAGATTGAATTTAGAAATGTTTGGTTTGCATATGAAGATGAAGAATATGTATTAAGAGATGTATCTTTTGTTATTAATCCAGGTGAAAAAGTTGCCTTTGTAGGAGCTACTGGAGCTGGTAAGAGTTCAATTTTAAATTTAATTGGACGTTACTATGATATTCAAAAAGGTCAAATCTTAATTGATGATGTTGATATTAAAGATTTAAGCATTTCTCAAATTCGTGAAGCAATTGGTCAAATGCAACAAGATGTCTTTATCTTTACAGGAGATATTAGCAGTAATATTCGATTAATGAATGAAGATATTAGTGATGAAACTATTAAAGCAAGTGCAGATACAGTAAATGCATCTCACTTTATTGAACAATTACCAAATAAGTATCACGAAGAAATGAGTGAAAGAGGTTCTACTTTATCAAGTGGACAACGTCAATTATTATCATTTGCACGTACTTTAGCCTTTGATCCTAAGATTTTAGTAATGGATGAAGCTACGGCAAATATTGATACTGAAACTGAACAATTAATCCAACAAGCACTAGAAAGATTAATGGAAGGTAGAACAACAATTATGGTTGCACATAGATTAAGTACGATCCAACATGCAGATAATATTATTGTCATGCATAAGGGTAAAATTAGAGAAATGGGTAACCACCAAGAACTTCTTGAAAAAGATGGAATTTACAAGAAGTTATATGAATTACAACTATATTCAGTTTAAAAGAAAAAAAGTGAAATCAATTGATTTCACTTTTTGTTTATCTTCTAGTACCTCCAGCACCACGACTAGATCCACCACTGTGATGACTTCTAGAACCTCCAAATGAACTTGGTCTTGATCCACCAAAACTTGGTCTAGAACCGCCAAAACCACCTGTGTGTCCTCCAAAACTGTTTCCACCACCGAAGCTATTGTATCGACGATCATTGAATTCACGATTTGGTCGAGGTAAGAATTGATTTGCATATCTACGAGGTGAAGGTCTAAATATTGTTCTACGATATGTTGGACCATATGAATAGTATCTAATTCTGCTTCTTGAAATAGCACGAATAATGACAATAAGAGCAATGAAGAATACAATCCACATTAATACTTCATTACCGAATAATAAAGTAGCTATAAATGCGCCAATACCTGCAACAATTGGATTACTTGAACTTTGTCCTGAATTACTATCGATTACAAAACTATTTTCAATAACTTTTAGAAATTGTTTTGTTGTTTTTAATACAGCTTGATCATAATTCTTAATTGCAAAGTCAGGTTCCATATAATTATCAATAATATCCCAAGCTTCACTATCAGTTAATACACTTTCGATACCTTTTCCCAAGATATAACAATAATTATCATTACCAATATCTAACACTAATAAGATACCATTATTATATTCAGAACTACCAATTCCCCATTCATTAAATAAACGATATGAGAAATCATATAAATCTTCATCTACAAAGTCAAATGTTGCGACAACAACATAACCTCCAGTTTCATAATCACTTGTTTGATTAATAGAAATTAATTGTTGTTCAACATCTTCACTTAATACAAATGCATAATCATTTACATAAATAGATTCATCTTGTTTAGGAATGTTTAATGCAAATACACTTGTTTGTATGAATAAGAAAGCTACAAGTATAGATAATACTTTTTTAATCAAAAGTATCCACTCCTTTCACTCCAGTTAATCCTTTAATTAAACTAGAAATAAATCCACTTGTTTCAGATTCATAATCTCTTACTTCAGCATTAAATGTAGAATATGCAATCGTATGAACAGCAGAATTAAATGTAGCTTCATAACGGCTTAACATTGATTTATGTTGATCAGTTAAAGACTCACTTCTCACTAAACCAATTGCGACAGGATAGATATCCTTAACTTGATCATACCACTTACTATAATCTTCAATAGTTTTATTTTCTTTGAATTTGTTATGTAATTGATTTAGAGAAACAATGTTTTCATTGTTTCCTAAATCATATAGTTTTGATAATGATAAGAAATAAGATAAACTATCATCAATTTTAGTTAAATCATAATGAACTGACAATTGATCATTTTTCTCACCATTCATAAATACATTTTCTAAATGTTTAACTTTGTTCTTTAATTGAGTAGAACCATTAAATACACCACATGCAAGAACTACTAAAATTAATAGAATTTTAGTAAATGAGCTTTTCATTATTCACTAACCTCTAATAATTTATTTTTAAGTTCAGTTTCAATTCTTCTTAATTCAGTTTCTGCAGCACGACGTTTTTCACGTCCTTCTTGATTAATTGCCATTACTTCATTTAATGTATCAATTAATTGTTGGTTAGTGTATGTTAATGTTTCAATTTCTACAATACCACGTTCTGCTTCTTTTGCAGTTTCAACAGTTGCCATTTTTAATGTATCAGCATTTTTCTTTAATAATTCATTAGTAAAGTTAGTAACTTCTCTTTGAGCTTCCATAGCTTCTTTAGAGTGTTCAATACCTAAAGCTAATACCATTTGTGATTTCCATAAAGGAATTGTATTAGTAAGAGTAGATTGAATCTTTTCAGTCATTAAAGTGTCATTATTTTGAATTAAACGAATTTGAGGACCCATTTGAACACAAATCATACGTGTTAATTCTAAGTCATGTAATTTCTTTTCAAAACGATCACAGTAATTAGCATAATCATTAGCAGCTTGACTATCTTCAGGTAATTGAGAAAGTTTAGCTTTTTCAACTAATTTCTTTAATTCAACATTTCTAGCTTCTTCTAATTTCTTTTTACCTGCAAGAATATACATTGTTAGATGTTTATAGTTTTGAAGATTGTGATTATATAATTCATCTAATAAAGCGATATCTTTCATTAATGTAATTTGGTGATCTTCTAAAATACCAGCAATTTTTTCTACATTAATTTCTGTTTTATCATATTTAGCTTTTAATGAACTAATTTTATTTGCAGATTTTTTAAATAATCCGAAGAATCCTTTTTCTTCTTCAGTTGCATCAAATGATTTTAACTCAGTAACTAAACCAGTTAACATATCTCCAACTTTACCTAAATCTTTAGTTCTTACATTTTCTAAAGCGTTATCAGAGAAATCAGCAATTTTCTTTTGTGCATCTCCTGCATAATTTAAGATTACATTTGTATTTGTAATGTCAATTTGTTTAGAGAATGCTTCTACTTGTTGTCTTTCTTCTTCAGTTAAAGAATCTTCAATTTTAATTAATTCTTGTTCTTGTACTGGTTCTTCTACTTTAACTTCTTCTACAACAACTTCTTCTTTCTTTTCTTCTTGAGGTAATACTAATTTTAATTCTTCTGCCATGTTCCTATCTCCTTTATTATCCTAATTCTTTCAGCATGCTATCAAATACTTTTAAATCTACATTAACATCCATTGCTTTACCAGCATATAAGTCATTGTAGTATTTATTGAAAGCAACACTTGCATTATTAAGTGTAGCTTCAATTTTTTCTTTAGAAACTTTAATATTGTCTACGACAATCTTTGCATCTTCGAAATCTACGTAATGTTTCGCCATATTTACGATTTCATCTAAATAATATCTGAAATATTTACGTACATCTCTTTCAAGTTTTTGATTTTCTTCTAAGTATTCAATGATTAAATCACTTGTTTCAATAATTGATTTTAAATCATTTTTAACTTCAACATTTTTAATTTGATTTTCATAATGTCTTAATGCAGTTATTTTTTCAACACCTAATTTTACTAATTCTTCTACTTCAGTAGAGATATATTCTTTAGGTACTTCTATTTCAATGATTTGATCTTTAAATACCTTTGCAGCTTTTAATCCAAAGATACTTGCACATCCAATTCCTGCAGTTAATAACCAACTACTTAATTTATACATTGGAAGTATAAACGTTAGAAGAATCATTATTCCACATCCAATATAAAATGGCATTGGAGAAGGAATTACTTTTGTTTCTATGTTCTTTTTCATTTATTCACTTCCTTTCTTGAAATCTTCTAAGATTAAAATATCATCATCTGCATCTCTCATAGAATGTTGAATCATTGCTTTTTCAACCATTGTTCTTGCAAGACGACCATTTCCACCTTCAATTTCATTTTTCTTTTGTAAGATTTGAATTAATTCATCTTTCGCATTTTCATCAATGATGTAATCATTTTTCTTTGCATTCGAACAAGCAATTTCATATAATTGTTCTCCATTATAATCATTGAATGTAAGAATGTTCGCAAATCTTGATCTTAATCCTGAGTTTGCAGTTAAGAATTCATTCATTTCTTTTTCATATCCAGCCAAGATAACAACTAAATTATCTCGATAATCTTCCATACATTTTACTAATGTATCAATCGCTTCTAATCCAAAACTATCATTTTGACCACGATATAATGAATAAGCTTCATCAATAAATAATACACCACCTAATGCACTAGAGATCACTTGACTTGTTAGTACCGCCGTATGACCTACATATTGACCTACTAAATCTTTACGTGTAACTTCAATTAAATGACCACTTTCTAAAATATCACTCGCTTTTAAATATTGTGATAAAATACGCGCTACAGTAGTCTTACCAGTACCAGGATTACCTGTAAAGATCATATGCTTACTCACATCAGCACTTTTCTTTCCTTGCGCCTTACGCTTTTGAATAGCCTTATAGTAAGTTTTTAAAGAATATAGATATTCTTTAATATTATCTAATCCAACTAAACTTTGTAACTCAGCATCAATACTTTCAAAATTACTTAAATCTTGTTTTAAACATTCGATTTTTTCATTATTTAATAATAAATAAATCTTATTATCTTCACATACTAATTCAATACAATCTTCAAACTTATATTCAATTAACTCTTCAAATAAATCATCTAATAGAATATCCACACTATCAAATACTAAAACATCTATTAAATTCTCTTTAATATCAACTTTTAATTGTCTTTGTACTCGATCCTTAAATTCAACAATCTTACTTTGAATATATTCCTTTTTATCATTATCATTTAATTTCTTAAATTCAATACATTCATCAATACTCTTAACTAATGGAGTACCATATTTATCTGTAAAGTCATTTAAAGAAGTATGACACAATAATAAAATATGTTTATTTTTCCATGTTAATTCACTTATAGCACCTTTTACTAATTGATTATTCGTTTCTTTTAATAATCCTTGAGATTCTACATAGCGATTCATTAATGGAATTTTTTTATCTTTTAATAAAGAGTACATTGATTGAGAAAAGGCAATTGGTAAACATTCAATATGATCAAAGATAACAATTTGACTATCTCCATATAAACAATTGTACATATCTTGATAGAAAATCTCGATTTTAGAAGAACTATTCGAGAAATCTACTTTACTAACATTAGCAGAACTAATATGTTGGTTTTGATATAAATAAGAAGCACAATCTTTTAAAATATCTTCAATATTTCGATAATTATATAACAATAATGAAGCTTCATTTTTTTCTAATACTTTTGTTTTATTAATAAAGTTTAATACATCATGAATCATTTCATCATAATGCCATTTATCTATTAATTTCTTTTCAATATCTTCAATCGATTCATTAGTAAATTCTTCTTCTACTTTCGTTTCATATTTAATACCAAAATCTTTTTCAATTTCTTTATTAATTCTATCAATATCTTTTTCTAAAGCAGTAGATTTTAATTCTTCTAATTGTTTCTTTTGATATTCAAGTATACTTTCCAAACTATTTGTAGACATACTCATCGATTTATTTCTAGAAAAAGTTTTTTCTAATAACTCTTGTCTTAATTTATCTTTTTTACTCATAGTTATCCCTCTAAATAATTATATCACGATTTTGTTAAGAAAAAAGAACACATTAAGTGTTCTTTTCAAATAGTCTAGAAATTAATTTTCTTTGTTGGAAATATGTTCTTAATAATATTTAAGTTTTATAAAAATTTGTAAAAGAATCTTAAGTTTTTTCGGTTATTTTGTCAATGAAATGTGTATATAAGAGTAAAGGGGAGAAATTGTATTGATATTGACAAGAAATGAGTGATGAAAATGAAAGAAAATGCATTAAGAAGGCGATTAGAAACAAGTTTATATTCTATTTATGATGAATATTTAGATGAAAAATCAAAGAAAAGATTTGAAATGGTAAAAGAGAGTGATCCATATATAAATCAAGTGATTGAAGAAGTGTTAGATTATGTTATTTATGAGCTACCATTAGATGAATTTGTAGTTGAAAAATTGAGAGGTGATAAAAATGTTAAGTATTGAACATCTTACAAAATATTATGGTGATAAAATTGGCGTAAAAGATTTAACAGTGAAAGTAAAAAAAGGAAAAGTATTAGGTATTTTAGGAAGTAATGGTAGTGGTAAGACTACAACATTTCGAGTTTTATTAGGTTTATTAGAAAAAAGTGAAGGTAAGATCAAATATGATGGAAAAGAATTAGATTTTACTGATAAATGTTTATTTGGATACTTACCAGAAGAAAAAAGTATGTTAAGAGATTTAAAAGTAACCGATCAAGTATATCATTTAGCTCGACTAAAAAAATTAGATGATGAAATTATTAAAGAAAGATTAGATTACTGGCTTAAGTATTTAAATATCGAAAGATTTAGAGATTTTAAAGTTCAATCATTATCGAAAGGTAATACACAACTTGTACAAGTGATATGTGCTTTAATCCATGATCCTAAAATTGTCATTTTTGATGAACCTTTAAATGGATTAGATTTAGAAAATGTAAGTTTATTTAAAAGATTATGTCAAAAGTTAAAACAAGAAGGAAAAATCATTTTAATAAGTTCTCATCAATATAATAATATTGAAGATTTAGTAGATGATGTAGTTTATTTAGATAGAGGAAATACTTGTTTTAAAGGGAATTTGATGACTTTAAAGAAAAAGTTTAGTCAAAGAATTTTAGTGTTAGATGAAAAACTAATTGATGAAGATGATGAAGGTGTTGTTTCAATTACGCAAATTGGAAATAAATATCATATTAAATTAGAAGATGAAAATATTGCGAATAATTATGTCAAACAATTAGTAAAGGATAAAGGAGTATGTTTTTCGTTAGAGATGATCTCCTTACAAATGATGATTAAGGAGGTTTTAAATGAAAGAACTTGTTAGTTTTTCTTTAAGAAGAAGATTTTTTAATGGTACAACTATTTTATTAAATGTTTTATTATGTATAGTTGCTTGTGGAGTTTTATTTGCAGATAAAGTATTAGAAGTTATTAATCCAAATATGTTTGATGATCAAAGAATATATTTAAATTTAGATGATGTTGTAGAAGAAACATTAATGAATTTAGATGTTGAAGGTGTTGAATTTGTTGTGGATGATAGAGAATATAGGGTTTTAATTGAAGAAAATCCTAAAGCATATGTTTTATATTATGATGATGGTTATAAAGTAGCTAGTTATTATTCTATTGATGAGAATTTAGTGGATGTTTTAAAAAGTATGATGGAAAGAGTACATGAAACATTAACATTATCAACTGCTTTAACACTTGAAGAATTTGAAATGTTGAATCAAGAATTAGAATTAAAGAATGTAGTAATACAAGAAAATGTATCGATGG
>JAEIGA010006210.1_pt1 | contig 18180 bp, 16 predicted proteins | sample 9270691 | NCBI WGS metagenome assembly JAEIGA01 (sample SAMN17057246, study PRJNA624740) | gut metagenome | biome: biome; isolation source: fecal sample | host: Bos grunniens | place: China: Xizang | collected 2019
AACAGCATCTACCATAGTAATTCTTTCGAATGGTTTTCCCAGATCCATCTCAATTCCGTTGTAAACAATCTGAGTTGTTCCCAGAACTTCCTGTGCAACGTAACGATACATGTTTTCTGTCAAATCCATCATGCCATGGTAGTCTGTGTATGCCTGGTACAATTCCATCAGTGTAAATTCTGGGTTGTGACGAGTGTCAACACCTTCGTTACGGAATACACGACCGATTTCGTATACTTTTTCCAAACCACCAACGATCAATCTCTTCAAATACAATTCCAGAGAAATACGCATCTTGAAATCTTCATCCAATGCGTTGGAATGTGTAATAAATGGTCTTGCTGCAGCACCACCAGCGTTAGATACCAACATTGGTGTTTCTACTTCGATAAATCCCTGTCCATCCAGATATTTACGAATTGTGCTGATAATTTTGGAACGTTTGATAAAGGTATCTTTTACTTCTGGATTCATAATCAAATCCACATATCTCTGACGGTAACGCAGGTCTCTGTTTGTCAAACCATGGAATTTTTCAGGAAGAACCTGTAAACTCTTAGACAACAGCTCTACTTTAGATGCATGAATAGAGATTTCACCTGTTTTTGTTTTAAACACTTCACCTGTGATACCAACGATATCACCGATGTCCATCTTTTTAAATGCTTTGTATTCTTCTTCTCCGATGCTGTCTCTTGCTACGTAAGACTGAATGTTACCTTTTAAATCCTGAACATTACAGAAAGAAGCTTTTCCCATAACACGTTTGGACATAACACGTCCTGCGATGGAAACTGTTTTTCCTTCGTAAGCATCAAAATTATCTCTTAAATCTGCACTGTGATTGGTTACGTCGTATTTTGTAATCTGGAATGGGTCATTGCCACTTTCCTGAAGCTCAGCTAATTTTTCACGACGAACTTTTAATAACTGGTTAATATCCTGTTCCTGAACCTGTTTCTGCTGTCCTGCCACGTTTATTTCTCCTTTATCTTTTTTATAATATGTGTCTAAACTATATTTAGATATTTCTCTGGATTTTTAATACCTGATATGGAACAATGCTTCCATCTGCCAATTCAACTTCAACGATATCCCCAACTTTTGCTCCAATCAAAGCTTTTCCTACTGGAGATTCGTTAGAAATTTTACCCTGCAAGCTGTTTGCTTCTGTAGAACCAACCAACTGAAATTCCATTTCTTCGTCATAATCCATATCTAAAACATCTACTTTACAACCGATGTTGATAACATTTGCATCAACTTCATCTTCGTCTACTACTTCTACGTTTTTGAGAATTTTTTCAATTTCTTCAATACGAGCTTCAATATCTCTCTGCTCGTCTTTTGCTGCATCATATTCTGCATTTTCAGATAAGTCACCCTGTTCTCTTGCTTCTTTGATTTTCTGAGCAACTTCTCTACGCTGGTTTACTCTCAGGTCGTCCAGCTCTTCCTCTAATTTTTTCAGTCCTGCATATGTCAGAATATTTTTCTTTGCCATTGCTTTGTTTCCTTTCTATACATTACACTATTGCTATGAAAAAGTTTAAAAAACTTTCCCCTGAAATAAAAACCTTTTCCACCTCATAACAATCACTGTATTATAATGGAATCTTAACAAATTGTCAACACTTTTTATATTTTCCAAGTTTCAAGCATTTCCAAAAGTTGTTCCATCGTTTCCACTTCATTCACTGCCCCACGAAACTTCGCAGAACCTGGAAATCCTGTCATATACCAGGAAACGTGTTTTCTCATCTCGCGAATCCCAATAAACTCACCTTTGTATTTTGACTGCAATGCAGCATGACGCACAATCGTGTTTTTAATTTCTTCAAAATCTGGTCTTCCAAGTAATTCACCCGTATCCAGATAATGACAAATCCTGCTAAAAATCCAAGGGTTGCCCTGAGCAGCACGCCCAACCATAATACCATCGCATCCTGTCATTTCTAACATCGCCTTTGCACTTTCTGGCGAATCTACGTCCCCGTTTCCGATTACTGGAATCGAGACTGCCTCTTTGACTTGGCGGATAATATCCCAATCTGCCTTGCCTGAGTAAAACTGCTGTCTGGTTCTTCCATGAACTGCAACTGCTGCGGCTCCACTATCCTCGATAATCTTCGCAATCTCCACTGCATTCACACAAGTGTCGTCAAATCCCTTACGAATCTTAACCGTCACAGGTTTTTCTATTGCTTTTACAATCGAAGAAACAATTTCACCCACTAATTTCGGATTCTTCATCAAAGCAGAACCCTCTCCATTGTTGACTACTTTTGGCACTGGACATCCCATATTGATGTCTAAAATCTCAAAAGGGCGCTCCTCAATCTGTTTGGCAATCTCACTCATAATCTTAGGGTCTGAACCAAACAGCTGAAGCGCAACTGGGCGTTCCGCCTCCTCAATTTTCATCAAATCTTCTGTGTTTTTATTCTTATATAAAACAGCTTTTGCACTGACCATTTCCATGCACAAAAGGCCTGCTCCTTGTTCCTTACACAAAAGTCGAAATGGCAAGTCCGTTACCCCTGCCATCGGTGCCAATATTACATTATTTTCAAGATTGACATTTCCAATCTGAAGTCTCATCTTATCTCAATCCTTATTTTTTACTCAAAGTTTAAAATTCTATACTTTCGATATCTTCATTCAGGAAAAACACACGAAAATACAGTTCCAGTGCCTGTAAAAGTTCTTTCTTTTCTTCCTGAATCTTTTTGATGCGCAAAATACTTCCAATTTCATCATACATAGCATCTGCGTCTAATGCTTCTGTTTTAAATTCCAAAGTTCCATCTTCGTCAAATTCCATCGTAAATACACCACCAATTTCTTCGGTGTACATTACGCATAAAATCTGTAATTCCTCTTTAATCTGTGTTGGAAGTGCATCAAAATCCTGATTAAAATAATATTTCTGTTCGTAAGCACTTGCTCCACACAAAACAACACGATCTGAGTACATAATTCTTCCTCCATTTATCTTTGTAAAATGTTTCTATTTTTCATGATCACTTCATAACTATACATAACTATACAATCCGCGTACCGATACTTCCCCTGCATAAACTGCTTCACAGGTTCCATCTTCTTTCTTTACAAGAAGTTCTCCCATACGATTAATTCCCAATGCAATGCCTTCGTATTCGCTTCCTGGCTGTAAGACGCGTACAGGCTGATTTTGATTAACTAACACTGCCTCATATCGTTCCTTAAGATTGGTAAAATCTTGCGTTTTCAAAAATTCTTGATAATTTCTATCAAACGCTTTCAAAACTGCACCAATCAATTTCTCTCGTTCGATGTAATATCCACACTCTAAGCGCAAGGAAGTTGCTTTATCCACAAGCTCATCTGGAAAATTCACTGTATTTACATTCATGCCGACACCGATGACAAGATATTCCATCTGTATGCCTTCCATTCCCATCTCTGTGAGGATTCCTACAAGTTTCTTCTTATTTAATACCACATCGTTAGGCCACTTAATCTGTGTCTTCACACCAAATTCCTGTTGGATTGCTTCTACCACCGACAGTCCCATAACAAGAGTCAACATAGATGCTTTGTCAGGAGAAATCTTTGGGCACAACAAAAGTGACATATACACCGATGTTTGACTTGGAGATTCCCAGCTTCGACCTCTTCTGCCTCGACCGTTTGTCTGGGTTTCGGCTAGGATTAATATCTTGTCCGAAGAATCATTTTTCAACAAACCCTCCATAGCCAATCGTCTTGCCTGCGTATTCGTAGAATCAATCACATCATAGTAATATATGGGACAATCCACTTCTATATTCTCGAAACAATAACTCATTTGCACACCTGATTTATGCACCTAACGTTGCAGCCATAACAGCTTTGATTGTATGCATACGATTTTCAGCTTCCTGGAATACTTTTGAACGTTCACTCTGGAATACTTCATCCGTAACTTCCATCTCAGTCAAACCAAATTTTTCTCCGATTTCTTTACCAATTTCCGTTTTCAGGTCATGGTAAGATGGCAGACAATGTAAGAAAATCGCCTGTTCTCCAGCTTTATTCATTACATCCATCGTTACTTTGTATGGTGTCAAGTCATGGATTCTTTCTTCCCAAACTTTGTCAGGTTCACCCATAGAAACCCATACGTCTGTACAAATTACATGCGCACCTTTTACGGCTTCTTCTACATTTTCTGTAAATGTCAAAGTTGCTCCTGATTCTTTTGCATATTCCTGGCACTGTGCAACCAATGCTTCATTTGGAAAATATTTCGAAGACGTACAAGCAACAAAATCCATACCCATCTTCGCACAGGCAATCATATAAGAGTTACCCATATTAAATCTGGCATCTCCCATATATACTAATTTCAATCCTTCTACTTTTCCAAAATGTTCCTTAACCGTCAACAAATCTGCCAACATCTGTGTTGGATGATATTCATCGGTCAGACCATTCCAAACTGGAACACCTGCATATTTTGCCAAATCTTCTACCGTTTCCTGTGCAAATCCACGATATTCAATTCCTTCAAACATACCACCCAAAACTTTTGCAGTATCTTCAATACTTTCTTTTTTACCCATCTGAGAGGATTTTGGATCAAGATATGTAGTTCCCATACCCAAATCATGAGCTGCCACTTCAAATGCACAGCGTGTTCTTGTGCTTGTCTTTTCAAAAATCAGTGCCACATTTTTTCCACGCAGAGTATCCACCAAAATTCCACTTTTCTTTTTTGCTTTCAATTCTGTAGCCAAATCCAACAAATAATAGATTTCCTCTGTTGTAAAATCTTTCAATGTAAGAAAATGTCTCCCTTTTAAATTCATAATAATCGTCCTCCATAATATTCTCAAACTCCACATCATTTTTGTTATTCAAAATACATCGTAAACAATGGGAACCTGGATTTTTCTTCCCAATCCATTTCTTCCATTTTCTGGCGCACCATCGCTTCTAACTGCTCTAGCGTATAAATCTGATACTTCGGTACACGACACATCTTAGCAGTCGCCTCTAAAATGGATAAATATAATTCTTTGTAATTCCAATCTCTCGATAACTTCAATTCCACAGCCAATGCCGGAAAGACGATTTCGCACATACCTCGAAGCCACTGTTCGCGCCCTCCCGCAATGCGATACCCTTCCATAAAACATTCCAGCTTCTCTTCTGAAATTTGAAGTAGATGATTTAAATAATAGCACTCTTTTTCATTTTCTTCAATATAGTAAATTCGCCCTTTTAAATCATAAAGCATTCTTTTTGCATCATAGTAACCGATTTTCATATTTCGAATGCTTTTTTTCGCATCAAACTCAATAATATTTCCCAAATCTACTCTCGGTTCAATATAATATACATTTGTATCCTCTGGAATTTTTACTTTTTTGGTACGCCCCATGCCAAAAATTCGAATCACAATAATATCTTTATAATCTCTTTGAATCAGCGAACTAATTGGAATATTATCTACCACTCCACCATCCAAATAAAGTTTTTCATGCAGCTTCTCAAGCTTAAAAACAGGAAATAAATAGGAACTTGCCAAAAGAAAATCCTTCATAAGACCTGGCTCTACCGTCTTCATATCTACATCTAGTTCCTTAATATCATCAATACGAAGGGTCTTAACATATAATTCTCTTGGTGAATTGCGGATTTTTTCTTCATCTACATATTCTTCCAGCATCTGCTTTAGAGGAGTTACATCCATACCACGTTCTTCCACCATATCTTTGATACTCGAGAGCATCTGAGGAAGCGGCATTTCTAACTCCATAATCTGACGCATCTTCTCATCATCTACCTCCATAACTTTTGAATATGTCAGTTCACTCCAAAGTTTTTCGGCCTGTTCAAGTTCATCCATACACATCATAGCGCCATTAAGTGCGCCTACACTTGTCCCTGCAATCCCCTTAATTGAAATCCCAGCCTCTTCTAATGCCTTCCACGCACCAACTTGGTATGCACCCTTAGCACCTCCACCTTCCAAAACGATACCATATTGTTTACTTCCATCGATAGACAGCTTCATACGACACACCTTCCCTTATCACAATTTATCAAAACTCCCAAAAACGCAAGGGGACTACAAATCCATATATTTATCCTTTGTAGTCCCCCAACATTTTTCTATTCACTTTTTCATTCGTACTTATTTGTCATTCATGATTTCCTTCAAAGAAGTAGCAAGCCCTGCCATTCCCTGTAAATTAGAAGGAACGATAATCTTTGTTGCATTGCCATTTGCCATCTGTGCTAACGCTTCTAGGCTCTTTAATGTCAATACAGATTCATCTGCACCTGCTTCTTTTAAGAAACGAATACCGTCTGCATTTGCTTGCTGTACTTTCAAAATCGCCAGAGCTTCACCTTCGGCTTCTTTGATCATTTTTTCTTTCTGTGCTTCTGCTCTTAAGATTGCTGCCTGTTTTTCTGCTTCTGCGTCCAAAATTGCGGAAGCTTTCTTACCTTCAGCCACCAAAATCGTAGATTTTTTCTCACCTTCTGCAATCAGAATCGCTTCACGACGTTCACGTTCTGCTTTCATCTGTTTTTCCATCGCTTCCTGAATCGCTGCAGGAGGCATGATATTCTTTAATTCCACACGATTTACTTTAATTCCCCAAGGGTCCGTTGCCAAATCTAAGGCTGCACGCATCTTGGTATTGATGACTTCACGAGAAGTTAAGGTTTCGTCTAACTCCATATCACCAATGATGTTTCGCAGTGTAGTTGCTGTCAGATTTTCAATTGCCATAATTGGACTTTCTACACCGTATGCAAATAACTTAGGGTCTGTAATCTGGAAAAATACAACCGTATCAATTCTCATCGTTACGTTATCTTTTGTAATTACTGGCTGTGGTGGGAAATCTACAACCTGTTCTTTTAAATTTACGCGTTTTGCAACTTTATCGATAATTGGCATCTTCATATGCAGACCTGCATCCCAGGTTCCCTGATAAGTTCCTAATCGTTCGATAACAAATGCTCTTGCCTGTGGCACTACCTTCACGCAAGAAGATGCTACTGACGCAGCAATAATAATAACAAAAATTAAACCAATAATCCAATCCATAAACATTCTTCCTTTCTTAATTGCTTTCTTATTTAAATTTTTCAAGTGCTATTTCTAGCAGACTTTACGTTTTACAATCAGTTTGACTCCGTCTACTTTCTCAATCACTACAATCGTACCTGTCTCAATGATGTCTTCATTACTGTTGGTTCGTGCAGTCCACTCCATTCCTCCAACGACAACCTGACCTTTTGCCTGCAGATTATTAATTTCTGATGTTACGACAGCTTCTTTTCCGATTATCGTATTGATATTTGTCTTTTCGCGACTTTTATTCAGATAACGAAGCGCGATTGGTCTTGTAAAATACAATAACAGAATAGAAACTACCAGAAACACAAGAACCTGTACTAAGCCTGGTGCATGCATCAATGCCGTAAAGAAAGCAGCTAAACATCCTCCCGCAAACCATAGTGTAGTAAGACCCAACGTAGCGACTTCAATCATTAGCAGTAGAATCATAAGTCCCAGCCAAACAATCGCGTCCATACTCTTGCCCCCTTTTATACACTCCTGTGCTAAATTTGATATGCTTATTATACACTATTCCTTTTTAAAATACAATAAAAAGGAAGATTCAGAAATGTTATGTTTTCATTTCCGAATCTTCCCTATGTAGCTATATATATGAACTATTTTTTAATAGATATTTTAATAAAACTGGTGATTTCCAATTCTGAATCCTTTTCCATATCCAGTATTGAAGAACAAGCAGTTACCAACTGGATTAGAACCGTTTAAGGCATCTTTGGCAGCTCTGTAACATTCTTCGTTTGCACCTTTGCTCAATACACGTGCAAATCTACCAGATGCTACTGGAGAAAACTGACCTTTCTGTTTGATAACTTCCGCAATTGTATTTGGGAATTTATTGCTTTTTACTCGGTTTAATACAACAGCACCTACCGCAACTTTTCCCTTATAAGATTCACCTTCTGCTTCACACTGAATAATCGCAGCCAGCATATCCAACTCACTCTTGGTTGCATTCATTGCAGAACCCTGGTTTGTGGAAGTTGATGGTTTTTTCTCTGGTTCTTTTGGTGCAGTCATTTCTTTGTATGCTTCCATTGTCATTGCTACGGAATCTACAATCTTAATATCTTCTACACTCATGTAAGCGGTTGTTTTTTTGTCCAGCTTCACTCTATACCAATTACCAATCTGTGCTAAGATTTCTACTTCTACACCTTTGCTTTTTTTAGCAATAACATCAGATTTAGAAAATGGATGGTTCATAACTTTTGCATTCTTTGTAGTAACTGTTCCTGTCACACCATGCACATCGTTATATACTTCTTTCGCTTCTTCGCCAAAAACAAGGTATTTTGTCAGCATATAGCCTTCAATGTCCCCAGATTTTACTTTTGTCCATTCTTCTCCATATTCCACAACTTCTACGTAAGAACCTTTTGTAAGAACACCTACTCTTGTAGACCCTGTGCTTTTATCTTTTCTAATACTTGCATATTCTTTTACGTTTGTAGCTGCAGCTCGGTCGTCCCAATCCTGTAATCTTAAAATACGGTTAATATCGCTGACAAATTCTAATCCAGATGTTTCTGCCAAAACTTCTGTTCCAATGCTTGCGAACATCATAAATACCGCACCGATAACTCCTGCTAATTTCAAACCTTTTTTTATCACGACGAATACCTCCAACCTAATTTCCGTCTAAATGTATCTTTTATTTTCGAACTTTTTAAATTTATTACAAAGTTGTTAACTCTTGTTTACGTTTTGCATTCTAACAAACTTAATATGTAAAGTCAAGCATTACTTTTGCATTCGTTTATCATTTTCCTATATTTGGTAGTTTTCTATAAATTTCTACATCTTTCTCGGATATTTTTATTCAATGGTTATGTAACATTTTTGTAATATTCATAAGATTTCAAAGACCTTCCTCATAGAACGAAAAAAGCCGATAGTAAAAAATCATTTTTACTATCAGCCATTTTTCTTAATAATTATAAAGAAGGCATATCTGTTCTCTTAGGATCTAAGATTTGACTTGCATCAAACAAATCATCTAATAAGTTTGCCCCCTTATGAACATCGTTCCACAAACGGTATCCATCGAGATTTCTTCTTCCCATTCGAACATAATTGTCACGAATCTGCAAATAATACTGTGAGGAGTCTACGTTACAGAAATAATTAAAGCCTTCACTCTTCAAATACTGGAATTTTGCATTATCATCGCTATAACCACGCCAGTTTCCAATATCTTCGCCATGTGCAAAGATAATAATGTCTGTTTTACCAACTAATGGTTCCACATATGCTTTCCATTTTCCTGTATCTGTTTTAATTCTTTCTAAAGAAGCTGAACCTACAGCCACATGTCCCCATGTATGACTCGCAAATTCCCAACCATTGGCTTTGATAGCATCTGCTACTTTTTTCGCTTCCGCGCACTCTTCATCCCAGTTAAAATCTGGATGTTTTTCCAGCCAAGCTTTCTGATCCCATGTCAGATTTTCACCAGTTTTGTATGCAATGTCTGTTCTATAACCCAAAACACCATTATATCCTGTCATTGCAATAATTCCTTTTGCGCCTTTATAAGAAGCGTCTGGATGTTCTTCTACGAATTGATCCAACAATGGCACACAGTCATAAGCACCTGTGATAATGCTTCCATCTTTCTGTGTATATTCACAAATTGGTTCTCCGTTTTCATCCAGAATCATCTTTGTTGCAATTCCTCTGTTATCATAACTGTGATAATAACTTAAATCGTCCAAAGAAAGAACATATGCTTTCTTTCCTGCTGGCAAAAGCAGGTTGTCGTTCTTTACAAAGTGTACCGTTCCGTCTTCATCTGTGGTTTCAATTACAAGGTCACGAATGCTGACTAAGACATAACCATTGTCATACATTGCCTGTGTAATTTTGTTAAATTCATCTACGGTTGTCATCCACTGTTTAAATCCAGCAGCAATTGAATTATTTCCAGCAAATCCAAGTTCTGGGTCTACGACCAAAGAGTGATAAAAAATATGAGTTACTTCATCAATGTTAACTGGAACCAATTTACTCTTTTCTTCTTCATATTTTTGCACTTTCGCATAAATCTGGGCATCTGGTTCTTCGCCTTCAATAGACTCAAGCAGTGCAATTGCGCCATCATAATCATAAGACATCGCCAGTCTGTCTGCCTCTGCCATGATGCGCTCTTTTTCTTCTCTTGCTTTATCTTCATCTGTTCCATCTGGTTCTCCTGTTGGAGTCAGTGTCACATCTGTTCCCTGATTACCTTGGTTATTTTGATATCCCCTTGATAATTCCTCTACCAAAAATACAATACCCACAATCAACACCGCAACCATAATCAATAAAATAATAAATTTGATGATTAAGGAGCGTCTTCTCTTTGCTGCTTTCTTACTTTTAGCTGTTTTCTTTTTTTCCAATTTACTCATTCCTTCCTACCTATTCTATATATTTATTTTGCTCGTCTTTGGCGAGCAGCCTCATACATCAAGATAGCACTTGCTATCCCTGCATTTAAGGATTCTAATTGACCTTCCATAGGAATCTTTATCCAATGGTCTGCTTGATTGGATAAATGCTCCGTTAAACCATTTCCTTCATTTCCTATGAAAAATGCGGTTCCCTTTGTATAATCTTCCTCATCATAAAAATGCTGTCCCTGTAAATGAGCCGCATAGGTGGAAATTCCCTGCTCCCTAAACCACTGCAAAATTTCATCTGTGTCCTCTATACAGATAAATGGCACGCGATAAATAGAGCCCATCGTTGAACGAATCGTCTTTGGATTATAAATATCTACACAATTTTTTGTCATGATAATTCCGTCAATTCCTGCGCCCTCTGCAGTACGGAATATCGTTCCCACATTTCCTGGGTCCTGCAAATCTTCTAAAATCAAATAAACAGGATTTTTTTTGTTTTTTTGGAACTTCTGATGTTCAAGCTGTTCCTTCGTATAATGAAACTGTCGAATGACTGTCAAAATTCCTTGCGGAGTCAAGGTGTCGCTCATCTGAGAAAATACGGAATCTTTCACTACTTCATAATCAACTCCTTCTACTAATTCAGGAGAAGACTGTAACATCTCTTGATAAAAGCTTTCAGAAATATAGGTTCTTACCAAACGCTCCTTTGGAGCTTCTCGAAACATTTTTATACCTTCTACCAAAAAAACATCCTGTTTTTTTCTTTCTCTAGACTTCTTATTTAACAACATCACTTGTTTGACTTGTGCATTGTTTGTACTTGTTATCATATATTTTCTTACCTACTAATAACAGCGGTATACCTTTTACCGACATACCGCTGTGTATTTTATGTTATTTATCCTTAGCCTGTAGGATTAAGAGAAACTTACTGGCTGTTTGTTTTTATTGTAGTTTGCTGACAAGTTAATTGCAACTTCGATTTCGTATTCAGAAATTGTTTTCTTCATAGCCAATGCTTCATTGATATCGTAATCTACAACTTCTCCGTTCTTATAAGCTACAACACGCATTGTCTTACCATTTGCTAACAAATCCACAGCATATGCTCCCATAACAGAACCATATACTCGGTCTCTACAAGTTGGAACACCACCACGCTGCATGTAACCTAAGATTGTTGCACGAGTTTCAATACCTGTAGCTGCTTCGATACGTTTTGCCATACTTGTAGAATGGCCAATACCTTCTGCGTTGATAATGATATGATGTTTTTTACCACGTTTTCTGTTTTCAATGATGTTGTTGATAATCTTCTGTTCATCATAGTCGTATTTTTCTGGAAGAAGAATATCTTCTGCACCGTTGGCAATACCACACCACAGAGCAATATATCCAGCATCACGACCCATAACTTCGATGATACTACATCTTTCATGAGAAGTAGAAGTATCACGTACTTTGTCAATCGCATCCATTGCAGTATTTACTGCTGTGTCAAATCCCAGTGTGTACTCTGTACAAGCAATATCCAAGTCAATTGTTCCTGGAATACCTACAGTATTGATTCCAAGGTTTGCCAGCTTCTGTGCTCCTGCAAAAGAACCGTCTCCACCGATAACTACCAGACCTTCGATTCCATGTTTTCTACAAATTTCTGCTGCTCTTTCCTGACCTTCTTTTGTTCTCATTTCAGAACAACGTGCTGTACCTAAAAATGTACCACCACGACCAATCGTATCGGATACATCTCTTGCTGTCAATTCACGAAGTTCTTCATTCAAAAGACCTTCATATCCTCTTTCGATACCAATCATTCGCATGCCTTTTCCCAAACCACGACGAACAACCGCACGAATTGCTGCGTTCATACCTGGCGCGTCGCCACCACTTGTGAGCACACCAATGGTCTTAATTTCTTTAGCCATAATCTTACCTCCAAATATACATTTATCCTAACCGCATCGTTCATATTACTAATTGTTTTTATTTTAATGCAAATTCGTTTGTTTTTCAATACTCTTTTCTACAACTTTCACATTTTCAACGCCATATTCTTGTCTTAGACGTTCTAATAACTGCTGATTAATCTTTACATTTCTGGCAGGAGGCAATTTTTTCATCAAACGTTCACGACCCAAATATAAAATGACAGCATCATTCCCATCTGACTGGCGAAGCAGTTCATACAAATGGTGTACCTTCAATTCGTAATCTTCTTTTCCTGCAAATTGAATCCACAATTCTTTTGGAACTTCATCGAACGAATACAGCTTTTCGCAAATCAATTTGCTTGGTTTGTCATCTTCTGCATTTACACGCCCCTTGACAAACACCTTCGAATCCGCCTCAATCAAATGTGCATTGGCTTCGTAATCCTTTGGAAATGCTACAACTTCCACCGTTCCAACCAAATCTTCGACAGTAAAAAATGCCATAACTTTGTTGTTCTTCGTATATTTAATCGTTTTTTCCGTAATCATACCACCAATCACATGTCTTTCACCGTCTATGACTTTTGGCACTCCAGTCTCCTCATCTGGAAGAAAATCTGAAGTTACTGCGGAAATATTTTTCTTCCAACACTGTTCATATTCTTCCAACGGATGTCCGCTAATATACACACCCAACACTTCTTTTTCAAAGTTCAGCTTCATCTCTTTTGGATATTCTCCAACATTTGGCATCTTAATTTCAAAGCTTTGACGTTCTTCCTCTCCCATAATGTCAAATAAACTAATCTGACCTGTCATAGAAGATTTTTTTTCTTGGTTTACAGAATCCATAACCTGCGCATAAATCATCATAAACTGTTTTCTGGTACCACCAAGTCCATCAAAAGCACCTGCTTTGATAAAATTCTCAATCGTTCTTTTGTTTACTTCTTTTCCGCTAAGACGCTGACAGAAATCTTTTAACGAAATAAATTTACCATTTTTCTTACGTTCTTCTACAATCGCATCCATCACTGGCTTTCCAATTCCTTTTACAGCGGCAAGCCCATAACGGATTGCTCCGTTTTCTACGGAAAATTTACCTTCACTATAATTAATATCTGGCGGAAGCATGGAAATCCCCATTTGACGGCAGTGAAGAATATACTCTGCTACTTTCGATGGATTTTCAATACAAGACGTCATAAGAGCCGCCATAAACTCTACAGGATAATAATATTTCAGCCATGCAGTCTGGTAAGATACCACTGCGTACGCCGCAGCATGGCTTTTATTAAATGCATACTTAGCAAAATCTGTCATTTCGTCATAAATTTTATTCGCAATTTCTTCGCTAATTCCATTAGCAATACAGCCTGGAACACCTTCCTCTGGATTCCCATAGACAAAGTTTTGACGTTCTTTTGCCATAACAGCTGCTTTTTTCTTCGACATTGCACGACGTACCAAGTCGCTTCGACCTAAAGTATAGCCTGCAAGGTCACGAACGATTTGCATAACCTGCTCCTGGTACACGATACAATTATAGGTTGACTTCAAAATTGGCTCTAACTGAGGACAATCATAAGAAATTTCCTCTGGATGATTCTTTCCTTTTATATATTGTGGAATAAAATCCATTGGCCCGGGCCTATATAACGATATTCCCGCAATGACATCTTCCAAATTCTGCGGTTTTAACTCTTTCATGAAGTTCTTCATTCCCGCACTTTCTAACTGGAATACCCCTTCACACTTTCCGCTTCCAATCATGCGGAACACATTCGGGTCATCGTAATTGATTTTGCTCATATCAATGAATTTTCCAGAGCTTTTTTCTGCTAATTTGACCGCATTTTGTATTACGGTTAGCGTTCTAAGCCCCAAGAAATCCATTTTAAGCAATCCCAATTCTTCTAGGGTTGTCATTGTAAACTGCGTCGTAATAGAACCGTCTGAAGCCCTTGAAAGAGGTACATATTCATCTACTTCTTTCTGGCTGATTACAACACCTGCTGCATGCATGGAAGTATGTCGAGGCAGTCCTTCAAGACGTTTTGACATATCAATCAAATATTTAATCTCTGCATCCTCTTCATACTTTTTTCGAAGCTCAGGATTCATTTCCAATGCCTTTTCGATGGTAATATTTAACTCGTTTGGAATCATCTTCGCAATAACGTCTACCTGTGCATATGGCATGTCCAACACACGACCAACATCTCGGATAACGCCTCGCGCCGCCATCGTACCAAAGGTTACAATCTGAACTACGCGGTCCTTACCATACTTTCGTACCACATAATCGATAACTTCCTGTCGTCTCTCGAAGCAAAAGTCAATATCAATATCAGGCATGGAGACACGCTCTGGATTCAAAAATCGTTCAAACAGGAGTTGATAACGAATCGGGTCTAACTGTGTGATACCTAAAGTATAAGAAACCAAACTTCCTGCTGCTGAACCTCGACCTGGTCCAACGATAATGTCATGTTCTCTCGCATAACGAATAAAATCCCATACAATAAGGAAGTAATCCACATATCCCATGTTTTTGATTGTATTCAACTCGAACGTTAAACGCTCTTTCAGTTCCTGTGTCGCAGGTTGATACAATCGCTCTAACCCTTCAAAACATAATTTATTCAAATATTCCCATGAAGTAAATCCATCTGGCACATCAAATTTTGGCAATTTGGTTACCCCAAATTCAATCTCCACATGACAACGGTCTGCAATCTTTTGTGTATTTTCCAACGCCTCCAGCATATATGGGAAAATCTGTGCCATTTCTTCTGGTGACTTCACATAATATTGACCGCCCTCATAACGCATACGGTCCTCGTCCTGAACTTTCTTTCCTGTTTGGATACACAATAAAATGTCATGAGAAGTCTCATCATTTGCATAGGTATAATGCACGTCATTCGTACATACCAGTTCAATCCCCGTTTCACGACTCATGCGTACTAATTGCTGGTTTACCATCTTCTGTTCTGGAATACCATGGTCTTGCATCTCCAAAAAGAAATTTCCTTTTCCAAAGATATTCTCATAACGAAGGGCAGCCAATTTCCCCTGCTCATAAAATCCACGCATTAAATTACGCGAAACCTCACCTGCAAGACATGCACTAAGAGCAATAATCCCTTCGTGATACCTTTCTAAAACTTCCAAATCCACACGAGGTTTATAATAATACCCTTCCACAAAGCCTGCAGAAACAATTTTCATCAAGTTGTCATATCCTTGATTGTTCTCTGCCAAAAGAACCAAATGATAGTATCGTTCGTCACTCTGACCTGCCATTTCCTTATCAAATCTGGAACCTGGGGCAACATATACCTCACAGCCTATGACAGGATTGATGCCCGCAGTTTTGGCCGCTCGATAAAAATCAATACAGCCAAACATGACACCATGGTCTGTAATTGCGGCGCTACTCATCCCTAATTCCTTTACTCTCTGTACATACTCTTTGATTTTATTGGAACCATCCAATAAACTATATTCCGTATGTACATGTAAATGCGCAAAATTCATCCGTTTCACATCCTTTCTTTTTTTGTATATTTTTCTCTGTAAAGTCTTTTAAGCCAACAAAAGCATTTGCCATGGCAAATGCTTTTGTTTTTTACATATTTATTTAACTTCTAAAATTGTCTTCTTCGCCAGTACATTCAGCCACTTTCTGTCTGGTCTATTTGTACGGACATCTGTGCTAGTCCACAGTTCAAGCAATTCCAATTCTGGAATGCCATCTAACAAATTTGTAAGTTCTTTTTTGGAATAATCTCTGAAGTAACGTCCTCCATAAATACCATCTCTATCTCCCTTATGTACTGAAAAATAAAGAATGCCTTCTGGTTTTAATGCTTGTACAATTTTCTTCAATATGTCTTTCATTTCTTTTAAATTCAAATGAACCAGCGCAGCACACGCCCACACACCTTCAAAAACCTCATCAAAATTCATCTCTTCATATCTCATTAACAGAACTTCTTTATCTGTATTTACTTCGGCAAGCTTACACATCTGCTTAGAACCATCTAAAGGTGTTACATAACAACCTTGCTCCTCAAGTAGAATGGTATCACGCCCAGAGCCACAACCCAAGTCCAATACCTCCGCATTTTCTGGCAGAAGCTCCAAAAATGGTTCCATAACTTCTTCCATACTAACGCCCACTGTTTCTTCATAATAAGGCACCGCATATCGGTTATAATAGTCTATCGGGTCCAACAAAAAATCCTCCTTATTGCACAAAAACAAAAATATCTCTTTACATTCATCTGGTTTTTTAACTACTGTTTTTAAACAAAACACAAACTCAGTATATCAGTAAAGTTCAAAAAAATCAAGGCGTCAACGTAGTTATTATTTCTTTTATAAATTATTTTATCGTCTATTCGTTTTCACCCAGACGGAAAATACGTCTGTCACGAATTTCTACTTTTCCTTCTTTCATCAAATGACCTACGGCTCTTTTGAAAGCAGCTTTGCTCAAGCCAAATTCTCTTTTGATTACTTCTGGAGATACCTTGTCATCAAATGGCAGTACACCTGCAAATTCATCCAATACACCCAAAATCATTTCTCCGTCTTCATCAATCTGCTGATATGCTTTCTTTCTTGGAGAAAGATTTAATTTTCCATCTTCACGCACACTTGCTACGCGACAGTGAACAGAATCTCCTGGGCGATAATTTCCCTGTGCTTCTTTCTTTGGAATCAAACCAGAATACTGGTTATCTACCGCCACAAATACACCAAAATTATCACTTACTTCATATACGGTACCATCCACTTCATCTCCCAGAATATATGGAGAATTTTGTTTCAAATATGGATAAACTCTCATCGTAGCACATAATCTAGAACTCTTATCAATATACAGACCTACGAGTACCTGCTGTCCTTTCTGTACACGAACTGTCTGTTCTTTAAATGGAAGCAACAAATCTTTTTCCAAACCCCAATCTAAAAATGCACCAATCTTAGCAACTTCCACAACAGAAAGTACTGCAATCTGATGAAGCTCCATCGCTGGCATTCTTGTGGTAGCAATCAAACGGTCGGAAGAATCTCTATAAATAAATACTTCCAATGTATCACCAAGCTCTGTTCCTTCTGGAACCTGCTTACCTGGAAGAAGTACTCTTTCCTGTTCTTTTGCATCGGCGTTTTCCCCCAAATACACACCAAACTCTACCTTTTTTACAACCTGCAATGTTTGTCTTTTCCCTAACTGAATCATTTTATTTTCCCTTTCTCGTCACAACCTATGATGATTAAATTTATATTCTGAAGTTCTACTTATTTAAATTCCACTGCTGCAAAAAGTTCCCCATCCTTGTTGCACAACGCAACCGTATACGTTCCATCCACACAAGACACCCTTGGATAAAAAACATCTCCAAGATATGCCTGTTTTTTGTATTCCGCTCTTACCTGACACAACTTCTTATCCGTAGGAATAAACTCCTCAGCAAATCGCACATACTGAGCATTGTTTACATGATGGTTCGTATCCAAATGATACTTTTTGATTACAAATGGTTCTTTTTCTTCATATACTTTAGGAACTGCAACCTTACGTGGTGCATATTCCATATCTAATTTGTCTTCTAATACATACGCTTTCAAATCCTCTGGACTAACACGAACAGGAAGTCCCGTATCCAGATTTAAAAACGTCCACAAAGAATTGGCATAAACCAAAACTTCTCCA